>ENA-OQEQ01000037-OQEQ01000037.1-human-gut-metagenome-genome-assembly--contig:-NODE-37-length-13402-cov-1.007608_pt1 | contig 13402 bp, 18 predicted proteins | sample MGYA00242799_ERZ504643 | MGnify/ENA primary metagenome ERZ504643 (study PRJEB26092, sample SAMD00036340) | human gut metagenome | host: Homo sapiens | study: EMG produced TPA metagenomics assembly of... | reverse complement strand
AAGGGCGAGGCATAACCTACGCAGTTGAGGCAGGCTCAGCTGGAGAGGCTGTGGCAAAGGAAAAGGGCTTTAATTACAATGCGGTTTCATCACAGGCTGATGCACTTATGGAGGTTAAATCAGGCACTTCTGATGCAGCAATCATAGACCTTTTAATGGCTGGAGCCATGATAGGAGAGGGCACAAGCTACCCTGATTTAGTACATACAACAGAGCTTACATCAGAGAAGTATGGTGTCGGATGCCGTAAGGGCTCTGATCTTGCTTCATATATCAACAGTGTATTCGCAGATCATATGCTGATGGCAGTGCGCAGGAGATTGCAAAGAAATACGGAGTACAGGATTCACTTCTTGAGCAGGAGCCTTGCGAGTTCAAGCAGTCTGAAAGCGACAGTGATGTGGATTATATCAAGTCACAGGGCAAGATGATTGTCGGTATCACAGAGTTTGAGCCTATGGATTACAAGGATAAGGATGACAAATGGATTGGCTTTGATGCAGATATGGCTAGACTTGTCAGTGAGAAGCTCGGTGTGGATGTTGAATTTGTAGTTATCGACTGGGACAACAAGGTTATGGAGCTTGATTCAAGAAGATGACGTTGTCTGGAATGGCATGACACTCACAGATGAGGTTACAAAGTCTATGGAATGCACAAATGCATACTGTAACAATGCACAGGTAGTTGTAGAGCGGGAGAAATAAAATGTTCTGGACTGTTACACAAGCACTTATGAGTGGTCTGTGGACCACCTTTGAAATATTTATACTGACACTTATATTTTCGCTGCCACTGGGGCTGGTATTTGCATTTGGGCTTTTGAGCAGGTTTAAGCCTGTCAAGGCTGTCATGAATGTGTTTGTATGGGTTATCCGCGGCACACCGCTTATGCTTCAGCTTATCATCATATTTTACGGACCGGGCTTATGGCTTCATCAGGCCATATGGAGTGGTGACGAGACAGGACGTATTACAGCAACTGTTGTAGCGTTTGTCATCAACTATGCATGTTATTTCTCTGTTATATTCAGGGGTGGCATAGAGGCGTTCCGGCCGGTCAGAGAGAGGCAGGACAGGTGTTAGGCATGACAAAGCAGCAGATTTTCTTTAAAATTACTCTGCTTCAGATGATTAAGCGTGTTGTTCCACCTATGTCAAATGAGATAATCACTCTTGTAAAGGATACTTCTCTTGCCAGAATTATTGCGGCATACGAGCTTACCTTTGCGGGAGCGGCGTTTATGAAGTCTGACGGACTTACATGGCCGCTGTTTTTATACAGGTGTATTTTATCTCGTGTTTGTCGGAATCCTTACACTTTTATTTAATTATATCGAGAAAAAGCTGGATTATTTCAGGTAGGAGGAAGACATGGCAATTTTAGAGGTTAGAAATATAGAAAAACACTTTGGAAGGACTAACGTACTTAAGGATGTAAGTTTTTCCATGGAGGAGGGCAATGCTCTTGCCATAATCGGTTCATCAGGCTCAGGAAAGACTACGCTGTTACGGTGCCTTAACTTCCTTGAGAGACCTGACAGTGGTCAGATTATTGTAAATGGTGAGACTCTTTTTGATGCTTCCGAAGCGGGCAAGGATAAAGACGCGGAGCTTCGCAAAAAGAGGCTGCATTTTGGTATGGTGTTTCAGCAGTTTAATCTTTTTCCACAGTACACAGCACTTGAGAATGTCACTTTGGCAGAGCGCCTTCTGGCACAAGAGACACCTGAGTTTAAAAAGGATAAAAAAGCAATCCTTGCGCGTATTGATGAGCATGGAAAGGAGCTTCTTGACAGAATGGGGCTTGCTGAGAGGATGAACCATTATCCGCATCAGCTCTCAGGTGGACAGCAGCAGCGTGTTGCTATAGCAAGGGCACTGGCACTTAAGCCTGATATACTCTGCTTTGATGAGCCTACATCGGCTCTTGACCCGGAGCTTACCGGAGAGGTGCTTAAGGTCATCCGTTCACTTGCGCAGCAGAATACCACAATGATTATTGTCACACATGAGATGGCTTTTGCTCGTGATGTTGCAGACCAGGTGATCTTCATGGACGGTGGTGTGATTGTTGAGCAGGGAGACCCGCATGAGGTGATTGACCATCCTAGGGAGGAGCGTACCAGGCAGTTCCTTACCAGATATGCGAATGGCTGATGTGTGAGAATATATTATACATGTCGAAAAAGTGTGAAATAAGTGTAAATTGAAAAGTAGATATTGATTTTTTTTTAACAAACATATATACTAACAAAAGAAATGGATGTAAATCCATAATTTATAGAAAAGAGGTTTATTCAAATGGCAAATGTTGATTTAACAAAGTATGGCATTACCGGAACAACAGAGATCGTTCACAATCCTTCTTACGAGACATTATTCGAGGAAGAGACAAAAGCCGGCCTTGAGGGTTACGAGGTTGGTAAGGAGACAGAGCTTGGTGCAGTTAACGTTTAAGACAGGTATCTACACTGGACGTTCTCCTAAAGATAAATATATCGTTATGGACGAGAATTCTAAGGACACAGTATGGTGGAATACACCTGAGTATCCAAACGACAACCATCCAATGAAAGAGGATGTTTGGGCAACAGTTAAGGAGCTTGCTAAGAAAGAGCTCTGCAACAAGAAGCTTTTCGTAGTAGATGCATTCTGTGGAGCAAACAAGGATACACGTATGGCAGTTCGTTTCATCGTTGAGGTTGCTTGGCAGGCTCATTTTGTAACAAACATGTTTATCCAGCCATCAGCAGAGGAGCTTGAGAGCTTCGAGCCTGATTTCGTAGTATACAATGCTTCAAAGGCTAAGGTTGAGAACTACAAGGAGTTGGGTCTTAACTCAGAGACATGTGTTGCATTCAACATCACATCAAAAGAGCAGGTTATCATCAATACATGGTACGGCGGAGAGATGAAGAAGGGTATGTTCTCTATGATGAACTACTTCCTCCCACTTAAGGGCATCGCTTCAATGCACTGCTCAGCAAACGCTGACATGAACGGAGAGAACACAGCAATCTTCTTCGGTCTTTCAGGAACAGGTAAGACAACACTTTCTACAGATCCTAAGCGTCTTCTTATCGGAGATGACGAGCACGGCTGGGATGACAACGGCGTATTCAAACTTCGAGGGTGGATGCTACGCTAAGGTTATCGGTCTTGACAAAGAGTCTGAGCCTGATATCTACAACGCAATCAGAAGAGATGCTCTTCTTGAGAATGTTACAGTTGCTGATGATGGAAAGATTGATTTCGAGGACAAGAGTGTAACAGAGAATACACGTGTATTCTTACCCAATCAACCACATCACAAATATTGTTAAGCCAGTATCTTCAGCACCAGCTGCAAAGAACGTAATCTTCCTTTCAGCAGATGCATTCGGAGTACTTCCACCAGTATCTATTCTTACACCTGAGCAGACACAGTACTACTTCCTTTCAGGATTTACTGCAAAGCTTGCAGGAACAGAGCGTGGAATTACTGAGCCAACACCTACATTCTCAGCTTGCTTCGGACAGGCATTCCTTGAGCTTCATCCTACAAAATACGCTGCAGAGCTCGTTAAGAAGATGGAGAAGTCAGGCGCTAAGGCATACCTTGTAAACACAGGATGGAACGGAACAGGAAAGAGAATCACAATCAAGGATACAAGAGGAATCATCGACGCTATTCTTTCTGGTGATATCCTTAATGCTCCAACAAAGAAGATCCCTATGTTCGATTTCGAGGTTCCTACAGAGCTTCCAGGAGTTGATTCAGGAATCCTTGATCCTCGTGACACATATGCTGATGCTTCTGAGTGGGAGGCAAAGGCTAAAGATCTTGCAGAGAGATTCAACAAGAACTTTGTTAAGTACACAACAAATGAGGCTGGTAAAGCACTTGTTGCAGCAGGACCACAGTTATAATATATTAAACAGAATTATATTAGATAATTCTAAAGCCGGGCGGTGTATGTCGCCCGGCTTTTTTTGAAGATACTGTATAAAACGTTATAAAACAGGCATTTATCGAGGTTATGGATGTATAAATATTGTTATTGATAATATGAATTTAAGTTATATTAACGATATTGCTTGACAAATACAGATTATAGTAATATTATCATCATGTGAACAGAAATAATAAAAATTGTTAGGAAGGTTTTTCGATGAGAAGACAGGCATTATCTCTTTTAGTTGAGAACAATCCCGGAGTGACCAGTCGTATTTCAGGACTGTTCAGTCGCAGGGGATTTAATATTGATAGTTTCTCCTCAGGGGTTACAGCAGATCCGCGCTACACACGTATCACAATTGTTGCAAGCGGTGATGAGCAGGTGCTTGAGCAGATAGAGAAGCAGTTGGCGAAGCTTGAGGATGTACTTGATATCAAGAAGCTTGAGCCGGGACTCTCAGTGTGCAGGGAGCTTATTATGATAAAGATAAGAGCACTCGATACACAAAGACAGGCAGTTATGAATGTGACTGAGATCTTCCACGGCAAGATAGTTGATGTCACTCATGACTCTATGATTATTGAGCTCATAGGTACACAGGACAAGCTTGATAATTTCATAGACTTACTTAGCGGCTATGAGATATTAGAGCTCGCAAGAACGGGAATCACAGGACTTACCAGAGGTTCCGATGATGTAGTTATGTTGGATTAGTCAAAGGACAATCCTTACATATAAATAGTTTACTTAAATTAACAGGAGGAAAACAAAATGGCAGAACCAAGATTATTTTTATCAGGATGATTGTAACCTTTCATTATTAGAGGGCAAGACAATTGCCATTATCGGTTACGGCAGCCAGGGACATGCACATGCACTTAACTTAAAGGATTCAGGATGTAACGTCATCATCGGTCTTTATGAGGGCAGCAAGTCATGGAAGAAAGCAGAAGAGCAGGGCTTCAAGGTATATGTTGCTGCAGAGGCTGCAAAGCAGGCTGATATCATCATGATTCTTATAAATGATGAGTTACAGGCAGATATGTACAAGAAGGACATCGAGCCAAACCTTGAGCCGGGCAACATGCTTATGTTCGCTCATGGCTTCAACATCCACTTTGGATGCATCAAGCCACCAAAGGATGTAGATGTAGCTATGATCGCACCTAAGGCTCCGGGACATACAGTACGTTCAGAGTATCAGGCAGGAAAAGGAACACCTTGTCTTATCGCTGTAGAGCAGGATGCTACAGGAAAGGCTTGGGATCTTGCACTTGCATATGGTCTTGGAATCGGCGGAGCAAGAGCCGGACTTCTTGAGACAACATTCCGTACAGAGACAGAGACAGACCTCTTTGGTGAGCAGGCAGTTCTTTGTGGTGGTGTTTGTGCACTTATGCAGGCTGGTTTCGAAACACTTTGCGAGGCTGGTTATGATCCAAGAAACGCATACTTCGAGTGTATCCATGAGATGAAGCTCATCGTAGACCTTATCTACCAGTCAGGCTTCGCAGGAATGAGATACTCTATCTCTAACACAGCTGAGTATGGTGATTATGTAACAGGACCTAAGATTGTTACAGCTGAGACAAAGAAGGCTATGAAGCAGATTCTTTCAGACATCCAGGATGGTACATTCGCTAAGGAGTTCTTACTTGATATGTCACCAGCAGGACGTCAGGTACACTTCAAGGCTATGAGAAAGCTTGCTTCTGAGCATCCTTCAGAGAAGGTTGGTGAGGAAATCCGTAAGCTTTACAGCTGGAATGATGAGAGCGACAAGCTCATCAACAACTAATCTGTCAGATATATATGACAATAAGACCCGGGGCAGTGATGCACCGGGTTTTTTACATAGCAAAACTTGACAAAATATAGTGTGATGTGTAAAATTATGAATGTTAATCAGACGGATTAAAAATACGCCTTCGTCTCTTTGAGAGGCGGAGCGTTTTTGATATAAGGAGGCAAGTATGTCAGAACCATACAATCACAAGGCCATAGAGAAAAAATGGCAGGAATACTGGAAAGAACACGAGACATTCAAGACAGATGTTTGGGATTTTTCAAAGCCTAAATACTATGCACTTGATATGTTCCCTTACCCTTCAGGAGTAGGCCTTCACGCAGGACATCCGGAGGGATATACAGCTACAGATATCATGTCACGTATGAAGAGAATGCAGGGATACAATGTGCTTCATCCGATGGGATATGATTCATTCGGTTTACCGGCAGAGCAGTACGCTGTAAACACAGGTCATCATCCAAACGGTTTCACTCAGAAGAATATCGAGACCTTCTCAAAGCAGTTAAGAGAGCTTTGGTTTTGATTATGACTGGTAAAGATGATTTCTACAAGTGACCCTGAGTTTTACAAGTGGACACAGTGGATTTTCAAGAAGCTTTATGAGGCCGGATATGCAAAGCATATTGATATGCCTGTAAACTGGTGCGAGGAGCTTGGAACAGTTCTCTCAAACGATGAGGTTATAGATGGCAAGTCAGAGCGTGGCGGCTATCCTGTAGTCCGCAAGAACATGAAACAGTGGGTTATTGACCAGCCGGCATTTGCAGAAAAGCTCCTTGAGGGGCTTGATGAGATAGACTGGCCTGAGTCTACCAAGGAAATGCAGAGAAACTGGATTGGCAAGAGCACAGGTGTCGAGGTCAAATTCCAGATTGTAGGTGGTGGAGAGTTCTCTATCTTTACTACATGTATCGAGACAATATATGGTATCACATTTATGGTGCTTGCTCCGGACGGAGATATAGTAAAGGGTCTCATGGACAGAGTCGAGAACAAAGAAGAGGTTCAGGCTTACATAGATGAGACTGTAAAGAAGAGCGATATGGACAGAACTGAGCTCAACAAGACGAAGTCAGGCTGTGAGCTTAAGGGACTTCATTGTATCAACCCTGTAAACGGCAAGGAAGTGCGCATGTTCATCGGTGATTTCGTACTGGCAAGCTATGGTACAGGTGCTGTTATGGCAGTTCCTACCCATGACCAGCGAGATTTCGAGTATGCACAGGCTCATGATATCGAGATGATTCAGGTAATTGATGGTGCAGATGTATCAGAGCATGCATTTGAGAAGCATGATTACCTTGGAAAGGGCTGCAAGCTCATCAACTCAGAGGAGTTTACAGGAATGGTAGTTGAGGATGCTAAGGAAGCTATCACAGCCAAGCTTGAGAAGATGGGTGTGGCAAAGAGAACTGTAAACTACAAGTTCCGTGAATGGATTTTTGCACGTCAGAGATACTGGGGCGAGCCTGTTCCATGTGTATACAAGGAGGATGGTTCAATCTATTTCCTTCCTGATGATGAGCTTCCGCTTATCCTTCCTGAGCTTGAGGACTATAAGGGTAAGAATGGCAAGGCACCTCTTGAGAACGCTACAGAGTGGAAGCAGTATGACAGAAATGGTGTAAAGGGTACCCGTGAGACATCCACAATGCCTGGCTCGGCAGGATCTTCATGGTACTATATGAGATATATCGATCCACACAATGATAAGGAATTTGCAAATCAGGAGCTGTTTAAAGCATTGGATGCCTGTAGATCTCTATGTCCGGTGGACCGGAGCATGCGGTAGGACATCTCATGTATTCAAGAATCTGGAACAGGTTCCTATTTGATCAGGGCTTATCTCCTGTAAAGGAGCCTTTTAAGAAGCTTGTTCACCAGGGAATGATCCTTGGCTCAAATGGTATCAAGATGGGTAAGAGATTCCCTGAGTTCGTAGTCAATCCTAGTGATGTAGTCGAGGAGTACGGCGCCGATACACTGCGTCTCTACGAGATGTTCATGGGACCACTTGAGGTTTCAAAGCCTTGGAACGACAACAATGTACGGGAGCTAAGAGATTCATCACACGTGTATGGAATTTCTTTACAGAGCCTGAGAATATTATCGAAGAGGATGACGGAAAGCTTACAAGAATCTATCATCAGACAGTAAAGAAGGTCACAAATGACTTCGAGGCACTTGGCTACAATACAGCTATCAGCCAGATGATGATTTTTGTCAATGAAGTATACAAGGCAGGCAGATGTCCTAGAGAGTTTGCAGAGGGACTTATCAAGATGCTTTCATGTGTATGTCCACATGTTGGTGAGGAAATATGGCAGAAAATGGGACATGACGATACAATCGCATTTGAGCCATGGCCGGTATACGATGAGGCAAAGACTGTTGAGGATACAGTAGAGATTGCTGTACAGATCAATGGAAAGACAAAGGGCACTCTTGAAATAGGAAAACAGGATCCTAAGGATGAGGTTATCGCAAAGGCAAAGGATGTTATTGCAGATAAGCTTACAGGAAATATCGTAAAAGAGATTTATGTTCCGGGACGTATTGTAAACATCGTAATGAAATAATTTGAGAGAAAATCTCACAACAGAATAAAGTGCTTGGGAATATTGAAAAGTTCGCTTAAAATCAAGGCTTGCAGACATTTTTCTTCAAGGGAAAGGTATCATAGAATACCGTAAAATATCGTAACAGATTTTTAAAATGGAGTAAAATTGGAGTAAAGATTGAAAGAAAATGGAGTAAATATTTCAAAGATGTAATGAGAAATGGCGTAGGTAGTGGAAACATTATCTGCGTCATTTCTTATTTGTAAAATTAGGGGCAGTTTTATTGAATTTGTGATAAAATAGAAAAAACATCTTGACTCTTTAGTAGCGTAACGGTTTACGATGAAAGATATGTCAATGAAAGCAGTAAAAAGATTGGGGAAAAGTTGTAAAAATCTTTTTAAAATGGATAATGCAAGAGTATTATTATTAGAAATGGCTAAAGATTATTTGAATCATTCTCAGTTGGAAGAAGCCACAGATAAACAGTACGGAAAAGGGGTTACAAAATACATTGGTTCAGCGATATATCGGTATTATGGTGTAGAAAACTTGGAATTAAACAGATGTACCAAAATTGGAAACAAAGGAAATACATACTGGTACTTTTATTTTGGGTTCTATCGTTATATGATATGAATGAAAGAGAGGTATGGAGTATGGCATTAAATGATAACATCAAAAAATTCAGAGAAGAAAAAAATCTCACTCAGCAACAACTGGCAGATAAGTTATATGTTTCAAGGCAGACAGTTTGTCGTTGGGAAAATGGTTCAAGATGTCCAGATTTGATTACGGCAAAAAAACTGGCATTAGAACTAGATGTAAGTATGGATGAACTTATATCAGATGAAGATGTAAATGATATGCAAGTAAATTATGGAATATGGAAATCTGAAAGAATAAAAGACAAGAAGCATTTACAGACACTTCAAAAAAAGATATTAGACTTTATACAAATTGTGGGAGCTGTATTTTTAGCAATCACGATTTTGTTACGAGTGCAATTAGATATGAGAGTACCTGTATGGTGTACAATCATTTGCTTTATTATTGTAGCGGTAGCATTTCTTTGTAATTTCATAGTTTCTAAAAAGTTGAGAGAAATGTAGTGAGGTCAAGGAACAAGGCGTAGCCGATACGCCGTAGGGCAGTCCTTGACGGAACGGACACAGCCAACAGAACCATGATACAGCAGAGGACTTGAAAGGTCAGAAACCTTGCAAGTCCTCTTGTCTGTTACTGGGCGTTGTGTTTTAAGTAAAGTGCTTCTTTTACCACTTCTTTTTCAAATGCTTTGATATGACAATCATGTACTTCATTGTCAATATAAAAGCAATCGTCAGTCTGTGAGTAGGCAAGTTTGGTAACTTTCGGTTCATAAGTTTTTGTATCAATTCCGTAATAGTAAATCGTGGCGGTTGTTAATACCATGTGAATACTTTCAAAATCTCTTGTAAAAATAGTATGCCTGTCGGAATAGAAGAAATCAGACGGACATTCGTAGAACTCGGAACTATCTTCTTTCAAAAATAAAGGTAATAGGTGCATTGCATTTCCAGCACGATTGACAAGAACATAAAAGCGTGGAATAAGGGCGGCATATTGGGTCATCATGGCAATATAGATATCGTCTAAATTATCAAGAAGATACTCGGAGCAGGAGTTGTTATAAAAGACATATTGCAGGGCATTGTTATTCTTACTTGTATGTTCCATAGGTACATTTTCTCCGTAAAGCCACCGCAAGTCTACATCTAAGGAGTCGGCAATCAATTCCATTTTATCGGCTTTTGGATTGTATTGTCCCGAAAGATAGGAACTGAACGCCCCTTTGCTGATACCTGTATCTTTGACTATGTCCACCTGTTTTTTATTTTTTGCTCTCATGGCAAATTTAATCCGTTTCTGCGATTGTATTCATCTGAAAAACCCTCTCTTTCCATATCCTGTTATAACTTTTCATATCTTATCGTCTAAAGGACACTATACCACAAGTTCAGAAAAAGAAAACAAAAAGTTTATAAAAAACTAAACTTTCTATTGCAAAACGAATATGCCTGTGCTAATATACAATTAAGTTCAGAAAAAACTGAACAATGAACGGCGTCGTAATAGGAAAATGAAAATATGAGAAACTGACCTATCGGTTCAACGGGGAGAAAGGAATGTGTATGCAGATTACATTGACAAAAGAACAGGTAAAAGAAGCATTTGGAGAACTTCGCTTTATGGGTGCGGATAACTGTTACCGCTATGATAAAGACAGTAAGAAGAAAACAGAGGAAGTGGAAGCCTTAAAACTTCATCTTGGAAGCATGAAACTTGGAAACAGCGTGGATATTCGCTTGGAAGCAACGGAACTTCCGAAGATTGAGCCTTATGCTGTGGTGGAACTGGAAGAACCAGTTTATGCCCCTTATGTGCAGAGAGGAAATTTCTCTGTATTAGTGGAGAAGATTACCTGTAAGGGTATCCGCCCTGTTCCAAACAAAAATATGTAGGCGGTCAAAGTTCCTGTCCTCGTTCTGACGTACCAAACGGCAGGTTGAGGGCAGGGCAATGGCAACGCCGTTGCAGATAAGGAGGTTTGATAAATTTGGAAGAAAGAAGCGGAAGTTTTCTTCCAGAACTCCCCTACACTAACAGGGGAGTAATACGACAGAAAGAAGAATTAAGTGCTTTGATAGATTGGTGTCAGATAACGATTAAGGAAGTTCCGTTAGAAGCAGTCATAGAAGATGTGTTGAGAATACCTATGGAACTTATGACGGTAACAGGCTATGAAAAGGGGATTGCAGGACATGAGGTTGTGGCTATCTTCGCTAATATCAAGGTGCTAAAGCCGACAGGAAATGCACAGTATCAAGGCTTTCAGATTTTAATGAGTGGGAAAGGTTGTCGCAACTATGAAAATTTTTTACAACTCAATGAGGAAACATGGTTTGATTTCTTAAACAGAGTTTGTCAGTATCACATCAACTTTCCTCGGATTGATTTGGCGATAGATGATAGAAAACCTTATTTGAGTATTCCCGATTTGATTGTACGGACAAAAGAGGGATTGCTTTCCACAAAACTAAGGGATATAGATTTTCACGATTCGGGAGAACTGAAAGAGGAAGTGTTTCAGAGTAAAGGTGGTAGTCTTTATCTCGGCAGTTCAGCCAGTAATTTGAGATTGGTATTTTATGAAAAGGGATATGAACAGAATAAAAAGTATGGAACAGAATTAGACGAAAATTGGAATAGATATGAGTTGAGATTTCGGCAGGAAATGGCGGTAAGTGTAGTACAGGAATTATTGAGATATAGAGATGTGGCAGGACTGGCAATGGAAGTATTGAACAGCAAAATACGATTTTTAGAAAAGCCGACAGACAGCGTAACAACACGAAAAAGGCTTTATCCAACCTATCAAGCGTGGGCGGAACTGATGAAAGATATAGGCAAGGTGAAACTTACCATACAGCCACAGAAGAAAAGTTTGCAAAAGGTGTGGGAGTGGTTAGAAAAGTATGTTGCCCCCGTCTTTGAAACTGTTTGCAGAGGTTGGGAAGATAGAGCAGAGAGATTATATCGGTAATCTTGTGAAAAATGGAGAAATGAATATCACACAGAAGCAGTTGTATGATGATTACATAAAAGCAAGAAAAATTAGGCGAAAGGGGGTAATCGTATCGAGAAAGCATTACTAAATATAAATGAATTTTGTGAGTATATGGGGATTGGGAAAACAAAGGCAAGAGAACTGTTGAACAATCCGAAAAATAGATTTACAGTACGCATTGGTAATCGGTTGTATGCAAATAAGAAATTACTTGATGAATGGCTGGAATATCAATGCAAAAGGGCTTGAAAAGAAAATGGGGTGTGGATATAATGAAAATTGAAATATTTACTTTACCATATTTCTTTCAGTAGAAGAAAGGAAAGTTGGTATGGGTAAAGATTTAAAAGGAAAAGAACTCGGTAAGGGAATTTCACAGAGAGCAGACGGACGCTATATTGCAAGATTTACAAGCAAAACAGGAAAACGTAAAACGCTTTATGATTTTAAACTGAATGAATTAAAACGGAAGTTGCGAGAAGCGGTTTATGAAGATGAACATGGTTTGAATGGCAACGGCGAAAGTATCACTTTAAACGCATGGTATGTAACGTGGACGGAGTTGTATAAGAAGAAAACAGTTAAAATGACTACGATATATAAAAATCACAGTTACTATAACGCAAGAGTGAAGAACTCTATCGGAAAGATGTATTTGCAGGACATTAAAACATATCATGTTCAAAAATTCATAAATGAATTGATAGATAGCGGTCTTGCACATGGAACGGTGTCGAACATCAGATTTATGCTGAGTGATATGTTTGATAAAGCAGTATTGAGTGAATATATTAGAAAAAATCCATGTATCGGTGTGGAAATGCCAAAAGAAGTGAAAAAGGAAAGGCGTGTATTAACAAGAGAGGAACAGGAAAAATTCTTTACATTTGCTTCTTCCTACATACACATCAATGTTTTGAAATTTGCTGTGACAACAGGTTGTCGGATTGGAGAAGTGCTTGGACTGAAATGGGAAGATTGCGACTTTGAAAGAAGAAAAATTACAATCAATAAGACAATCCATTATTCAAAGGCTTCCAGTCCCGTTGAGGGTTCGAAGTTTTTCTACACGACTGCAAAAACCATGTCTAGTAATCGTGCAATTCCGATGACAGATGAAGTGTATGAGATTTTACAAAATCAGAAAATAAAGCAGACAGAACAGAAGATGTGGAAACGCTCGATATGGAAACAGCATAAAGAATTTCAAAATTTGGTATTTACCTGTTCGGACGGTTCGCCAGTTTACTATTATAACGTCAATAGTGCAATCAAAGACTATGTGGCAAAAATCAATGTAATAGAGATTGAACTGGCAAAGGAAGAAAAGAGAGAGCCAAAGATACTTGAATTGTTTACCTGTCACACTTTGCGACATACGTACGCTACAAGGTGTTATGAAAATGGAGTAGACCAACAGGTAGTGCAGAAACTCTTAGGTCATTCCACATTGGCAATGACAACCGATTTATACACGCAC
>ENA-OQEQ01000035-OQEQ01000035.1-human-gut-metagenome-genome-assembly--contig:-NODE-35-length-13645-cov-1.321201_pt1 | contig 13645 bp, 18 predicted proteins | sample MGYA00242799_ERZ504643 | MGnify/ENA primary metagenome ERZ504643 (study PRJEB26092, sample SAMD00036340) | human gut metagenome | host: Homo sapiens | study: EMG produced TPA metagenomics assembly of... | reverse complement strand
ATGAAAAACGGAAAATACTGTCTTTTATCAGCAGCGTTACCATATCGGACAGAACGCTTAACTACGTTGTGGGCTTCCCTTATGCCATAGGAAAAAACTATGCTTTACTATAACGGTGAGAATGTGGCGCGGCTGTCACCATTTACAAAAAGCATAGTGTTCTTTTTCGCTTGCGTGGTTGTGCTTGTTGCCTTTGTTTATGCGTTTTGGCTGTCCCGAAAGTTGACAACGATTATTAACGGCATTAGAAGCATGGCAGCAAATCAATATACACCGCTGAAAGAAACAGGCGTATTCAGCGAGATTTACGGATCTCTGAATGAGATGAATATGAAAATACGCCGAAGCGAAAAGGTACAGCAGGAAACTGACCGTACCCGCAAAGAATGGATCGCGAACATCACCCATGACTTGAAAACGCCGCTTTCTCCGGTAAAGGGATATGCGGAGTTGCTTTCAGACGGGAGTAGTCTTGATTTGCAGACCATACAGGACTATGGAAAAATCATTTTGAAGAATGTCAACCACATAGAAAAGCTGATGAACGACTTGAAACTGACCTATCAGCTTGAAGCTAACGCAATTCCTTACACACCGCAGGAAATCAAGATAGTGCGTTTGCTAAGAGAATTGGTAATTGACATAGCAAACAACCCGGCTTTTTCAAAGAGGGCAATCGAATTTGAAAGCACCATGCCAGAACAAGTGATTGCTGTTGACTCCGATTTACTGCGCCGCGCCGTCGGGAATATCATTATCAATGCTCTTGTCCATAATTCGGTTGATACCAAAGTCAAAATTACAATCAGCAATGCTGCGAACAGCAAAATATTGATTGCCATTTCCGACAACGGGAACGGTATGGACGAAACGGAGTTGTCCGACTTGTGGAACCGCTATTACAGAGGGACGAACACCAAAGAACGACCAGAGGGTAGCGGTCTTGGACTTGCAATCGCAAAACAGATTATCGCACTTCACGGCGGCGATATTTCCGTGGTGAGCAATCCTGGCTTGGGAACAGAGTTTACAATCCTGCTTCCATGTGGAGCAGGCACAAATTAAGGTCAAATTAAGATACGGCAAAGCCGCCCATAAGGTAGGTAGTCTATGCTATAAAGCATAGGCGACCTACCTTTTTTCTACGCCTATCACAATGACAAGGAGGTTTTCATATATGGAATTGCAATTACAGCATTTGAGCAAATGCTACGGTGCAAAGCAGGCTGTTGATGATGTTAGCACCGTCCTTACTCCAGGGGTATATGGTCTGCTTGGTGCGAATGGTGCGGGCAAGACAACTTTAATGCGTATGCTTTGCGGTGTTCTAAAGCCTACTTCCGGCAGTATCTGTTTGAACGGAAAGAGCATTGACGAGTTGGGAGAAGATTATTATGCCCACTTAGGCTATATGCCGCAGGACTTCGGCTTTTACCCGGATTTTACAGCCCGTGAGTTTATGCTCTATATGGCGGCAGTAAAGGGGCTGGATAAGAAAGAAGCAGCGACACGGGCGGGGGAATTGTTGAAATTAGTTAATTTGCATGAGGTGGCAGACAAAAAAATTAAGTCCTTTTCCGGCGGTATGAAGCAGCGTTTGGGGATTGCTCAGGCAGAGCTGAACGCCCCGGACATTCTCATTTTAGATGAGCCGACCGCAGGACTTGACCCCAAAGAACGTGTCCGCTTCCGCAATCTCATATCTGACTTTGCAGAGGATAAAATTGTTATCCTGTCTACGCATATTGTATCGGACGTTTCCTATATCGCTGATACTATTCTAATGATGAAAGACGGTACATTTTTACTGCAAGAACCTATGGCTACTATCACAGACAGTATAAACGGCAAGGTATGGGAGCTTTTGGTGAGCGACCGGGAAGCAGCAGAATACAGCAGACGCTTTTCTGTTGTTAATCTGCACCATGAAAACGGCAATGTGCGGTTACGTATGATACATGATACATCTCCGGCCGCCGACGCTATCACCGTACCGCCGAGCTTGGAGGATTTGTTTTTATACCACTTCGGAGAAGAAGCCGGAGAAGAAAGGGGCGAATGAAACAATGCTTATTAAATACGAATTTTTGAAAATCCTGCGTAAAAAATCGACGCTTATCGTCATGGTTGCAAGTTTGCTTGTAACTGCAATTTTATTTGGTTTACCGATTTTGCGGTATCAGACTTACAATCAAGAGGTGTAATCACTGGCCTTGCGGGTATTGAATATGAAAAGGAACAAGCAGAAAATTATTCTGTTCCTTTAACAGATGAATATATCACTGAAACAATCCAGGAAGTACAGCAGCTTTTTGAAAATCCTGATAATGTGGGATATGACGGTTATGAACAGTTTTTGGTTGACAGCGCATATTGGGACGGTATCGCCCCACGGGAACGTCTGCTAAATATGATTGCGAAAAACTATGTCAATCCAAACGAAAGCGCAGGGTATAGCTCATTAGCAGATTTGGATATTTCAGAGGGCGCGGATTTTTACGCTGCAAGACAGGAAAAAATCGAAAAGCTACTTAATACCGCTTCCCGTGAATTGTCCGAGAAACAGAAAAACTATTGGCAGGATATGAACAGTAAGGTTGATGAACCTTTTCAGTATGGGTATTACGAGGGATGGGAAATCATCATTAGCAGCTTTGAATTGCTGATGTTTGCGCTACTGGCGGTCTGTATCGTGATTGCCCCTGTCTTTTCCGGCGAGTATGAAGCCGGAACGGACGCGGTAATATTATCCGCAAAATACGGAAAAACCAAACTGACAATGGCTAAAATTATGGCATCTTATCTATTTGGTGTGCTTGCCTTTACGCTCCATGTAATTGTTGCATTAGGCCTGCCCCTTGCCGCATTTGGCTTTGACGGTTGGGATTTGTCGCTGCAAATCGTAAACACGACTATACCGTACCCGTGGACATTCCTGCAAGCTGTCCTTGTGAATTTGGGAGTAGTTTACCTTGTGCTGTTCGCCATGCTTGGCTTGACGCTTCTGCTGTCGGCAAAGATGAAAAGCCCGTACCTTGTGCTTATTGTGCTTGTACCCGTCCTTTTCATTCCGCTGTTTCTCTCTCCCAACGGGACAACAGGCGCATACAATCTAATCTTGTTCCTGCTTCCGTACCGTTCTACCATGCCGGAGCTTGGGAAATATGTTACTTATCAAATTGGTGGACTTGTCTTAGACGTATTTACCATGAGGGCAATCCTGTATGCACTATTGACTGCGGTTATGCTACCCCTTGCAAGACTTGTATTTAAGAAACATCAAGTCGCATAAGGAGGGGGGAAGATGAAAAAGAAAAAGCCTATGATTATTCTTGCGGCGATAGCTGCGGTTGTTATCGCAGCTATCGTGATAATATCGCAATCGTCAAATTGGTCTACCCTCTCCTATTTGCATTTGTTACCTTAATCTTAGTTCCATCCGGGCTAATGACTGCTTCTTCACTTCCGGAAGACTCATATCGCAGTGTATAAGTATTCACTGTCATTGTATTATCTGTATCATTTGCCTTATATCCAGTGTAGGAAGATGATGCTGCTTCCGCAACAGATGCAAAGATGACAGATGACAGAACCGAACGTGAGTTTGAAAGGCAATCAAAGCCTTGTCATCTGCCACGCCCACGTCTACGAACCGGTGTGATTATCTGCTGTTCCCCCTGTGCTTTTAGCTGCTCCTCTGAAGGATGATTTCTGTTGTATTTCACACGATAATCATATTCCTCAGTAAAATCATCATAGACGGACATCTTGTAACGCATACTCCGCATGGATTCTTCGGTATATCCCATTCTGTCCTGGTACTTCTTTAGTTCTTCCATTCGGTCATCAGAAGGTGGCGGAAGAAGTTTAGCACGTTTTTCTAGAGAAAGCTTGCGGTATTCTGCTGGGGATGGAAACGGATTATTTTGAACCGGCACAGTTGACGAATTATTATCAAGTAATTCGTCTAACTCATCCTCATTATCTGGTTCTGCGTCGGTTGAGTTATTTGTTGTGCCAAACTCAGTACTTACCGAGCCTGCGCCTGCATCAATTCCCTGCCACTCCTTATTGAAATCATCAAATGCAGCACCATAGAAGAAGGAATCGTCATTCTCCGGTATCTCATGTTTTTCCTGAAACTCGTCATATGCTTCATATACAGAAACATCCGGTTTTCTGGTCGGCTGTGATTCCTGTGTTGGTGCCTGTTTATTAGCCTTAGAAGCTGGCTCTTTCACTTCTTCCTCATCCTCTTCCCATCTGGATAATCCTTCATGGACTGGCTGGAATGTTCGATGTCCTGCTCCTGCCTTTGGTAATCGAACCAGTCTTCCTTTTCCTTCTGTTTCATATACTCCCTGATGCCTGCAACCGTGAATCGCTTACCAAGCTTACTGCCTCGTACTGCCTGTACCTTACCACCATTGCTGCTGCGATAGGGAAGGGCATAACTGATGGTATTCCCCTTTAAGCGGACATTCATGTGATAGGTTTTCTCAAGCATTTTTACCACATCATGGATGTTCTGCGTGGTCGGATCATTTATGGCAAGTCTGATATACACACGCATTTCATCCTTGAAAGAAAGTTTTCCCCTTTTCTGCATCTGATTTTCAGCTAAGGTGCGTTTCTCCCTGGTCTTATCCGGATTGTAGAAGCTGTCACGGACAGAGTGTGTCAAGCCGTGGTTTCGACATTGTTCCCCGAAGTATTCCGACATTTCCACCAGTTCTTTCGGACCTCTACTAAAAGACGAGCCGTCCTTCTGGTTACAGTTATTTACCAGAAAATGCACGTGAACATGCTCCGTATCCACATGAACCGCAAACAATACCTCAAATCCCTTCTTCCAGAAGAACTTATGAGCGAAGTCCTCTGCCATCTTGTAAGCATCTGCATAAGTCAGTTTATCATTGTCCTCCGGATGAAAGGATATGGACAGCTTCTGTGCAAGAATGTCCCGCGGAAAGAACCGGCTGTACTTCTTCTGATGCATTTTCCTTGTCATAAGAACACAGTTGGCAAAGTTATCCCGGTTGCAGCCAAATGCATTATATAACTCCGACTTTGTCTTGATAACACCGGAACTTAGCTGTTCCTTCTTCTTCCCCAGAATATAATCTGCCGCACTGTGAAGCTGTGCCACAGACTTGCATGGAGCATATTTTACATTGACATTTCCGTATACTGCCATCTAATTCACCACCTTTTCATATAGTTTTAATACTGAGTCTTCCAACCGCCGGAATACTCTCTGGAACGGTTCAAATGCTGTCATGGATATCAAATCCGGATAGGCATTGATATTCCTTGCCAGCTGGTTGATATTGACACCCTGCTTTTTCAATTCGTAGCAAACCTCATTCATAACTTCCATAAACTGCTTTAATGTTGTTCCATCAATCTGCCTGCCTTGTTAACACGGAGCAGATAGTCGATGAAATCAGCGGAAGTTTTGTATCCGCTCTCCTTCATCTGTGATTCAAATTCCTGCTTTACACGGTAATCCACACGGGAGTAGATTACCTCGTCTCTTGTTCGTTTCCCCATAGTGTCCTCCTTCTTTTTATCTGTAAAAAAAGCCACAAAACATATTGGTTGAATTGGCATTACTGCCTTTTCTTCCATTTGTTTCATGGCTTCACTTTTTGGTACTTTTGTATTCAGTTATTGTGTTTTGGCTACGATTGCACCGGATTATGGCTACATACTAATAGAAATTGTGGTCTGCCCCGGTAAATTGCAGTGTCATGCCCCTGTTGTGTTCTACTGTTGCTCTGCTTTGTAGCCATTTGGTTGCAGATATTGTCTAAAACGTATCTGCTATAGCTATACTGTCCATAAGAACCGCTATCATCTGCATCCGTCTGGGTAATTCTTCGTAGCCTTGGTGTAAGCGATGCTTCGTCAGCAGGGCACATCATCCCCACAGGTCTGCCCGCCGGAAAAAAGACTCCGTCAGACAGACAAAAGCAGCCCTTCGCTTACCTCTTCGGACTGCTTTTTCCACATCTCTACTACTTATTGAAATCTTCTATTCCATTTCCGATGTGGTGGGGATGATATAGGCAGGTAGTACCGCTGGCTTGCCAAATCGTCAAAAATAAAATCAGAGTGCCTTACGGCACCCCGATTTTATTTCCTCCTCTTTGTCTTCGCCATCGGTGCTACCTGCTCATGGGCTACGCCCCCGAGACCCCCCGGACAGAAAAAATGCCGGACCATTCAAAGGGTGGTCTGGCATTTTTCTGTCCTTTATCGCATTCGTTCCAGAGAATCATAGCCGACTTTGTAGCTGCTTATTTGAATAGTTACTGTCGGCTATTTAAGAAATTCCATTACTACATTTCCAAAAATTCTGCTGCTGTCATTATCTTGGGATCTGTCACTCCCGATTCAAGAAAATCCTTATCTCCTGTAAGCAACACATCCGCTTTGGCATTTAATGCTGCTCGCAATATTGGTCTGTCCTTAACATCACGAATCAGCTTTTCAGCATCTTCTTCCATTTCCGGTGTTGTTGCTACTTCAATGACTGACAGCGAATATGCAAGAAATTTCTCCAACATGGAAATCTTAGTCGGGAATTTCCGATTAAAGATTCTCCATAGTTCTTCAATATTCTGGTCACAGATAATTCCCTTGTTTGGATAGGTAACTGCCTTTAGGTATGCCTTATATGGCGTTCCATGGGAATTGAGCGCTGCTGAAATCAGAATATTGGTATCAATCAGTATTCTCATAAGCCCTCCACTTCTTCTCTTACCTCTCTTACAAGTGCATCAATATCTTCCTCTGTTTCCAGACCACTCTTTGCTGCTTCTCCCTGCATACCGCCTTGAAGCATTTTCATAGCATAAACTGCTGCATTCATCATTACAACCTGATCACCTTCACAAATCAGTGTTACTCTGTCTCCTGTTCCGATTCCAAGCTGCTCTCTGATTTCCTTTGGAAGAGTTATCTGTCCTTTGGACATTACCTTTGCGTTATCTACTATCATGTTTGCCATGTCGTTCACTCCTTTCAAAATCTTAAAAGTAGGGCATTTCCTACTTACCCTACTTTTAGTATATCCAGTTTTCATGATAATATCAACTCCTTTTCAAAAATTTACACACCAAACGAGTAATCCAGAAACTCATTCTCTTCCGGCTCCATTTGCTCCTGTTTTCCAGCTTCTATCGGCTGTTCATTGCTCTGTGTCGGTTCTGTAACCGGCTTTACCCCCACCGATGCAACAGTTCTCGGATTACCCTGCTGATACGGATAAGGCATTATCCCTCCAGCCTGCAATCCCGCCTGAAAGAGAGCCTGCTGCTGCATCTGATACATGGCTGCAAGTGCCGGAAGGTTGGAAAGCAGCTTCTGCTCCACTGCCTGCACCAGCCTGTCTGCAAAAGCATCTTCCTTTTCCCTGCTTTCAAGATAGGGATCGTTTTTCTTGGCAAGATGTCTTTCATAATAATCATTGATAGCCGCCACCACAAAAGCATTCTGCGACTTAAAGCTCTGTTCCACCTCTTCGGAATGCAGGCGTTCCCACGCCTGCACTCCTCCATCATCCGTCATACTGAAACGGATGTTATGATTTCTGTACTGCTTTGTCATATTACCTCACCTACCTTCTGCCCGACTTGCTCTGATGTCTTAAAAGCATATAGCAGTAATATTCATATCCTTTTGCATTTGCTCTAATATCATGGTTGAAAATGGTGGTGTCCGGATTATAATTTCCAAACTGTTCTACCAGCCTTGCACCACCGCCCATGAAATAGACCTTCATCAACTTTTCATTGAACTCATGGTCACGCAGCTTCTGGAAAATCTCCTCCACATAGTCACAAATTGCCTTTTCCACGAGTGATGCATGGGGCTCCGGCAGTTCAATCTTTCCGCTACGGAGAATATTATCAATTACATCATCCATAAGATTGTCCCCCGTTTTATCCTGCACCATGTTGTGAATCTTCTGAAAGCACTGGAACACACCAAGCTTCTCGGTCCATGCCTTACTTTCCATTGGGCGTCCATTATTCAGATACATCAGATTCATCGTACCGTTTCCAATATCTGCAAGAAGCGTCACGCCTGCAAAATCCTTCAGATTCTCTGTCACTGCCGAGTAACACTGTGGCATAACCGTACATCCGGCAAACTCAATACAATAAAGTCTGTCCTTATAGCCGACCTCCACACTGCTGTTCCTGAGCATATATCTCTTAAAATCCTCCCGCTGTGCCTGCACCCATTTGAGTGGCAAACCGACTGCCAGATGAATCCTAACTCTGTTAACAGCATCTGTGATTCCCCTTGCTTCCAGCTCCTTTACAATAGCAGCAAGTGTCAGCACATAATTATCGTCATCGGTCTGCTTATCTGCCACAAACCCCTTTCTTCCCTCTCCGATGACATAATAATCACCACTGTACTCGATATAATCTCTGCTTAACACAGGTGCGCTGTCATACTTCGCAATCGCTGTCTTAAAGCATCTCCTGGCTGTTTTCATATTTCCGTAGCCGTTGTCTACTCCAATAATTAATGCTCCGTTCATACTGTATTCTCTTATCTTCTCTGTCATAAATTCCTCTCTTTCTCCGGCATCTGTGCCGGTAACAAAACCTGTATTGTCTGTAATCTTTTCGTGGACAATAGCACATCTGCTATCACCCACATATCTCTTAGTAAAATCTGTAAATGACTGTCTCATATACTTCCTCCTCCGCTGTCTGCTTCGCCTGTTCTCTGAGCTTCCACATCTCCATCGTAGAAGCAGGATTAACCAGCTTATGCTTCATTAAATACTGATTCGTAATTGTGTCTAACATCTGATAGGCTTCCTCATTGACCTCTGCAGCTTTGCTATAGAGCTGACCCATTCTGATATGGTGTCGGTATCTGTCCGGATAGGTTTCTTTCATATAAGAAAATCCAAAGCAAATCCGTACTTCCAACCGTAATCTGATTCTGACTCCTGCTCCATCGAAAAGATTCGGATACAGAAACCCATCTTTCTCGGTATAAGTTCCTCCCATCTGCTCAAATAGTGATAAATCCTTTGTTTCCATGCTCATCTTGCATTACCTCTCTTTCTGCTTTTCTCTGCAACATCAAGCTGTTGCTGGTGATCATGCCATTCCTTCACAAGCTTCTCAATCAATTCCACCTTCTGCTTTGGCGTATAGTCTGATGGAAAATACTGCGATAATTTGTCTGCTCGTATCTTAATCTGCTCTCTCTGGTTTGGTTTTTCCTCTTCCAAAATCACATACATTGCGTCCATATCAAGACCACCGGATTGGCTGATTCGCTTCATCCGATTCGCCTGCGATAAAGACGGTGTACATTGCTCCATATCCATGACCGCATGAAGCTCATACTGTTCTTCCTCCGTCAGATAAGACAGTTCCACTGCAATCGTAAAAGCTATCTTTTCCTCATCTACCATTTGCAGTATCTTCGGAATTAAATAGGTAAGCCGTATATACCGCTTAATCTGTGCCACACTTTCACCCACCTGCTTTGCCAATAGCTCATTACTTCTCTCCGGCTTCGGTCCAACTTGAGCCGAAGTGATATCCGCTTTTCTGCCCTGTCTATTCATGGCTTCTAGTTTCATCTTATAAGCAAATGCCTTCTCACTCGGCTTTAGATTCTCCCTCTGCAAGTTGGAATCCACCATTGCCACTATCGCCTGATTATCGTCCAGTTCCCTAATAACTGCTGGAACTTCCGTAAGACCAGCCCACAGTGCTGCTGCCTTTCGTCTGTGTCCTGCAATTACCTCATAACCTTCTCCGTCAGGATTCGGTCTTACAAGCAAAGGTACAATCACGCCCTCATCCTCGATACTTTTCATCAGAGCACACATTTCCATGTCCTGCTGTACATGAAAAGGGTGATTTTTAAAGTCCTTTAGCTCACTAATTCTGATACTCTTAATCTCTTCCATTACATCCTCCATTGCATAGAAAAAGACCGCTCATCTCCAATTACTTGAAAATGAACGGTCTTTCACGCTTCGTATTCTGTTAAATAACTTCAAAATGTTAATTGTACTTTTATGTGTTCCCACACCCCACATCCAAAACGACCGAGACATTTACCCCGTCCGAAATCGCCTTTTTGTAGGTTTTTCTATCACTCTGCGAGAACATCATATGCCTCTCAAAGTGCCTAAAATCAAGGATTCTTACATATCGACCCGATGTAGTGCAACCACGCACTCGACATGCTCTGTATATGGGAAGCAGTCATATGGTGTTGCACGCTTCACTGTATATCCATGCTTTGTGAGATACTTTAAATCCCTCGCCAGTGTTTCCGGACCACATGACACATACACCACTCTCTCCGGCGAAAGCTTAACAACAGAAGATAGAAATGCCTCGTCACTTCCGGTACGTGGAGGATCCATTATGACAACATCCGCTTTCTCACCCTTTTGTGCCATCTCGACCATGAATTTTCCGGCATCGTCATTGTAGAAGCGGATATTTCGGATGTCATTTCGCTTTGCATTGGTGACTGCATCGCGGATTGCATCACGGTTTAGCTCGACTCCGATGACTTCACCTGCATTTTTCGCTGCTATGATGCCTATGGTTCCGGTGCCGCAGTATGCATCGATTACGCGCTCTTTGCCGGTGAGGTGTGCCTCATGAATGGCTTTTTCATATAAAAGCTCCGTCTGTACAGGATTCACCTGATAAAACGAGCCTGGTGAGATGCGGAAGGTGCAGCCACACAGCTTATCCTCTATGAAGCCCTTGCCATAAAGCGTGATATTTCTGTCTCCGAGCACCATGCTTGTCTTTTTGTCATTTACGTTGAGCACCACTGTCGTGATATTGGGATGCTTTTTCCTGAGTGCTTTTACGAAATTATTCTTCGATGGAAGTATCGGCGATGCCAGGACAAGCACTACCATTATCTGCCCTGTTGCATAGCCCTTTCTCACAAGCACATGTCTGAGAAGCCCATAGCCGGTGTCCTCATCATAGGTCTTTATCCTGAATGAGCGGAGCATATCCTTTATGTCCCTTATTATCTCATCTGACTCCTGCTCCTCTATCATGCAGCTTTCGATATCCACCACATCATGTGTGTTTTTCCTGTAGCTCCCGCCACAATCTGACCGCGCCTCGTACAGTCAAAGGCTGCATGAACCTTGTGACGATAATAGAGCGGATTTTTCATGCCGACAATCGGCTCCACAAAGCAAAAAGGCTTTAGCAGCTTTTTCATGTATGCCTGCTTGGTTTTTAACTGTTCCTTATATTCTATGCCCTGATAGTCGCAGCCGCCACATTTCTTCGCATACGGACATACGTTATCGCTTTTTGCCCGGCTGCTTTTCTCCTTTAGTCTCGGCTGTCCGTTGGCTTTTTTGCAATTTTTCTCCATTACGCGTGTTGTTTTTCCCTGTAATTGCCTTGATTTCCCGCCATATCTGTGCTCCTTAAAATCAGCTATGCTGACTACTTTGTGTATGTATTATATAGATACACATGATTATCTATACAGTGCCATCCGCTTGAAGCGCCTGCTGTCACACATATATATGTCTTTCCGCTGGCTGACTTCTCATAGCTGACCGCACAGTTGCCGGACTGATTTACAAAGCCCGTCTTTGCACCGATTACCTCGCCACTTGTCATCTTGTCCTCTATACGGCGCAGGAACAGATTCGATATGTTCAGATTCTCCGGATGCTGCGGTGTTGCAGCCGTGCTGTATGTATGATTTGAAAGTACGGTTTTACAAATATCGTCCTGCATCGCTGCCTGCATGATGACTGCCATGTCATAGGCTGTGCTGTAATTGTTCTCATCATATATGCCGACAGGTTTGCAAAATGTGTGGTCTGGCCTATACCAAGCTCTGCTGCCTTCTGGTTCATCATATCGACAAATGCTTCCATGGAGCCTGCTGTATAAACCGCAAGCTGATATGCCGATTCTCCACCTGATGGCAGGATGGTTCCGTTAAACACATCACGAAGAGGCACCTGCTCACCGTCTAAAAAGCCTGTTGTGCTGCAATCATGCACATATGAATAATCTGTGGCTTCTCTTGTAATTGTAACAACCTCGTTGAGCTTGTTTTCTATCACAGCCTGTCTGTCTATTTCAGTGTTTTCATTCTTTGCTGCAGTCTATTCGCATTTTTCTCAGCCTGCTCTGCTGCTACAAGCACTGTCATAACCTTTGTCATGGAAGCCGGGTACATTTTCTCATGAGCATTCTTTCCTGCAACAACTGTGCCGTCCTGCTCATCAATCACTACTGCATAGGAGCTCTCCAGCTCATCTCCGATTGCTGCTGTAGCGTCAGACTCCTTTGGTGCAAAGAGCTCCTTTGCTTCCTCCGTCTCACTCACCTGCTCTGTCACAGCGGTCACACTTTCTGTGACTGCCCCTGTGTCTTTTGCCTTATTACTATCTTTTTTTGCTTTATTAAAGCACGATATAATTATCACAATCGCTATAACGACTATCACAGCCACTATTCCTACAAGCTTAATCTGTGAAGTTCCTTTATTTCGTCTGCGGCGTCTGTAATTATTTCTGCTATTATTTCTCATATCCAATCCCTGTCTCGTTGTAACTATTCATCCCACGCACATTCGCAAAACCACACTTGAATAATCACATTTCATTTTATACTGTAACCTATTTAGTATACTCCCTATCCGGAAGCTGTGCAATAATTATCGCAATAAACATGAGCACACATCCAAAAATTTCTCTGCCACCCAGCATCTGGCCAAGCAGAATCCATCCCGCAATCACAGAAACCACCGATTCCAGACTCATCGCCACCGATGCCACCGCCGGGTTTAAGCCCTTTTGTCCGACAATCTGCAGCGTATAGCCCACTCCACTTGAAAAAATACCGGCATAGAGAATCGGAATCCATGCATCCCACGTGCAAAGCGACTGTGCCCACTGTGCTATACCGCCGGTAGATGGTCCCATATCTGTAAAAATCATCACTATACATGAGCCAAGTCCGGTGACAAAAAACTCAATGCATGAGAGTCTGACCGCATCTACATGTGATACGAAATGGTCAATCACAAGTATCTGTATCGCAAAGCACAATGCCCCTGCCAACAGGAGCAAATCCGAGCCACTAAGTGAAAATGTCCCATTCATGCACAGAAAGTACATGCCTATCAGTGCAATAAATACACCTATCCATATTTTGGCTGAGCATTTTCTTTTGAGGAAAATCCCAAGTATCGGCACCATAAGTATATATGTAGCTGTAAGAAATCCTGCCTTGCCGGATTCTGCGCCCATGCTGATTCCAAGCTGCTGCAGGTTGCTCGCAAAGAAAAAGTGCTATTCCACAGCAGCTTCCGGCTATCCAAAGCTCTTTCTTTTGCTTTTTGCTTTCAGGTCTGTTTACCGTCAGCTCTTTCTTATCCAGTATTTTTATGACCGGCAGAAGGCAGAGCGCACCAATAAGGAAGCGGATGCCGTTGAATGAAAATGCTCCAACTGCATCCCCTCCCTTTGACTGCGCTACAAAGGCTATTCCCCAGACTATATCTGCCAAAAACAAAATAAAGACATGTCTTGTCTTTGAGGCTGTATTCATTATAATAGTTCCTCCGTGTTATTAAATCTTAT
>ENA-OQEQ01000028-OQEQ01000028.1-human-gut-metagenome-genome-assembly--contig:-NODE-28-length-14670-cov-1.186275_pt1 | contig 14670 bp, 16 predicted proteins | sample MGYA00242799_ERZ504643 | MGnify/ENA primary metagenome ERZ504643 (study PRJEB26092, sample SAMD00036340) | human gut metagenome | host: Homo sapiens | study: EMG produced TPA metagenomics assembly of... | reverse complement strand
TTTTTGAATCATTTTCGTGCAATAAATACACCTGCATCCTTTGTGATATGGAACCCTCTCTCTGTCTTCTTTCTGACAAATGCCGCAAATTCCTTATAGCGGTCCACAATATACCTGTTCTGGTTGCCGTGGCACGAAAGCACATACTCTATCACAGGCTCTGCTTTTTCTACCACAAGCTCATCCTCGTATCCATGCCAGCTTACCTCACCAAAGTATTTCCCAAGTATTGCCTCACCATTTTCTTTACCGAATTGCTCATACAGCCTTTCCGCTGACAGCTCTATACGGTCATCAAACTGCTGCACCAGGTCGTTTATTTCCTTCATATGCCGTGAGCTGTATGTACTGCACACGAACACGCCACCGGGCTTTAGCACCCTTAGGATTTCACTGCACACGGCATCCAGATTGTCACAATAGAACAGTACATGGTCTGCTATCACGCAGTCATACGATGCATCCGGCTTATACAGCCTGTGGGCATCCATCACCTCATATGTGAAGCGCTTGTCATCTGCGCCTACATTTCTCGTCGCATCCCTTACCATGCCATACGATATATCAGTCAGGGTTATCTGCATATCTGCCGGTATCCTGTCTATGTTCTGTGTCCAGAGAGAGGCATCACCACAGCCCACCTCAAGCACCTTTTCCCCCTCAAAAAAGCTGCACTCATCAAATACCCAGCTAAACCAGCTCACCGGATTAATCGAGAAATCCCTGTGCAGATTGATTCTGGCTGATATATTTGAAGCATCCCTGTACTGCTGCTTTAGCTTTTGCTCCATCTCGTTTATATTAACCAGCTCCAGCATATGACTCCAGTCCACGCTTCGCCCCTCGTCTATTACCTCTGAAGCCTCCTGCAGTGCTGATTTCATAAGCTTCATCTGCTCTATCCTCTCCTCCACGAGACCAAGCTGCATGTGAAGCGACTCAGACATGACATCGCTGTCCGTGTTTCTGAGTGTCATCTCCTTGATATCATCCAGGGAAAAGCCCAGATATTTGAGGAACAGTATCTGCTGTAGACGCGCAAAGTCGTCATCATTATAGAATCTGGCTCCGTTTTCGTTTACGTAGGATGGTTTTAAAATATTGTGCTCGTCATAGTACCTAACGGTCTTTTTTGTAATATGCGCTTTTTTTGCAAATTCTCCTGAGGAGTAGTAGCCGGGTAGTTTCATATTCTCTAATTGCCTCCTTGATAGCCCATATACTCTATGATATAATCATTGGGTAGTCGAAAAAAGCTCGGGTGTTAATTCTGATAAATCCCTCTAGTTTTACAGAAGGGGGATGATGTTACTATGAATACAATTGAAGTACTTACATTGTTACTAGTAGTTTTTGCAGCATTGTCGTATATAGACAACCACAAAAAGAAATAGCACCCCAACCGCCTAAAGTGAGGGTGCTAATCTTTATACTAATCAATCACTGAGGGCAAATCGGAATAACATCCGATTACCTTTGAGTAGATTATACAATAGAGTGGTTGATAAATCAATCACTCTTTTAAAAATCTATCTAAATTAATTTGGAGAATACAATGAAATACGATTATTTAGTAGTAGGTTCCGGTCTCTACGGAGCCATCTTCGCCCATGAGGCAAAGGCCAAGGGCAAATCAGTGCTTGTTGTGGACAAGCGTCCTAACATAGCAGGAAATGTCTACACCGAAAAGCAGGAGGGCATCAATGTTCACATGTACGGAGCCCACATATTCCACACCAATGATAAGAGGGTCTGGAACTACATCACACAGTTTGCTGAGTTCAACCGCTTCACAAACAGCCCTGTGGCAAACTACAAAGGTGAGCTTTACTCTATGCCATTTAACATGTACACCTTCAACAAGATGTGGGGTGTGGTGACACCTGAGGAGGCTACTACAAAGATTGAGGAGCAGAAAAAGGAAATCACCGGTGAGCCTAAAAATCTCGAGGAGCAGGCTATCTCACTCGTTGGCCGTGATATCTATGAGAAGCTCGTGAAGGGCTACACTGAGAAACAGTGGGGCCGTGATTGTAAGGAGCTTCCGGCTTTCATCATCAAGCGACTTCCTGTTAGACTTACCTTTGACAACAATTACTTCAACGCTCTTTATCAGGGTATTCCAATCGGTGGCTACACCAAGATGGTTGAAAATCTGCTCGACGGCATTGAGGTCAGATTAAATACTGACTACCTTGAGCACAAGGCTGAGCTTGATGCTCTTGCTGATAAGGTGGTATACACAGGTCCGATTGACGCATACTTTGGCTTTAAGCTAGGTACTTTAGAGTACCGCTCAGTGCGCTTTGAGAATGAGACCCTCGATATTCCTAACTTCCAGGGAAATGCCGCTGTCAACTATACTGACCGTGAGACTCCATGGACACGTATCATCGAGCACAAGTGGTTCGAGTTCGGCAAGGATGAGGATGGCAATGATCTGCCAAAGACTATTATCAGCCGTGAGTACTCTTCTGAGTGGAAGGCAGGCGATGAGCCTTACTACCCTGTAAACGATGAGAAAAACGGACAGCTCTATGCCAAGTATAAGGAGCTTGCCGATAAGGAGACCGGTGTTATATTCGGTGGTCGTCTCGGCGAGTACAAGTACTATGATATGGATACTACCATTGCTTCTGTACTTAATATGTGTGAGAAGGAGCTTGGCTAATAATTTAGCTTCCCACAAAAGGCTTTGTTTATGTCATATTCAAAAGCGCATGGCAATTTACCATGCGCTTTTATTTACATTATTTTTTTCCGGCCAGATTTATCTCAGCCGCAGGAATATGCTCCCTCAGGCACTCATATCCATACTCCTTCGAATATGCATATATAGCCGGAAGCTGTCTTGACAGAAAGAGCGCCGGTGCTTCTGTCACCGAGTATGCGCACAGTGCCCAAACTCAAGAACATCACCAAGCTCAAGCTTCTTAAGCTTCACCTCGCGTACCAGCACATCTGCCACTGTACAGAGGCTTCCGCAGAGTGTATAGTCTATGTCCGGCAATTGTGTTAATTCCACACCGTCAGCTCTATATATACTAATCGGCGGCACCTGCATTGCCATCCTCTGCCCGAAGTAATTCAGATGGTGGATTCCTCCATCCAGAATCGCATAGTTGGCATCGCCTGTCGATTTTAAGTCCTTTACCTGTGTGTAATATTTACCGCATGAGGCCGCGAGGAAGCGTCCCATCTCAATGCCAAGCGGATATTCCTCGGCAAATTCTCTAAGCCCCTCTGCTGCCTCATCAAGTGATTGTTTTTCCTTTTCCTGCCAGTCTTCCTCAAAATACTCCACGCAAAGTCCCGGGCCATACTCTACAAGCTGTGGCTCAAAGCCGTATTTTTCTTTTAATACGCTCAATGCAGACTTTATTTTTTCCAAGTCCTTATTTATTTTGCGAAGACTCTTCTGTGTGCCGGAATAGTAGTGGATGCCCATTACCGCAATGCCCTTAAACTCATCCGGATGCGACATGATGTATTCAATATCATCAAGCGACATGCCAAACTGGTTGCCACTTGTCAGGCGCAATATGACATGTGTTTTCGTTTCGGCAAACTCGGCTTCATGCGCACCTTCCAGCATACGTTCAAGCATCACTTCTGATATCAGAGCTGCATGTCTTATGCTCTCACAGGTGAGTATACCGGCGCCATATGAAACTGCTCGCTCTATATCGCATTTTTCCTTCATCACACCTGAATAGATGATGCTCTCCGGCTTCACGCCAAGTGCTATACATATCTCAAGCTCTCCCGGGCTGCACACCTCCACATGGTCTAAGCCCTCCGGCAGCCTGTGAAGCAGAAACGGATTTGCCTTTATCGAAAAGCAAAGCGGTATCCTACGTCCTCCTTTACAATCAAGAGCAGCCCTTATCATGGCTGCTCTCTTCGCAAACTCGTCCGTATCAAATACATAGTACGGTGTCTGTCTCATATGCTTTATTCCTCCACAAGCTCTTTCACAAGCTTCTCGATTGCATCAACTGAGTTGAAATTCTCAGGAACCAGATCCTTTGGTCTGATTGTGATGTCAAATTCATCAGTCAGCTCCGATACGAGTGAAACTATATCAAATGACTCAAGAATTTTGTCATCGATGAGCTTTGTCTCCTTCTCAAAATCCACATCCGGTCTTAATTCCTCTAAAATCTCTAAAATTGTGTCTCTCATTTTACATTTCCTCCAGTTTTTTCATATCATATTTTCCGTTTGGAAGCTTAGGAAGCTGCTCCAGTTTCTTGATTTTCCTTGGCACCATAAAGCCCGGGAGCTCGTCCCTCAGTGCCAGCGCAAGGCTTCTCCTGTCACAGTCTCCTGTGTAGAAAAGTATCAGCACCTCTTTTGCTTTATTATATATAACGCAGCTTTCTGCGACTCCATCGACCACATTGGCGGCATGCTCCACCTCATCAAGCTCCACACGGTGTCCCATGTGCTTTATCTGGCGGTCCATACGTCCACAGAAATGAAGTATGCCGTCCTCATCGAGCCTTCCGTAATCCCCTGTGCGGTACATCCGCTCAGGATAAGCCCTGTTGAGTGGATTGAGTGTAAATGCCGCAGCTGTCCTCTCCGGATCATTATAATAGCCCAGCGCCAGGATTGGTCCACATACGCATATCTCGCCCTGTTCTCCGACAGCCGGCTCATTTCCATGCTCATCTATCAGAAAAACCCTGTAATTGTCATAGGCTTTTCCTATAGGAAGCACCTCGTCCTCTTCCACCAGATGATCCACACTATAATACGTACACGAAGCAGTTGCCTCTGTCGGCCCATACTGGTTCACAAAATGCGCTTCCGGCAGATTTTCCTGCCATTTTCTGAGCACCCTGCATGGCATTACTGAGCCTGAGAAGCAGATTTTTCTGAGACTCTTAAGCCCTACTTCCTCAAATGCTCCAAGCGATGTGAGAATGGTAAATGCCGAAACACTCCAGCCGACACTGCTGACCTTCTTATCATTCATGTAATCAAACAGGGCATTTGGCTCCATAAAATACTCTTTTGGAATAATCGCTGTGCTGCAGCCGGTCTTTAGCGGCAGATAAATGTCCCTGATTGCCGCAATATAGTCAAGCGGCGACTGATTGCCCAGCACATCACTTTCCTCTATATGCATCACATCACAGTAAGCATTGATGTATGTCATAAGTGACAGATGTGATGTCATGACTCCCTTTGGATTGCCGGTGGAGCCTGACGTGTAGATAATATACAATGGGTCTGTCATGGACATCTGCCTGCGGACTGTTGCGAGCATATCGTTCTCACTATCCGTCACAGAGTCTCCTGCTGATTCACTGATTTTACAATTACTATCAGCGCACGCCACCTGCTCGAAGCTCGATATATCCTCAGCAATAAATATCTGCGGTCTATCGAAGCCTTCTGCCTTTGCCAGCTCATCCACTATGCTCTCCACATGCTCACGACTTTCCCTGTCCGCAACAATAGCCCTTGGACACAGATTTTCAAGTATTTTTTCAATTCTCTTGTCAGGAAGCGATGCATCAATCGGCGCATACGGTCTGCCTGCATATACCACTCCCAGGAAGTATGCCGGTGTTACCATTTTCCTTCCGGCAAATACTGCAACAGGGGTTCTGTCCACTCCAAGCTGTTCTATCAGATATGCTCCTGTATTTCTTGCTATATCATACACCTGCGCAAACGTAATGCTGCATTCAGTATCCGAAAATGCAGGCTTGTCAGGGTATTTTTCTACTGTGGCCTCAAGCCACTCCAGTACATTTTTCATCTTAGTCCTCTTTCATGCATTAATAAACGTTGCCGAAAAAATTATAGCATATAACATCCGAAAAAAATGTCATGTGCTATCGAATTAAGAATTCTTAAGAAAGCCTTAATTTTTTTCTGTAGATTTTTCTATATTTGATTCTCCTATTAAATATATCGGTCTGTCCTTTGCCTCGAGATATAGCTTCGACAGATAAAGTCCCAAAAATGCCTATGCTAAGCAGTTGTATCCCACCTATAAAAAGTATGATAACAACGGTCGAAGCCCAGCCGGCTACCGGATCTCCGAATACAAGTCTCCTGATAATGATAAAGAGCATTGCAATTATTGCGACAATAAAGCTGAACACTCCGGCTATTGAAGCCATGTATAGCGGCGCGTTGGAAAATGCCACTATTCCGTCAAGGCTATACAAAAAGAGCTGCCAGAATGACCACTTTGTCTCACCTGCCACTCTGTTTACATTCTCAAACTCAAGCCACTTCACCTTAAAGCCTACCCAGCCAAACAATCCCTTTGAAAACCTGTTGTAATTCCTTAAGCGAAAGCAGTGCATCCACGTATTTCCTGTTCATCAGCCTGTAGTCACGTGCCCCATCAACCATATTTGCCTTTGATATTCTGCTCATGAGCTATAGAACTTTCTGGCAAAAAAAAGATCTAATCGCTGGTTCACCTTTGCGTGTCACTCGCCTTGTACCGACAGCATCATAACCTTCTTCCATAAGAGCCTTGTACATCTCAGGCAGCATATCCGGCGGATCTTGAAGGTCAGCATCCATTATCGCCACATATTCCCCCACAGCATGCTGCAAGCCTGCATACATGGCTGCCTCCTTGCCAAAATTGCGTGAAAAGGATATGTATTTCACACCGGAATCATTTACAGCAAGCTCCTTTGCGACATCGAGTGTCCCGTCCATAGAACCGTCATCCACTATAATCAGTTCATAGGACAATCCCGCTGTCTCACTCTCTTGACTCATCTGATTAAACACCTGAGTTATTTTATTATAAAAAAGAGGCAGAGCCCCTTTCTCGTTAAAGCATGGTACCACAATGCTTATCTTATTTTTTTCCATACCAGCCACCCTGCATATAATATCAAATAAATAAAAAATCCGATTGCTGCTCCTGCCGTATTTGTCACAAAATCATCAAGCTGACAACTATCCCCTGCCGGTAACCAGCTGCGTGTACTCAATTGCTGCGCTTATAAGAGCACCAACAGGTATTGTAAACCATCTCATCCAATTTTTAAAAACCAGTGGAAATAAAAGCCCAAATGGTATAAACAATACTATATTTTCTATAAAATAAGCGTGCATCTGAAGTGTCATGCCCCATGTGCTCCACAGCACCATATCGGCGACACCTGTTCGGCTTCCCGGCTCCCTTGAATAATACACTATCATTATAAGCGTATACATATAGGCCACAAAGGTGCCGCAGAACAGCATATGCCAGATTTTGCCCACTATCTTTTTCTTCTCTCATCTGCCTGTGATACCTCTCTCATTGTGAAAAGATATCGCAGCAGACACACAAAAATATACATCGCAATGCAGATTAAAGCCAGATATACCGCTGACGGAAGATATTTGAACTTTTCCTGTATGTCTATTATTATATAATCCTTTAAACTCAATGTCTTTTTTATGCTCCTTGTAGGCACGAATGAACTCAAGCTGTCGTTCATCGTCCTTTTTCTGCTCGTCATCAGACATATGACTCACTTTAATAATTATACACAATATTATACCAATTACAATAATACCGGCACATAATATAAAAATAATTAAGATTCCAGGCATAAAATATTCTCTCCTCAGATTTAATTATATCCACTTTATTTATCTTAATTCACTTACTTATGAACACATATAACAACAAAAGCTGCATGATATTCTCACACAGCTTTTGTATATTATGTATATTATCCTTGGCATTATCCTTTATTTTAATTTTGCAACAACCATATCCACATATTTCTGGCAGATTTCCTCGCTCTCTGCCTCAACCATGACACGGATAACAGGCTCTGTACCCGACTCACGCACAAGTATACGTCCTGTATCACCTAGTTCTGCAGTAACCTGTTCGATGGCTGCCTGAACATCAGGGTTTGCAAGTGCCTCCGCCTTGTCAGCCACACGCACATTCTGAAGTACCTGTGGGTAGATACTAAGTCCCTCACAGAGCTGGCTCATCTTCTGTTTCCTAGCCATCATGACCTCCATCATCTTAAGGCTGGTAAGGATACCATCACCTGTTGATGCATACTTAGAGAAGATGATATGTCCTGACTGCTCTCCGCCGATGCGGCAACCGTTCTGCTGCATGTACTCGTATACATATTTATCACCTACTGCAGTCTTTGCGTAGCCGATTCCTATCTCATCAAAGGCCTTGTAGAGTCCAAAGTTTGACATAACAGTTGTTACAACAGTATTGTTATCAAGCTTTCCTCTTTCTTTCATGTACTTTCCATAAATGTAAAGGATATGATCTCCTGTGATTACATTTCCGAGCTCGTCTACACAGAGACATCTGTCAGCATCTCCATCATATGCGAAGCCTACATCAAGACCATTGTCCACTACATATTTCTGTAAGCCCTCAATATGTGTAGAGCCTGCATTATTATTGATGTTGAGACCATTTGGCTCATTGTTAATAACATAGCACTTTGCTCCGAGTGCCTCAAAAACAGACTTTGCCATGTTCCATGAGCTTCCGTTGGCACAGTCAAGACCAACCTTCATGCCCTTGAACGAATATACTCCGAGTGAGATGAGATATCCCATGTAACGGTTACGGCCTGCCACATAGTCCACTGTGCATCCAATAGCGTCCTTATGTGCATAAGGCAGCTCCTTCCACTCCTGCCCAAACAGGCGGAGCTTGCCGTCTATATAGTCCTCGACAAGGAGAATTGTCTCCTCATCCATCTTCTCTCCATTGCCGTTGATAAGCTTGATTCCGTTATCATAGTATGGATTGTGGCTTGCTGAAATCATGATTCCACAATCAAAATCATCGGTTCTTGCTACATATGCCACTGATGGAGTTGTGGTAACGTGTAATAGATATGCATCTGCTCCCGATGCTGTAAGTCCTGATACAAGTGAATACTCAAACATATAGCTTGAACGTCTTGTATCCTTTCCTATTACTATCTTTGCCGGCTCGTCGAGCTGCTTCTGTTTCTTAAGCTCTCCATAATACCAGCCTAAAAATCTACCGATCTGATATGCATGCTCTGCTGTTAAATTGACATTAGCTTCTCCACGGAAGCCGTCTGTTCCAAAGTATTTTCCCATTGTTTTCCCCTTGTGAAATTTATTTTTGTATTATTATACACTTAATAAATATCTTTGTGTAGTAAAATAACATTATTTGTTAAATAATTATAATACTAAAAGAAGATTTTCCCTAAATATGATAAAATTAACATATGTATATAAATCAAAGCTACATAGATATCTTATGACACTCCATATAATATCTCTTCTCATTCGCTTCTCCGATTGAGAATGTCTTTCTAGGCAGCACCCCACCCGCATTGATTGCAGGGAATAATGTGCTCTTGTCTATCGACTGAAGAAAGATTCCACATCCCTTAGTCTCCTTAACCAATCCGTGAAGTGCTTCATCACCATGAATATAGTCAATCGACACATTATCATGTATCTCAAGATACTTATCTAAAATACCCTGGAGTATCTCAACCGGGAGGCGGTCACCTCTATTTGTGATATTAATTCCGGAATTCTTTATTGCGGTAGCGCCTGATTCAACATACTCAAATACTATCTCATCGCCCTCAGCGCTCTCAAGTCCTTGTTTTGTGATTTCAGCTTCGAAAAACGACAGCATGTCCTTTACATCAACATTTTTAAGCAGTCTGTGAATAGGCTTAAACCCAAGTGCCTCACTGTGCAGATTACAGATTTCCACAAGAGCATGCCTTGCAGGATGGTTTTTCAACTGCTCCTCTGTGAATTTTCCTGATTTTTTTGATATTTTCCCAACAGGTCTTCGCTGTTGCAAGCGAATGGTTTCCATCACCTACTGCAAACAAAAAGCCTCCACAGCTATTCTGTTTTGCTGCAAATGCCTCTGTCACCTGCTTTGCTGCCTCACCCTCGATAGCATAGCCGCGGATATGTCCGCCACCCTGCATGAGCTCTGTATCGTAAAGCTTACGAAGAGTATCCCTGATAGCATACACATACTCGATTATTCCATGCTTTACAGCTGCTATATTTACTGCATCTTCCTGTGTAGCACCCTGGCATCCATCAATATTTTGTCTGTCTATAGGATCATCAACAAGCAGCATAACATGTGGCAGCTCAATAGCTGCATTCTCTCTTATTTTCACTCTCGGAGGTATACGTGAGATTACTGTTCCCTCTGTTGCTCTGATGAGAGTCTTCTTTTTCAGGTCGAAATCATAGTCATCAAGATCAATAAGTCCTACTATTCCAAGACGCACCCCTGACTCCGTAGTACGCTCAACAAGCACGTAGCCATCTGCCACCGCTTGCTTTAAGGTTCCATCTTTGAGATATGTATCCATAGTGGTATTAATATATTTGATTCTCTCGTCATCTGTCATTGAAGCATATTTTGTTTTCCTGCCGGTTTCTTTGTCATTTTTGACACCATCCCCTGACGAATTGCAATCATTCTCCTGATTCTCAATTGTTCCCAGATATATTTCGGGAAACACCACATTAAGCGTTGACGGTGCATCAGCCACATACTTTTCCACAGCATCCCAATAATCAGCCTGACTTGTGAACTGGTCACAGGCGATAACTGACCATTTTTCCATATCTATACCATCGTTTGGCAAAAGAATATTTGCCGGATTGAAACAATTTGACATATTCCTCTAATCTCCTTTTTGTGTAATCTTTAAATCATCATCAGAAATCATCTCACCATTCATTACTTTCTTTATAAGCTGTTTAGCCTGTTGCACACTGCTATCATCAGGTACGCATACATACGCTCTCTGAGTTGGCATTGAATATGTCTTTTTACTAGCTCCCTCGCCCTCTGTAGCAAATGTCTTAATATCCCAAGTGCCACCATCTGAAAGTTGCTTATTTATAAGAGCTGAAATATCATCACTGGCAAAATCTGTTGAAATCATTCCCTCTAAGCTATCCATAATGCCGGAATAATTCGTAAGAAGAGCTGTTGAACTCGTCATCTTTTCAATTACAGCTTTAATTATTTCCATCTGGTGACGGCCTCTGGCATTATCGCCATCTCCAAGCGCATATCTTTCTCTTGCAAATGCCAATGCTTTCTCACCTTTTTACATCATTCTCCCCTTTAACAAATTTATATTGTGGATATAATGTAGATTGAAAAGCTGAATCTGAATTAATTGTAATACCTCCAATCTCATCAACCAATGTTTCAAATCCCGTAAAGTTAATCTGACCATAATAATTTATTTCATTTAAACCATATAAATTTTTTAAGGTATCCATTGAACAATCTATACCATATAATCCACAGTGAGTAAGTTTATCCTTTTCCCCTGGTGCAATTGAAGGCTCCACATAATAATCACGTGGTGTATTCAATAGTAAAATCTGATGATTTTTTAGGATTAACTATAGCCAAAATATTTACATCACTGCGACTTTTTGTTAGTTTTTTTGATCTAGTATCAGATCCACTGATATATACAATAAACGCATCCTCTGTAACATCAATATCATTATCTTTCTGTTCACTTTCAGAATTATTATCTACCTCATAAGTTCTTGTGTACTCATATATTATGCGTGTTCTACTACTAAAATCTTCATATCCTTCTACGTCGGTGATAACCGATTCATATGAACAGTTAAGTATCATAGCTTTTGTTTCTCCACTATACAGAGCCTCTACCATTTCAACTGCTGATGCATATGATTTTTTGTCAATTTCATCATCTATCTTTTCATTAATATCTTCTATCGCCTTTTTTGTATCTTCATAACCATATGATTTCGTATATGCAAATTTATATTTCTTTGCATCATCTATAGTTTGTGCTGAATCATTATCCATAACATAAACAGCCACTTTGTCTTCCTCAACTTTTTTGCTGTCTGTTACCCTATTAAGTGTTCCCATGCCTCTATTAAGCGCATACGTTCCTAATACACAACAAAATATCATTACTGTCGAAAGAACAGTTCCTATTATTCGTCTAAAAAAAGCAGTTCCTTTTATTTTTTTCCTATTCTGTCCAACATATATCAATGAAAAAACTATAAATTCAACAAAAACCAGTCCTATAGTAACTACTATAATATATTTTTTGAGGTAGCATTTTTTGTCTTTAATGTCATACAAATTAAAACAATTTCTGACTATAAGTTGTATTATAAGCATTATTCCTGCAAAACAATCCACTTTGTTCTTTTACTTTTTTTAGTCATTTTGTTATTTCCTTTCGCAATCATATTTTATATTTTCATTTAAACTTGTTTATTATAACATTAAAAAAAACGCAGTACAATAAAATGTACCACGTTTTAAATATATCTTAAAATATTATTATTGCAAAATATACTATAGACTACACCTCATGCCCCGTAGGATGTGCCCCAACCGGATGGAAAGTAGTCACAATGCTTTCTACAAGTTCAACTATATGATCACTGTTTTCATAGCTCTCTGCTGCCAATGTTTCAAGCTGTCCAAGGAATTTTTCAGTATCAAATGTTATCGGCTGTCCGATATGAATCAGGTCATTATCTGTTTTCTTAAGACCTTCCTCTGCCATAAGCTTCTCCTCGTAAAGCTTCTCACCAGGGCGAAGTCCCGAATAACTGATTTTTATATCTACATCAGGTTCAAATCCTGATAACTTTATAAGGTTTCGTGCAAGTGAGTCTATCTTTACCGGTTCACCCATATCTAATACAAATATTTCTCCACCGGCTGCATATGTACCGGCCTGAAGCACAAGGCTTACAGCCTCCGGAATTGTCATGAAATAACGTACTATATCAGGATGTGTAACTGTTACAGGTCCGCCTGCTTCAATCTGTTTCTTAAAAAGTGGGATTACCGAGCCATTGCTTCCAAGCACATTACCAAAACGAACTGCAACAAACTGTGTACGATTCTTAGCTTTACTAACTGTATTCTCCTGTACATCATTTCCAACCCCAACATCTGCTCTGTCCATAGGATCATCTACATCCCTATGAGCGTGTAACAGCGGAAGAAGATTGTTTTTGCCTGTTCTGCTGATAACATCCATGCTCTGAATAACCATCTCACAAAGCCTTTTGCTGGCACCCATTATATTAGTTGGATTAACTGCCTTATCAGTACTAATTAACACAAACTTCTGAGCACCATATTTCAATGCAGCATACGCTGTCTTATAGGTACCCACAACATTATTCTTGATAGCTTCATTAGGACTGGTTTCCATTAATGGTACATGCTTGTGCGCTGCCGCATGATATACAATATCAGGTCTGAACTTTTCAAACACCATGTCAATTCGTCTTGTATCACGGACAGATCCTATCAAAACGACTAAATTCAATCTATCCTTATACTTTCGTCTGAGCTCCTGCTCAATCTCGTATGCATTGTTCTCATATACATCAAAGATAATAAGCTGCTTTGGCTCATGGGCTGCAATCTGACGACAGAGCTCACTGCCAATGGAACCGCCTCCTCCTGTAACAAGGATAGTCTTACCCTTGAGCTGTTTAAAAATCTCAGCCATATCAACCTTAATCTGGTCTCTTCCCAGCAAATCCTCAATAGCAACGCTTTCATCTTTGAAAGAAGGACCTCACCATTTGCCAACTGGTAAATCCCCGGCAGGCTCTTGAGCTCGCAATTAGTTTCTTTGCATATATTAAGGATATCACGCTTATCTTTCGCTGATGCCGAGGGCATAGTAAGCATAATTGTATCTATATCATATTTTTCAACATTCTCAAGAATTGTATCTCTGCCACCAACTATAGGTGTGCCTTCTATAAAACGATTCCACTTATTAGGATTATCATCAATTACACAACAAGCTCGTGAAGTAAGCTCTCTTGAATTATGCAATTCCCTAAGAACTGTCATACCGGCAGCACCTGCACCTATAACCATCACATGATGCTTAACATGCGCTGACTTCTCAGTTTTTTCACGTTTTGCTCTTTCGAGATTTACAAAACGATATCCAAATCGAATACCGGTTGTAAAAATAAACTGCGCACATATTCCAAAAACATAATAAGCAATCGGCATCCGTCGTACAAACAATGTTATTCCCACAACATGAGCGGTTCCTGTAACAACAGTTGCCATCATTATTGATGTCAGCTCATTAAAACTTGCAAAACGCCATAAACTATTATACATATGCATCATATAGAATACAATTATACTAAATACCGTATAAAATGGTGCAAATTTAATAAATGCCATAAGATACTCTGAGGTATTTTTGAATACTGCAAATCAAAACGAAGCCATAATCCGATAAAATAAGAAAGATTAATTGTGACAATATCATAATCAATAAATATAGCGCAATCAATTTCCAATGTTCAAGCCCCATAAACCCCTTACTTTTCATTTGTTTCATCTTTCATAATCCTCTTTATCATATAATGTAAAATTTATCTAAATACACACCTTAGTAATATTACAACAACAGACTATTCCTTGTCTACCCCCCATAAAATTTTGTTAGTTTTTTCACTGTTTTGTATACACCCTACACAATTTTATTTATTTTTACCAAAAAGCTTTGATATAGTGCTATAAACGCAGCTACTAATCACTGTTGCAAGCATGCATCCCAAACTATTATGAAATATGTCATCCCATTCAAACAGTCCTCTTCTCAGTAT
>ENA-OQEQ01000027-OQEQ01000027.1-human-gut-metagenome-genome-assembly--contig:-NODE-27-length-14849-cov-1.355590_pt1 | contig 14849 bp, 12 predicted proteins | sample MGYA00242799_ERZ504643 | MGnify/ENA primary metagenome ERZ504643 (study PRJEB26092, sample SAMD00036340) | human gut metagenome | host: Homo sapiens | study: EMG produced TPA metagenomics assembly of... | reverse complement strand
GAAGTTGCCTATGATAATGAATTGGCTTTCTTCTTATTGGTGGGCGATGAAAAACGTTTTCTGATGAAAGCAAACGGACAATATAGAAAAATTGGTGAAAACATCGTGATTCCTAATATCTCTCCGGAGATTGTTTCCCAAACATTGCAGGGCCCTTGTACTATTTCGAGTGAGAAAAAACGGATTGCTTGGTTTTCCGTCTACGGTGATGTTATGGAGATATATGATTACAGCGACTTAAACAATGTTGCTCTTGTAAAATCACATATTTGCACTCTTCCAGTGTTTAATAGTAGCGATGGATCATTGGGCTTTCAGACAAAGCTGAGTGTCTCATCGGTTACCTCGGACGATAATTATATATATGCTCTTTATAATGAGAGAAATTTGGAACAAGCCGCACAAATAGAGCACAAGCTTTCTTCTCAAAGAAAAGTTCTGTTATTTGATTGGAATGGTACTCCCCGTTTTATTGTTGAGCTGGATAGGCCGATAAAAAGTATAACGTATGATAAAAAGAGAAACATGGTATTGTGTTTAGGATTAAATAATGTATTTAGAAGCGTAGAACAACCCAAAACAACCAGAAATATCCAAACATAAATCTTTATCTATCAGAGTATTCTAAAAATTAACACTTTTCGGCTGCTTTTTGATGCTTCCCAAATTTCCACATATTTTTGAGACGTATTTCTGACGTGGAGAATTTGCGGAGCTTGTTTTTTGTCACATCGTGCAGACAGTTGACAAGAGTTTACAACCGTTTACGACAAGCGACAGCAACCGCTCTTACTTGCAGCGATGGTAACATCGTGCAGAAAGGCGACAACGGTTGACTTCCGTTTACCTCCATTCACCATTTCAGGGATACACGATTGAAGGAATGAACCAGTAAACGATAAAGCAGCATGAAAACAACAAGAAAATGCAGTTTTTGCGGCAAGTCCTTTGTAACCCGGAGCGGTGTGAAGAGATATTGCAGCGAGGCTTGTCAGGCGGAAGCCAAACGAGCCAGAACGGAACAGAAGAACAACCTCTTCAAAGTCGCCCAGCCTTTAATGGAGATACAGCATCAGGAGTATCTCACCTTTTCCAAAGCAGCCATACTCATGGGCTGTTCCCGGCAGTATGTCTACAAACTCGTAGCCCTCGGCAAGCTGAGATCCTCACGCATCAGCAACCGCATGGCGTTCATCCGCAAGGCAGACATCGAGCGGATGCTGGAGGGCAATCCCTACCACCGTGTCCTGCCCGGCAGTACTTCCACTCCGAGAAAGTCCGCTTCATCTTCCCCACTTGCCAAAAAAGAAAAAAGGGGAAAGGTAACAGACGAAGTAATGGACTTCTATTCGGGCGAGGAGGTGATGTCGCTCTTCAAGGTCAGGCAGTCGTGGCTCTATACCACAGCCAAGCGCAACCGCATTCCCATCTGCCGCATCGCAGGGAAAAACTATTACAGCAAGAAACACGTTGACGAGTTCTTCGGTGTGGCTATAGATACAAGCAATATCACCGACTGGCTCCTGATTGAAGAAGCGGAAGAACTGTTCGGCATGAAACCCTCCGCACTCCGGGCATACGCCTACCGCCACAAGATACCGACCAAAAGAGAATACGGGCGTACCTACTACTCCAAATCCCATCTGGACGAACTCCGCAGGACAGACCTTGTGAACGATGAACGCTACTACACCGTGGAGCAAGTCCGGCAGATTTACGGGCTTTCCTCCGCCAACATTAGCCATATCGTCAAGGTGAAGCACATCGAAAAGGTAAAGGTAGGCGTTAAGAACCTGCTTTTGCGTTCCGATGTGGAGCGTGTCATGGCTGAAAGGGAGAAACAACCGTGAGCAACCGACATTGCCGGAAAATTATTTCAAAATGATTACCGTGGAGGTATTCACGGTTGTTTCACGTTGTTCCTTTGCCACCGTAAACACGGGGACACCTCCGAAAATGTACAACCAGTTAAAACAACATCATTATGAGCAAATGCAAGACAGTTACCTTGCGCAAGCGCAAGATTAAGAACGGAACACAGTATTCGCTGTGTCTGGACTATTATCCCGGCTACCGTGACAACATCACCATGAAAGTGATAACACGTGAAGCTCTGGGGATTTACATCTTCGCCAAACCTGCCAACCAGCAGGAGCGTGACTTCAACGCACGCATGATGAAAAAGGCGGAGATACTCCGTAACCGGCGTTACGAAGCCATCTTCAACGAGAACAACGGCTTCTTTGACAAAGCCAAGATGAAAGGGGATTTCCTCGCCTACTTCAAGGAACTGGCAGAGAGGAAAAATATCAAGTGGCAGCACGTCTATAAGCACTTTGAACGGTTCGTGAACGGCAAATGTACCTTTGAGGAGGTGGATGTGGACTTGTGCCGCAAGTTCATGGAGTATCTGCTTAACGCCCCACAGTCCATACACACCAACCAAAAGCTGCATATCAATTCTGCGGCAGGCTATTGGTCGGCTTTCCGTGCGGTACTTCACACTGCCTACCGTGACAGGAAGATAAAGGAGAACCCCAACGGATTCTTAGACCGCATAGAGAGCATTCCCACCATGAGGGAACATCTGAGCCAAGAGGAACTGATACGACTTGCCGAAACCCCTTGCGAGGAAGATGTCTTGAAAAGGGCTTTTCTTTTCGCCTGCCTGACCGGACTACGGAAGAGCGACATCAGGCAGCTCACTTGGCAGCAGATACAGCCGTACACCAACGGCAAGATGTTCGTAACCACCCGTATGCAAAAGACCAAGCAGATTGTACACAATCCAATCAGCGATGAAGCCTACGGGCTGCTCGGGGAACGGCACGAGGGGCTTATCTTTGACGGTTTCAAGGACAAGATGCTGCAAGGACCACTCAAACGGTGGCTATTGGCGGCAGGCATAACCAAGAAGATTACTTTCCACTGCACCCGGCATTCATTCGGAAGCCTGCACGTGGAAATGGGTACTGACATGGCTGTCATACAAGCCTATATGGGACACAAGAACATTACCACCACACAGATTTATTCCAAGATGGCGGCACAGCAGATGTGCGAGGTCGTGGACAAGATAACCCTGAAACGCAAGGAGGCATAAGGCGGTCTCAAGCCATGAATTGTTCACAGAGAGCGGTTATTGCGTGGAGCTTTAACTGCTCCCTATATTTTTGACGGTAGCCGATAAGTCATTAAAGTATGATAATTGAGTATGATTCCGGACATTTGGTGAAAAACATTGAAAAAGAAACCACTGACAAAGGATAATGAGTAATAATTGAAAGAAGACTATTAAATTTGCGAAAACAGTAACGAGTAATAACCGAATAAGACAAGGAATATGGAACCGTCCGTAAAAGACAAACATATCATTTTAGGATTTGTCGGCTTTGCCATCCTCCTAATATCCTCCATAGCGACACTGATTGTCGCTGAGAAATTCAATCAGGACAACTTTGTCAGGCTGATAGTCTTTGTATGCAGCAACCTTTTAGGCTGGCTGTTCTATTTTTCTTTCCAGACAGTCATCTTCGACACATATGAAATCTACAAAATAAAGTTCGGCAAGAAAAAGACATTTGCCGAAATCACAGAAATTCAGGAAGACCAGTCCCAAGATGCACACAAGCCTGTAATAGCGGCATCAATGCCAACAGGTGGAGAAGCGACCCCGGATATAAAACCGACAGAGATTGCCATATCCCCGGAGCTTCACGAGAAGAACCGTGCCGATTACGAGGACAGGGAGCAGCGGGAAAATGAGGAGCGCATCGCTATGGTCATGGAATACATCCATTTCATCATGCCCCGTATTGCCGACAAGGAGACCGTGAACCACATCTGTGGCGAGGTCAACAACTGGATGCGGCTTCACAGTTACAAGCCCAAGCCGATAAAAGGGCGGCTGACCAAAGATATATCAAACATTCCGCTCCGCCATTTCGTGTGGAATATCTCCGAGCGTTTCATGTACAAGAAATATTATAATGGGGATAACCGTGCCAACTTCATCAAAAAACTCTTCCCACGTGAATTTGCCGATACGGACATAGCGACCATCAAGAACTTCAAGGTAGAACCGTTGAAGACGCTTATTCCGATTGACGAACCCGAAAACGGCAAATTGGATTTCCATTATCCTGCAGATTATGTACGGGAAGAGTGTAACCAGCCTTCCCATAACTAATAACCACGAGTAATCAACAACAGACAACTGTCTGTATTACACCGTTTCCCGAATAACTTTACCCGTCATTTACGGTTGGACATCGTTATTCGGGAATTATTTTGCAATGACCTTTCGTGGAGATATTCACGGCTGTATCATTCCAGTCCTTTGCGCCAAGCCTTACAAAAGAGGCGAGTACGCAAATGGAAAAAACAGTGATTACATTCAACGACCTCCCGGAGGTTGTGGCTCAACTTCGGGACGAGGTGATGAGCCTTAGAAGCCTGCTTACGGAGCAGCGCAGTGTGAACAACGCAAAGGCGGTGGACACCCATGTCCCCATGTCAGTGGAAGAGGCGGCGGAATATCTGGGCATTCCCAAAGGCACGCTCTACATGAAGCTGTCGGAGGGAAGCATTCCCGCCACCAAGCCCGGCAAACGATATTGCCTTTACAGGGACGAACTGGACAAATGGCTGGAATCCTCCCGGAAGAATCCCGTACCCCTGTCCGATAAGGAACTGAGCGAATCCTTATCTTCTTCCCACCGCCGCAAGCCCGCTCCACGTAATTGGTAAACGTCATGGAAGAGGACAAGAATTATATCAGTCTGATACATGGCGACCTGACGAGGGCGACCCAAGTGCAGCACGGGATGCCGGACAATATCGGCGTGATGAGTATCAAGACCGCCAACCGGACGATACTCGAAGCGTCGCTGCTGCCCACGCCCCGTGCGCTGTGGAAAAGTTTCTGGTATGAGGGGGAACTGTCCTGCCTCTTTGCGGATTCCAATGTGGGCAAGTCCATCCTTGCCGTGCAGATAGCCGACTGTATCGCCCGGACTGACGATGTGCTGTATCTGGACTTTGAACTGTCCGAAAAGCAGTTCCAGCTCCGTTATACCAGCGAGCATGGAACACCATACAGATTTCCTGAAAGGCTGTACCGGGTATCGCTTGACTGCAATTCGTTGTTGGAAGCCGATTTCGAGGAAGCCATCATGGGAGGTATCGAACAGATGGCTCTGCAAACCGGGTGCAAGATTTTCATCGTTGACAATCTTACCTATCTGTGCTGTGCTATGGAGAAGGGCGATGCGGCAGGACGGCTGATGATACAGCTCAACAACCTCAAAAAGAGATACGGGCTGTCCGTCCTTGTTCTGGCACATACACCCAAACGCTCTTTGGACTGCCCCATCACTTCCAACGACCTTGCGGGAAGCAAACGGCTCTACAATTTCTTTGACAGCGTGTTCGCCATCGGGAAGAGTGCGCAGGACGGAGGGCTTCGCTATGTGAAGCAGCTCAAAGTCCGGTACGGGACATTCTCCCACGATGCGGACAATGTAATCATCTACGAGATTGAGAAGGTGGACGCTTTCCTGCAATTCGTGTTCAGGGGTTATTCAACGGAAAAGGAACACCTGAAGAAACTGGGCGACAACGAATCCAGCCAGAGGGATTGCCAAATCCTGCAACTGTCCCAGTCCGGCAAGTCCGTCAGGGAAATAGCCTCACAGGTGAACTGCGGCAAGTCCACCGTCAGCCGGATAATCCAGCGCAGCAAGGAGGACAGGAATGCAGCCGTCCCAAGTGTCCCGCTGTCCCAACAGGCAGGAAATGGGACAATGGGACAGGTGGGACAGCATGGGACAAGCGGGACAGTAAGAGAAGCAAAGCAGGCAGAGCTGTTTGCAGGACATGGAAAAGAGGAGGATAAGGCATGAAAAAGCAGCCGGCACATAACTGTATTAAGGGATAACCGCTTCATTTACGGTACAAGGGATGATACAGGCAGAAACCTGATGTCCCAAGGTGTCCCGGGGTGTCCCAAGTGTCCCACTGTCCCAAGCCTTATAGGGACGGGACAATGGGACAGCGGGACAACAGTCGAAAAACTCAAAAACAAAGACAAGCCATGAGCAACTATTCGTTACAGAAATATAAAGGAACGGCAACACGGCATACCTGCCCGAATTGCGGGGACAAGCGTTCTTTCACATGCTATGTGGATGAAAGCGGTATGCCCCTGCATCCGTCTGTAGGCAGGTGCAACCATGAGAGCAGTTGCGGGTATCATTATACTCCAAAGGAGTATTTCCACGACCACCCCGAATGCCGTACCGACAAGGGGGGCTCTTTTGACAGGCAAAGGTTGGGACGGAAGCCCGGACAGACCTCACAAAAGGCAACCATAGGCTACATACCGCCAAAGTATGTGGAGAGGTCGCAAAGCGTGCACAGCAATTTCTTCCGCTTCATTTCCTCGCTCCTTGATTCCTATTACGGCAGCAGGGCAAAGGAAGTATTGAAGCGGTTGCTGGAAGAGTACCGTCTTGGAGCAACCCGTGACGGGGCTGTCATCTTCTGGCAGATAGACCGCACAAACAGGGTACGCACGGGCAAGGTGATGCGGTACAATCCAGAGGACGGACACCGTGTCAAGGACGGACAGGCATCGGCAGTAGACTGGATACACAGCATAACTGAAAAGGCAACGGGCACTGCCGGAGGATTGGCAACTTTCCCAATGCCTGTTCGGGGAACACCTGCTGAATGTCTATCCCGACAAGGTAGCGGTCTTGGTGGAATCCGAGAAGAGTGCCGTTATCGGCTCTGCCATCTTTCCCGGCTATGTATGGCTGGCGACAGGCGGCAAAAGCCAGTTAAGAGAAGAAAAGCTCCGTGTGCTGACCGGGCGCACCGTGCTTCTGTTTCCTGATGCGGACGGATATGCGGAATGGAAACAGCGTGCCGGGAGCATGAACTTCTGCAAGGTGATAGTGTCTGACCTAATAGAGAAGAATGCCACCCCGGAGCAGAAAGCAGCCCATATAGACATAGCTGACTGGATTGTCTTCCAGATACGGGAAAGCAAAATAAATTGTACAGCCGACCACTTGGTAGAGGCGGAAAGAATCCTCCAGCGGATGATAGAAAAGAACCCCGCCCTGCAAAAGCTGATAGATGATTTCGACCTTATACTGGTCGGTACGACTTCTGTCGGCAAAGGCGATGCAAACCCTCCTTAAACGGAGGAGAGCGGAAGCCGCAGGCTGTAGCGGACAGACAAGGGCTTGCCCTTGATATAGCCCACTATAACTACACGCTCCGCTTTCGTAGTTGTGGGCTCTCCCGAGGGGATTAGGGCTTTGCCTAATAACCCACTCAGGGCGTTTCACCCCTGAGAACCCAGAGCAAAGAGTGACCATCTCTTTGCAATCTCCGCTTATGGGTTGCACCCCTAAGACCCCCTTGCGGTTATGAGCGGACAATAGATTTTATCAATAACCCGAATCAAGTTTTAAGAATATGGCTACAAAATCAAGCATACATATCAAGCCCTGCAATGTCAAATCAAGCGGGGCTCATAACCGGAGAACAACCGAGTATATGCGTAATATCGGCAAGTCCAAAATCTACATCGTGCCTGAACTTACCGCCGACAACGGGCAGTGGATAAATCCCGGCTTCGGCGACCCCGACCTGCAAGTGCACTACGACAACATCAAGCGGATGGTCAAGGAAAAGACAGGTCGTGCCATGCAGGAAAAGGAGCGTGAACGCAAAGGAAAGAATGGAAAGATAATCAAAGTGGCAGGATGCTCGCCAATCCGTGAGGGCGTGTTGCTCATCCGACCGGACACGACACTGGCAGACGTGCAAAAATTTGGCGAGGAATGCCGGAGGCGTTGGGGCATCACACCGCTCCAAATCTTCCTGCACAAAGACGAGGGGCATTGGCTAAGCGGGCAACCCGAAGCCGGGGACAAGGAGAGTTTCAAGGTAGGCGAAAGATGGTTCAAGCCGAACTATCATGCGCACATCGTTTTCGACTGGATGAACCACGATACAGGCAAGAGCCGCAAGCTCAATGAGGAGGATATGACCGAAATGCAGAGCTTGGCATCCGACATTCTCCTGATGGAGCGTGGGCAGTCAAAGGCTGTTACAGGAAAGGAGCATCTGGAGCGTAACGATTTCATCATTGAGAAGCAGAAAACGGAAATGAAGCGTCTTGATGCCACAAGGCAGTACCGGGAGCATCAGCTGGAAATGGCCAATCAAAAGATGCAGGAGGCGGAAAGTGTCACCAACTCCCTTATCGAAAAGGCGCAACAAAAGGAGCGGCAGAGTAAAGACCTCGACAAGGCTATCAGCGAGAAACGCTCCAAGCTGAACAGGGAAAAAGGGAGCGAGCTTCTGAACGCCGCTGTCGGCTGGGCGACCGGAAAGTCAAAAGCCCTGAAAAATGAAATCGAGGATTTGCGCAGTGAGATTTCCACGCATGAGGAAACCATCGAGAGGTTGCAGGATAAAATCCAGACCATGCAAAGCGACCATCACCGTGAACGGATGGAACTGGAGGCAAAGCACCAGTCGGAACTTAACCGCAGGGAGGCTGCGCATACGGAGGAAACGACAAGGCTTAAAAAACATATTGCATGGCAAAACCATATCATTGGCTGTCTTAGTTTTCTGCTGCTCAAAACAAGCGACATCTTCCGCAAGGCGGTACATAGTATCATCCGTCTGGCACGGGATTATTACAAGCCCCGTTTCGATGCGGAACAAGTGGCAGACATCAAGAGTGCCATGAACCTGTTCGGGGAGGATAGGCAATCACACCGGGCGGCTGGTGATTTCCTGTATTTCGCAGCCAAGCAAAAGGGCGGGTTTGACAACCGGGGAGCAAATCAAAGCCAGACGGGAAGTTGACAATGTGGTGGAAGGAAATTACGACCAACAGCAAAAGAGAGGATTTTCGATGAGAAGATAGTATAAATATGCTGGCAGAAAGGAAATAAAACAGCTTTCTGCCAGCATTCATATTTTATTATTGGTTATATAAAATAAAATCTTAGTAATAAGAGATTGTACGTGTTTCCGTAAATTCAGGGTCGGTCTTGGTCATTGTTCTTGACGTATCTTTTTCTCCGTCAAAGAAATATTCTACGCATTCCCATGTACGGTTCACCTTACGTTTCGTCCAGTTGCCTTGCTTGTCAGTTTCTATATACGTGTACTTGCACGTGGCTACATCCTGACCTTCCTCATACGAATATTTGTATACCATCGTTACAGGAAATTTCTCCCGTCCATTATAGGTGTATGTTTCATTTATCGGACACATCCCGTTAGCATCGGCATAATCATGGCGCACAACCCGTCCTTTTTTGTCGAACTCGTATTCTTCAGTTCCCATTATTTTCCCCTCATCTTCCTCTTTTCGCAGATTGCCTTCACAAGTGATGCGGAAAGGTCCGACTCCAGACCTCATATATCTTGTGGAAGATTCATAGCTAAACTCGTTCGTTTCCCCATAGTCTATCCAAGTCCTTTTCGTAATATTCCCATACTCATCAAAAAGAATAACAAATCTGCTGTCGGACACGCTCTTTACATCACCATACAGTCCATATCCCTGTACGGCGGTAAACTTCGGAGCGTCTTTCTTCTTCAGTTCACGTTCTTCTTCAGCGGAGAAAGCATAATATTCAATTTGCCTTTTGATAGTTACTACAGGCTTCTCGCCCGAAGATATTTGTCCCGTCCGAAGCCTCATGCGATAATAATCCGACAGGATAGGAATGTTCGCATAGTTATCGGGGAGCATAATGCGCATGGTTGTCCAGTTGCCGTGACGGTCGTAATCATAGTCAAATGTAACTCTGACATTGTTCATAAAACTATTAAATTGTCCAGAGCTTTCAAACCACACCAAGCCTTGATATTCCCATGACGAAAGGTCGCCCTTGTCATTGTACTCATAATATTCTATGTTGGGATGCGATAGAATAAACTCCCCGTTCTGTATAACGCTGACGGTTTCTTCTTTTTCCGTACACAACCCATCGGTGTTATAGGTGAATGTGCAGGTGGAAGGAAGTCGGTCGAACAATCTTGTTCTACGCCTTATTTGTTGATAGAAGAAGTTAGCAGTCCGGGGTATTTCCGCCTTTATCCATTCACCCGCTTCGTTGAATACCATTGTTCCGATGTGGCATAAATGGTAATAATCGGTGCTGTCTTTGCCGATGGTTGGGGTGATGCTTTTCACCGTCCTGTCATCATAGTAAGAGCAAGTATGGCATTCCACGCCGAGATAAGGATTGGTACGCAACTTGGTAAGTCTGCCCTGCGCATCGTATTCACACTGACGTTCGAGAGAAAAATGCGCTTTCTTCCGCCCTTCCAATCTGCCGACAGCGTCGTAAACGAAATTATACATTCCATCGCTTGTTATCTTCCCGCTGCGGTCGAAAGTAAGGATTGCTTTTATTGAGGAAGAAGAAGGGTATGAATACTGGACTGCCGCCACATTACCACGCAACCCGTGTTTCATCCTGTCATTGGGATAATTGACAAAGTAAGGATAATTGACCGATGGAGAAAAGTTATCTTCTGCAAGTAAGGATAGGTCTGGTTGCAGCGGACTGTAATACACATACAGCGGCGTGTACTTCTTTTCTTTCTCGAACAGCCCACCGCCTGCACAGCCTACAAGCAAAGTCATGGTGATTGTACAAAATAATAGTGTCTTTCTCATAGCTTCTTGATTTATTTGTTTTCCGATTCTATTTTTTCTTTTACATAATTGGAATGGGGCTCACCGTGTAAGAGGGTATATGCTAATGGATTATATTTATATTTTTCAATCATCACACGTTCGCCCACATAGATAATTTCATTCTCAAAAGTTTCGTCTATAAGGTCTTTGATAATCCATTCTCTATAAGAATCTTTTAGGGTCATCAAATAGTCATAGACGGAGTTTGGCATATCCACATCGAGTGGTTTCCCTATGTTGCTGGTCGGTAACCTGCCGGGGTATCGGCTTTTCCAGTAAACCACGATGGAGTCCACTTGCTGGTTAAGTCGGTTCATGTCGTACCGCTGCTTCCATTCTTCAGAAAACCGTTTTTCCCATTCTTCCTTGTCCAGCAGGTAAAATTCCATGAAGTCCCCGTAAGTCAGTTTTTCTAACTTTTGTCTGAACAGCGAGTGTTCTGGCAACTTATCCACTTTTGGGAAAATCACACGCTCGTAAATGTTGATGAAGTGTTCGTACTTGCCGGCAAGCTCGTCGGCTTCTTCCGGCGTGAGCGGCTCAAGCACGGATTTGTGCTCCGGTCCGCAGGCCGAGAGAGCCAGCAAGCAAACCAATGCCAGTAAAAATTTCGTCATTCTCATATTATATATTGTGTTAAAGGGTTATTCGCGTACATGAAGGGTGACGCTCATAATGGAGGCGTTTCTTTACGCTTACGGCATTCCCGTCGTTGAAGAAGGCGTCGAACGGGTCGATGGCCTCGTTAGCTTTCCGGATGTAAGCATCCATGTGCAGGTCGCCGATGCGGAGTTCTCCCGTGCGGAGCGGATAGAGCAGCAGTTTCCGGAACACCACCGTCCGATAGTTCTTTCCGTCCCGACGCTCTATCTGCACTGCTGCCCCGCAAACTCTATCGGTTCTGCTTTGAAATCGCCCGACGAAATATACTGCTCCATATTGGCAAGGCTGTCAACATTCGCTGCGGTGTACAGCTTGCACTCCAGCACCACGGGAGTGTTTACACGGGGAGAACGTTCGGACACGGTCATGGTGATAAAAGCGTCCAGCCGGGACTGTGGGGACTGTCCGGATAATAATTGCTCTCGGGGGGTGACGGTAAGCACCAACGGTTGCGAACGAAGCTGCTCCCCTTTGACGGTGATGCTTGCGGCGGGTATCGTGAACGTGCCTGCCTGCGGAGCGGACAATATATAGGTATAGGTTAAGGCTGTATTACCGTTGAAAACTTGGGTTTTGGAAGCCCTGCTACGGCTGGGTCCCATCAGTACAGCAAATCCTTCCGGTATGGAGGCAGAAAATCTTGTGAGGTCAGCATCAGCCAGTTCCTTGGTCGAGGAAACAGTAAACATCAGCCGGAACTGGTCATTCACTTCAAAATTCTCAGGTGCAGAAGCCGTGAACCTGATGTCATTGTCAGCATGTGCTTTTGCCGTTATTCCGATAGCGCACAAGCAACCTATCTGCAAAGGAAGCAGTTTGAGAAGAAATGCCTTTTTATTCATTCAACTTCACCCATTTGCGCTGGTTAGTACCTGCTTCCATGACAAGGCATTGACCGTTCTCTATCGAATATATATGGATATATTGGCAAGGCACGACCTCTTTCCCTTGGCGATTAACGACACCTTTTCGATAGGTATATTTGGCAACGGCCTTGACAGCTTCGGCATATTGACCGTCCCCCAAGCTGAATCTTTCAATGCGTACATATCTGTCGCAAGGAATAACCAGCTTGGCTTCTTCCACGGTAGCACGTCCGGCAAAACCATCCTTCCCCTCTCCTATGATATAAAGGTACAGCCAATCGTCATACACATACATCTTATCATAAATCGTTTCGAGCACAATATTCCCGTCCGGGTCTATCATGCCGTATTTCCCGTTGAAGGAAACTTTGAACAAGTTATCGCGGTGTTTTTCTATCTCATTATAGACTTGCGATGTAACCCGTTTGCCTGTCCTGTTGTCCACCAGATAGCAAAAGCCGTCTTTATAAAGCGCATACCTGTTTCCCGGCAGCGTCCTCGAAAAGTCGTATATGGGCTGAATGACCTCTTTTCCGTTCGAGTCGATGTAGCCTACCTTGTCATTGAGAATGACATGAGCAAGATTCCCGTCCGTAAACGCACCTATTTTCTCGTATTTGCACGGTGTCAGTACATTGCCTTCAAAGTCCATCAGGCCATATTTGGAATTATACGAGATGCGGTAATAGGGAGTGTCGTCTTTCGTGCGCAGCACTATCAGGGGCTTTCCTTCTTTATCCTCTATGGTATAGTAACCGTATTGGCAGGGCAGAATCATTTGTTTCTGCGCATTTAGGAAACCCTCCCTGCCGGCTTGGTTAACAACGAAAAGACCGCTTTTCAATTGTTCTATTTTATCGTATTCAAACGGCACGAGCACTTTACCCTCCGTATCGATGATGCCTGTCTTACCACCTTTCACTGCATAAGCTTCATGTGCAGCAAACGGTGTAATGCGTTCATAAATACAGGGAATGATTTCCCGGTTTTCTTTGTCGATGAAACCATACAGCCCCTCCTTTGCTACCAATGCCCTGCCTTGGTGGAAGTAAGCAGCCTGCGTATATTGCAGCGGGATGACAATTTCTCCCTTACGGTCAATATAGCCAAAATACCTTCCCACTTGCACTACTGCCAAGTCTTCTGCAAACTCCTCGGCATAATCGTATTTCCCTTCTATCCATTCCTTGCCTTGTTCATCGACATAGCCGAATTTCCCGTTTTCGCAACGGTGTGGAATAAGATTAGCAGGTGGTTGGCTGTTACATGATACTATGAACACAAGCGTAACAGCCAAGAATAAACATTTGAACATATGTTTGATTGTTTTCATTTGTTTGAATTTAAATGGTTGAATTATATCTAATTTATTCTGATATATCGGGAACCTTCTTTCCGCCATGTCTTGCCCGAACCGGTAACGTCTTTGTATATGCCGAAGCCATGTTCGTAGGCTTCATACGTACCGTCATAGTCCTCAATTATGATATTGCCGCTACTTCCCTTGCTTCCCCACTTCCGGCGAACGCTGCCAGTCCCAGCCACAGTAAAGCTCCAAGTATCAGGGTGCTTAACATCCCAAGAAAAGAAATTCCCAAACCAAAAGCAAATACCGTGAACGAAAGGCTCATCCAGATGCCGCAATCTCTTAATAAATAGAGCAATACAGCCATATAGGCGACGAAAGCAAGTATGTAATGCCAACTTTGGAACATTCCCAAGAACAAGACTACTCCTGTCACAATGAAGATGCCGAACAAAAGTTTCCTCCAGAAACCGTCGAAAAGGTTGTCGGTAAACTCACGGTAGATGATGTATTGGAAATACAAGACACCGATGGCAATAAAGAAGTTGATGATGGTCATTACCCATCCCACATCCGACGGAGTACAGAACCAGACGAGCGCACTGTCGCTCCCGGCACCGAACATGAACAGTTCCGTCACGCCCCACAAGAAGCAACCCATGTGGAACAATGGCTGGTTTTCTGTACGCATCCCGATTAAGGCAAGAACGGCAAACAACAGTATGGCAAACGGAGCATAATGCCGAAGTCCGGAAAGACCAAGCGTAGAATGTGATGTTTCGCCCGAAGAAACTAATTGGGCAAATGGTTCAAGATATTGTTCGCTCACATAGCCCGTGCGACCGTTGCCCAAAGAAATCTGCGCCCATCCGTTATCCCACGCCGTTACCTGCACAAGTTCACCATCGGACAGAGAGCCTATTTTCTCTCCATCGGGCGCATTGCGCACATTGAGCGTGGAACTTACATTCACTTTATACAGGCCGGGAGTAGCAACGGCAAAAGCAGTCATGGCAAGAAAGATGACCACCAACATTAATAGAATTTTTTTCATGACAGCATAAAAGGTTTATCAGATGACGATTGATGCAATCTCGATAATATAGTCGCACATAGCGCAATCCAACATACATTATCAATAAGAAATCCATACGGGGGCTGTAAAAGCTCTGCCAGAAAAATTAAACCCATTGCCACCACACCTACAGAACCAAAGACTTTTGTCTCTTTTGATAAAGAAAGCAAAGATAACCGTAAATGCCAAAAA
>ENA-OQEQ01000025-OQEQ01000025.1-human-gut-metagenome-genome-assembly--contig:-NODE-25-length-15108-cov-1.044723_pt1 | contig 15108 bp, 21 predicted proteins | sample MGYA00242799_ERZ504643 | MGnify/ENA primary metagenome ERZ504643 (study PRJEB26092, sample SAMD00036340) | human gut metagenome | host: Homo sapiens | study: EMG produced TPA metagenomics assembly of... | reverse complement strand
TGAAAACTCACTGTTTTTTAATCAGCGTATTGACCGTCAGATACACCTTTACTCCTCGTAAATGCGCAAAATCAATTGCCTCTAAAAGCTCCTCCTCTGTGAAATTATTGGCATATGCCCTGGCTCCAAACATGCTTCCGCCCACATACACAGCATCGGCGCCGCTTTCTATCACACCCTTAAGTATCTCAAGGTTTCCTGCCGGTGCAAGCAGTTCAAAATCTTTATTTCTCATATATTTCCTCATATAGATGCTCATTTGATATCATATAAACCTGCAATAAAATAGGGAACAGTGTACGATAACTGTTCCCATTTTATTGCTATTTATCGCTACTGTCATTTGCCCCTTTAGAAGCATGTGCAGATTTTTTAACAGGCTTTTTTCCATCAAGAAGTGACTCCTCAAGAGTTGCCTCAAGTCTCGCCTTGTTGAGTAAAAGCTCCTTGTTTTGTGCCTCAAGCTCCTTCATGCTCGCCTCGGCATTCTCTGTCTTCACCTGATTGGAAATTAAATCATGCTTTAAATCATATATTTCCTTATCCTTATTCTCTATATCACCCTCAAGCTTTTCGACAAGTGCCTTTGCCTTGAAATAATCATCTGCAATATTGAGCTCGATAAGTGTGCTCTTCATATTGCCCGGAAGATGCTTATACTCATCCATATCATCAAACTCTGCAATCTTGTTGTTGATGTATGCCGCAACCTTCTGTAAGTATTCCTCATTCTCATATCCTGACAGTGTGTAAACCTTTCCGTCTATTACCACCTCGGCATTTGTTTTTGCAGACATTTAATCATCCTCCGTTTTCACATTTATTCAAACCAGCTATATTAATATTAATATCAATTTCAATATCAAATACTTAATTATTATATGCCTTATAGATATAAATTGCAACTTTAAGCCCTTTTTCTCTCAAAATGCTCAAAGGCAAGTTCTGTCGCCACACGTCCCTTTGGTGTGCGGTTTATAAAGCCGTTCTTCACCAGATACGGCTCGTAAACATCCTCAATGGTTCCGGCATCCTCACCTATTGCCGCCGCAAGCGTATCAAGGCCCACCGGTCCTCCCGCAAACTTGTCAATGATGGTGAGAAGTATATTTCTGTCGTTTAAATCCAGTCCGTACTTGTCCACTTCCAAAAGGTCAAGCGCAAAGCTTGCCACATCATAGGTGATTTTGCCGTCATACTTGACCTGCGCAAAATCCCTGACACGCTTTAGCAGTCTGTTTGCAAGTCTTGGTGTGCCTCTTGAGCGTCTTGCCATCTCGTAGGCTCCCTTGTCATCTATCTCTACTCCAAGCACTTTTGCGGAATTGACGATAATATGCTTTAGCTCATCGACAGTATAAAACTCCATGTGATTTACCACACCAAACCTGTCGCGTAAAGGTGCCGAAAGCATGCCCGCCCTCGTTGTTGCACCCACAAGGGTGAATTTGGGCAGGTTGAATCTGATTGACTTTGCAGACTCGCCCTTTCCAATCATGATATCTATGGCATAGTCCTCCATGGCAGGATAGAGCACCTCCTCCACCTGACGGTTTAATCTGTGAATCTCATCGACAAACAGTATATCTCCCTCAGAAAGTCCGTTGAGTATGGCTGCCATCTCTCCCGGCTTACCTATTGCAGGACCGGAGGTCACCTTTATCTTTGTACCCATCTCATTTGCAATGATTCCTGCAAGTGTTGTCTTTCCAAGCCCCGGAGGTCCGTAAAATAGCACATGATCGAGCGCCTCGCCCCTTGATTTTGCAGCTTCAATATATATTTTTAAATTGTCCTTTATCTTCTGCTGACCGATATAGTCATCAAAATACATAGGACGCAGGGATTTCTCTATCTTTATGTCCTCTTCCTGCAATTGTGTGGAAATTACTCTTTTCACGTTTTGTTCCCCGTTTCTGTTTTAAGCTTACAGCTTTTATCAATCAGCCCATATTTTTGAGCGTCAAACTTCAGCACATCCTCTACATCCATATCCTCTGTGATATCAACCTTGGACACTGCCTTAAGACTCTCAGTAGATGAGTATCCAAGCGCATTGAGCGCCATGACAGCATCATTTTTCACAGTGCTGTTCATGGATGAAACAGCACCGGAAGTCTGATTCTCAAGCTTCTTTTCAAATGCATCCTCAAGCGACAGCTTGTCCTTTAAATCAAGTATTACTCTCTGAGCCGTCTTTGCACCTATTCCCGGTGCCTTTGATATAGCCTTTGAGTCGCCCGATAGAATCGCAAAACGCAAATCATCGGCAGGCAGAGTTGACAAAATGGCAAGGCCGCCCTTTGGTCCGATTCCGCTGACTGTAATCAGCAGCTTAAAGATTTCAAGATCATCCTTGCTCAAAAAGCCATAAAGTATCATGGCATCCTCCCTGACACATAGGTAAGTGTAAATTTTTACATTCTCTCCCTCGTCGGGCAGCATATCAAAATACTGCGTCGGTATGTAAATGAGATAGCCTACACCTGCTGCCTCCACTACAATGCTGTCTATATTTTTTTCTGCAAGCTCTCCTTTTATATATGCATACATTGAATCCATTTGTTACTGTTTTCGACTGTAGCCTGACACACAGGCATAAAACAGCAGCATCTCCTTTGTTATTAAATATACGTAGATTACAGCCCATTAAAAACTATACATGAAAAGCTGTCAGAAATCCTCAAAAGCACCTGTGAAGCTACTATTCCAATCACAAGTCCCGTGATGCATCCTGCCACAAGAAGCACCGGAATATAATACACTACGCTGTAGGTTGACAAAACTATAGCCGCAACTATTATCTGTCCTATATTGTGACACACTCCACCGACCAGACTTATTGAGACAGAGCTGAATTTATCTGATTTCTTAAGCAGGTACATAACGATAAAGCTTAGTATACAGCCTGCCAGTGAATATATGATGCTGAACGCATTTCCAAACATAAAGCCTGAAAGCACCGCACGAAATACACATAGCAGAAACGTCTCCATGGGTGCTGCTATATAAAGCATGATTACTGTCACTATATTTGTAAGTCCGAGCTTCACTCCCGGTATGCCTACTGCAAACGGTATAAGTGACTCAACATAGCTTAGCACCAGTGCCAGTGCCATAAGCATACCAAGATATGCAATCTTTCTGGTTTTCATTTATCTCATTCTTTCTATAAAAAATGTTCGGGTATCACTTGGATATCGAATCTATATCGGATTTCGTGTCGCTTTTTACCGTCACAACAACCTTATTCGGCAGACAGATAATCGACTCTCCCTCCTTTGATATAGCCTTCTGCTTCACGCACAGATGATCCGGACAGTCGGCAGAGGTCATATCCGCCACACCGCCCTTTATGACAAGAGTGTTAGTAACATCGCCATCGCCGTTTTTTATCTCAATTGTATCATCCTTTGAAAGCGGATATGATCCATAGGCCCTTCCATCGATAGTCACCTCGACACATGCATCGCTATCCGTATCCTGTCCCTTTAAATATACAAGCTTCCATATAAGAAGCAGAGCGACAGAGATAATTACAATAACCGATATCAGGATTATATCATTTCTGCCAAAAACGCTTACGCATCCTCTTTTATCTCTCCCATATAGTAAAAGCCTCTGCACTCATCAAGCTTCACATTGTAGGTATTCCCAATCATATCCTTGGTACCCGGAAAATGTACGATTGAATTATTGTCCATACGTCCGGTCACATAGCCGTCCTTCTGGTCATCCATCTCCTCTGCAAGTACCGGAACCACTTTGCCCTCATAGCATTTTGCCTTTTCTGATGATATTGTCTGAACCTCCTTTAAGAGCCTGTCAAACCTGTCCTTAACCACATCATCCGGCACCTGATTCTCCATTGTAGCTGCGCGTGTGCCTGTTCTCTTTGAGTAAATAAATGTAAAAGCACTGTCATATCTGACCTGCTTGACAACATCCATTGTCTCAAGGAAATCCTCCTCAGTCTCTCCCGGGAAGCCTACAATGATATCAGTTGTGATTGCAATATCAGGAATCTGCTCACGAAGTCTCTTTACCTCGTCGAGATATTTTTCCTTGTCATAGTGCCTGTTCATCTCCTTAAGCACCCTTGAGCTTCCTGACTGAAGCGGCAGATGCATATGCTTGCACACCTTGTCGCACTCCTTTATCGCCATAATCAGGTCATCGGATAAATCCTTTGGATGAGATGTCATAAAACGAATCCTCTTAAGTCCCTCAATCTTATTGACCTCGCGAAGAAGCTCTGCAAAGGTTATAGGATTGTCAAGTGTTTTACCATATGAGTTGACATTCTGTCCGAGAAGCATTATCTCGCACACTCCGTCTGCAACAAGCTTTTCGATCTCTCTTATGATATCCTTAGGCTCTCTGCTTCTCTCACGTCCTCTTACATATGGCACGATACAGTAGCTGCAGAAATTGTTGCAGCCAAACATGATATTGACACCTGATTTGAAAGAGAACTTTCTCTTCACCGGCAGATCTTCGACAATCTGATTGGTATCCTTCCATATGTCAATCACCTGTGAGCCTGACTCGATATTGTTGCACAAAATCTCTGCAAACTTGAATATATTGTGGGTTCCGAATACGATATCTACAAACTTATAGTGCTTTTTGATATTTTCAACAACCTCCGGCTCCTGCATCATGCAGCCGCAGAGAGCAATCTTCATCAGAGGATTCTTTTTCTTGTAGTTCTGCAGATATCCAAGTCTGCCGTACACCTTGTTGTTAGCATTCTCACGTACGGTACAGGTGTTGTATACAATAAATCCGAGTGCTCATCATTTCCTTCCACGTAGCCTATCTGCTCGAGTATTCCGACAAGCTTTTCTGAGTCGCGGGCATTCATCTGACAGCCGAAGGTCTTGACGAAATAAGTCATAGGACGGCCGATTTCTTTAGATTTCTTTTCAACAAAATCCTTTGCCTTTGCCATGTAGTAATACTGCCTCTCAGGCTCATGTGCCGGTGGTGTCTTTGTTATATCTATATCGTAGCTCATGTTATATTATGTTTCCTCTCAAATTAATTCTATGATACTTTAGCTGACTATTCCCTGATCTGACCACTGCCGTAAATAATATACTTATAGCTTGTCAGTGCTTCAAGCCCCATAGGTCCCCTTGCGTGAAGCTTCTGTGTGCTGATGCCTATCTCAGCTCCAAAGCCGAATTCATTTCCATCGGAAAATCTGGTTGAGGCATTTACATAAACGCATGCGGCATCTATCTCATTTAAGAACTTCTGCGCATTGTCGTAATCATTTTGTGACGATTGCCTCAGAATGTGATGTGTTGTATCTGTTGATATGCTCGATTGCCTCATCAATACTGTCAACAATCTTTACCGACATGATGTAATCAAGATACTCCATACCCCAGTCATCGGCAGTGGCCTCTGTCACATCATCTCTTCCTTGCAGTATAGCCTGCGCTCTTTCATCACAGTGCAGCTGTACATGATGCTCTCTTAACTTATCATACAGCTTTGGCAGAAATTCCTCTGCTATGGTGCTGTGTACTACAATCGACTCACATGCATTGCAGACACTGATTCTTTGTGTCTTTGCATTGTTAATAATATTAACAGCCATGTCAAAGTCAGCATCCTTGTCCACATATACATGGCAGTTGCCTGTACCGGTCTGGATGACAGGAATTGTAGCATTTTTGACAACATTCTGGATGAGTCCTGCACCACCTCTTGGTATGAGCACATCCACATACTGATCCATCTTCATAAACGCATTTGTTGTCTCTCTGTCTGTTGACTCAATAAGTGCAAGTGCAGCAGCAGAAACCAAATTGTCCGTTAAAGCCTTTTTTAAAGCCTTAACTATTGCGATATTGGTATTTATCGCATCACTTCCACCCTTCAATATGACACAGTTGCCTGTCTTAAAACACAGACCAAAGGCATCTGATGTGACATTTGGGCGAGCCTCAAAAATGATTCCCACAACACCGATTGCAACTCTTCTTTTTCCAATAATAAGGCCATTAGGACGCTTTGACATAGACATCACTTCCCCAATTGGGTCTGCAAGCTTTGCTATCTGTCTGAGTCCGTCAGCCATGCCAAGGAGCCTGTCATGGTCAAGCGAGAGCCTGTCAATCATGCTCTTTGCCTTCATATTTTCCTCTGCTGTGGCCACATCCCTTTTGTTTGCCTCAAGGATTTCTTTTTCTGCCTTAAGCAGATTGTCCGCTGCATCGTTTAATACCTTATTCTTGATATCTGTATCCAGTGTTCCTGTCTTTACTCTGGCCTCGTATGCATCCGCACAAATTTTTTCTAAATCATTCATCAATAAACACCTCTCTCTTATCTGTTATTACCCCATCTAATTGTACGTCATATTCATCTTCAAACGTCACGCTGCTAAGTAACTGGAAATCGTAGCCCACTCCAACTGCCATAACAGTGTCTCTTTTTGTAAAAGACGATAAATATCTGTCATAAAAGCCCTTTCCATAACCGATTCTGTAACCGGTATCCGAAAATGTAAGCCCCGGCACTATCATAAGCGCCCTGCCATCCGCCTGCGTATACTCATTCGTCATATCAGGCTCTTTAATATTAAATGAACCACAATTAAGCTCATCAAGGCTTCTTACCCTGTAAAAGGACATTGTATTGCCCGAAACCCTCGGATAATATATCCTTTTTGCTTTGTTTATTAAATAGGTAAAATACTCATCAGTATTCACTTCATTTCTGATAGCTGAATACAAAAGTATGTTGTCATAATCTCTGTCAAGCTCTGACACCATGAGTCTTTTATAAATGTCATGGCTCATGTTGTAGCACTCATCAGCGCCCAGAAGGTCTCTTTGCTTTTAAGCCTGCTACGAATTTCTTTTTTGTTCCATATTTCTCGCCGAGGTTCTCAACCGAACCGTCATCGTTTACCATATCGATATTGTTGAGCTGGTTTCTTAAATTCTTCTTCACGTTTGCTATATACTCCTTGCGCAAAAGATCCTGCTCCTTTTTCTCTGCCTCAGAAAGTCCCTCTGCCTGTGACTTTCTGTAAAGCTCATTGATTCGCTGTATTTTTTCCTGTGTCATAGCACTCTCCTGATTTCAAATTTATAGCTTATTACTGGCCGCCTGTAGATGTAGGTGCCATCTCTCTTTGTATATAATCCGCAAGCACAAACTCTGCATCCTTTGCCCTGTGGAAAAGTGTTCCTGTATATCTGCCATTCATAATGTCATATAAAATTCCCATATTACCGCCGTTTGCGATAATCATATCGGCACCGGAATATGTGGCAATCTTTGCCGCTGTAAGCTTTGTCGCCATGCCGCCGGTTCCGACATCGCTGCCGGTTGATGACTTTGCCATGCCAAGTATTTTCCTGTCAAGCGTATCAACCTCTCTGATAAGCTTTGCATCCGGATTGTCATGAGGATCATCGGAATACAGACCATCTATATCAGATAGCAGTATGAGCAGATCAGCCTTCGTGATTGATGTAACAATAGCAGACAGCGTATCATTGTCACCAAACTGCATCTCGTATGTGCTTACCGTATCATTTTCATTGACAATAGGCACCACATCAGATCAAAAAAGCTCCTCAAATGTATTCATAACATTGCGTCTGGAAACAGGATTGACTATGGTATTCTTTGTCATGAGCACCTGTCCGGAATTCTGATTATACTCGGAAAAAGCTCTGATATGTCATCATCAGCCTGCCCTGTCCCACTGCGGCGCATGCCTGCTTTATTGAAATATCGCTCGGGCGCTCCTTTATGCCTATCACATCACGTCCAACCGCGATAGCGCCGGAGCTTACGAGACACACATCCATTCCGCTGTTTCTGTAATCACATATCGAGCGCACCAGACGCTCCATCTTTGAAAAAATTGAGGCTTCCAGTCTCTGCATGTGTCAGCGTCGATGAACCTATCTTTTATTACCACTCTTTTTATAATTGTCTAAAAAACTCATTTCTATCATCTTTCCTATTGTAAGTCTAAATGCATACATAATTACATTACGCATACATTTACTACTTTACCATATATTCATGCAAAATACAAAATCATTTTTACTACTGTCTCATTTTTTTATTTTGTGTTATTATATTTCTGTTGCTTTCGGCTTTAAATTTCATAAAGCCCGGACGCAAAGTTATATTTATGCTTTTACTATTTAAGCTTTAACTATAAATAATTTACAACCAGGAAATTAATAAAGGATGCACTATGAAAAATAAACTAAAACACCTTGTCCCTGTCCTTTTGGCGCTTGCCACAATAACAGGAAGTCTGTCTGCATGTGAATTAAAGCCCAAGGCTCAGCAGAAGGTTTCCAAACAAGGCTTCTACTTTGACACGATAATACAGATTACGCTTTATGGCACTACCGACGAGAAATACATAGACGACTGCTTTGATATGGCAAAGAAATATGAGAATATGCTTTCAAACACAGTTAGTTACTCAGAGGTGAGCAAAATAAATGACGCTGCCGGCAAAGAATATGTCACAGTAAGCAATGATACGCTTGATCTCATCAAAAAAGGCATCGAATACGGCGACACAAGTGACGGCAGGTTTGATATCACTATAGGAAAGCTGTCTAATTTGTGGAATTTTTCAGAAATAGCTGAAAATACCGACTCTAAAGATAATGAGGTGGATGCATCAGTCGTTCCGTCTGATGCGCAGATACAAAGCGAGCTGTCACATGTAAATTACCGCAATATACAGATTAACGGAAACGATGTGATGCTAACCGATTCAAAAGCAAAGCTTGACCTTGGTGGAATCGCAAAGGGCTTTATTGCCGATAAAATGAAGGCTTATTTACAGTCCAAAAAAATCACCTCAGGCATCATAAACCTGGGTGGCAATGTCCTCACCGTCGGTGAAAAATCCGACGGAAGTGATTATACAGTTGGCATACAAAAGCCCTTCGACGAGAGTGGTGAGCCCATATGTACCGTCAAAATCAAGGACAAATCCGTTGTCACCTCCGGCATCTACGAGCGGTACTACAGAGTAGACGGCAAGCTATATCACCATATACTTGACACAACAACCGGCTATCCTGTCAAAAACAATCTGTACTCTGTCACCATCATAAGCGACTCCTCCTGCGACGGAGATGCCTTAAGCACACATGCTTTGCTCTTGGCATTGATAAAGCAAAGGAGCTTATCAATTCCCTTTCCGGTGTAGAGGCAATATTTGTGACAAATGATTATAGTATTATCACGACATCAGATGAATATAACGTAAGCACAGAATAGCTGCAAGCTTATAAAAAAAGCTGCCACATATCATAATGATATGTGACAGCTTTTATTCATTACAGAATAATCTTCTTTGGACACTTCTCTGCGCAGATTCCGCAGCCTGTACATTTCTCCTGATCAATATAAGCTACATTGTCTACTACATGGACAGCATCTGACGGACAGTTCTTCTCGCACAGATGACAGCCGATACATCCAACCGAGCATGCCTTCATGACATCCTTGCCCTTGTCCTTTGAGCTGCACTTTACAACGTGCTTTGTGTCATATGGAATAAGCTCGATGAGGTGCTTTGGACAAGCCTCTACGCACTTGCCGCAGGCCTTGCATGTAAGCGGATTGACGCATGCAACTCCATCAACCACATGGATTGAATCAAAAGGACATGCCTTCACACAGCTTCCATAGCCGAGACAGCCATAATTACATGACTTAGGTCCGCCGCCCGGAACAAATGACATGGCAACACAATCCTCTACTCCTGTATAGTCGTAGTCTGTATTTGCTTTATCACAGGTGCCGGCACACTTAACAAATGCGACTTTCTTTACTCCGGCCTCAACCTTTACACCCATAATCTCACTGACCTTTGCCGCAACAGGATCTCCACCTACAGGACACTGTCCAACCGGTGCCTCTCCCTTTACAATGGCGGCAGCAAGTCCGGAGCATCCGGCATATCCACAACCACCACAGTTGTTGCCCGGAAGCACCTCAAGTATTGCTTCCTCCCTCGGGTCAACCTCTACTTTGAATTTTTCTCCTGAAATACCGAGGAAAAATCCAAGAATTATACCGACAGCTCCAACAACTAAAGCTGCAATAATAATCGCAGTAACATTCATATCACTTTTCCTCCAATCCTATACAGAAACCATTCCTGAGAATCCCATAAAGGCGATAGCCATAAGACATGCTGTAAGAAGCACGATGGCTGTTCCCTGGAAAGGCTTTGGAATATCATTATACTCAATCTTCTCACGTACACCAGCCATAAGCACGATGGCAATAAAGAAACCAAAAGCTGTGGCAAAGCCGTAACTACACTCTCTAAGATATTGTAGCCCTTTGTTACACTGTTAAGTGCTACACCGAGTACGGCACAGTTTGTTGTAATAAGAGGCAGATACACACCGAGTGCCTTGTAAAGAGGAGGCATCTGTTTCTTTAAGAACATCTCTACAAACTGAACAAGTGCTGCAATTACAAGAATGAACACGATAGTCTGTAAATATGACAGATTAAGCGGATACAGTATAAAATTGTAAATAAGCTGTGTAACGAATGTGGCGATTGTTATAACGAAAATTACCGCACCACCCATTCCGGCAGCAGTTTTTTGTGTTCTTTTGATACGCCGAGGAAAGGACAGAATACCAAGGAACTGGCTAAGTACTACGTTGTTAACTATTGCATATGCTACTGCAATGAGCAGTAAATGACCTAATGTACCCATTATTTATCCCCTCCTTCTGTAGTGTTAGGCTCAACAGCGGCCTGTGCTGCTTTTGCTGATGGACATGATGCTCCACAATGTGCACAGTCTCCTGAAAGGCAGCCTGCCGGCTCAGCAAGAGGTGTACCCTTTGCTTCCATCTTTTTACGGATGATATTCATGCCTGCAACGAGGAAACCAAGTACGAGGAAGGCTCCCGGTGCCATGATAAAGATTGTGATTGGTGTAAACCAGTCACCGAAAATCTTGATGTTAAAGAATGTTCCTGCACCTAAGATTTCACGGATAAGTCCGATGATTGTAAGACCCATGGTAAATCCAAGTCCCATTCCCATTCCATCAAAGATAGACTCCACAGGCGGATTCTTTGAAGCATAGCTCTCGGCACGTCCGAGGATAATACAGTTAACCACGATAAGTGGGATGTATACACCAAGTGCTGCTGAAAGACTAGGCAGATAAGCCTGCATTAAAAACTGTACTACTGTAACAAGAGATGCAACTATGACGATATACGCCGGCATACGCACTCCGTTAGGAATCACTTTTCTGAAAAGTGAAATCAAAAGGTTTGAACAGATAAGTACCACCGTGGTGGAAAGTCCCATTCCAAGTCCGTTTACCGCACTGGATGTAACAGCCAGTGTAGGACACATACCAAGCATAAGTACAAAGGTAGGATTTTCCTTAATGATACCATTATATAAACGCTCTACATATTTGTTCATTAGTTGGCACCTCCCTGTAATTTATTCTGGAAGTAAGTAATAGCTGCGTTGCAGCCGTTGGCCATAGCCTTTGATGTGATGGTTGAGCCTGTGATGGCCTCAATCTCATCATCCTTTGAAGGTGTGGCCTTTACAACGTCGAACTTGTCTACTTTCTTGTTCTCAAACTGCTTGTAGAAATCAGCCTCCTCGGCCTTCATTCCAAGTCCCGGAGTCTCACTGATGCTTGTGATCGAGTAACCGTTTACAGTACCATCATTCTTGATACCTACAGAGAATGTGATACTTCCCTGGCTACCATCCTTGGCTGTAACTGTGATGACATAGCCTAATGTCTCCTTGTTTGAATCAAGGGCAGTCTCAATATCATCGATTGTATCCTTGTAGCCCGCATCAGATACAAGCTTATCAGCTTCATCAGCATCATAATCATATTTCTCAAATGATTTTGCATCCGAAAATACTGCCTGATATGCTTTCTGTGCTGCTGCTTTATTGGCCTTGTCGATAGGCTCTGCCGTGATTCCCTGAACCAGGGCAAGAATAAAACCAAGCACCAGAGTAAAGGCAGTTAAAATCAAAGCGTCATGTACAATACGTTTATTCATTCTTCTTTGCCTCCTTTACCATACCAAAGGCTCTTGGGATAGAAACCTTCTCAATAATAGGAACAAGGCAGTTGCTTAAGATGATAGCAAAGGAAACACCCTCTGCATTGGCACCGAAGCAACGGAATACTCCTGTCAATATACCACAGCAGATACCGAATATTATCTTTCCCATCGGCGTAATCGGGCTTGTGACATAATCGGTTGCCATGAAAAATGCACCGAGCATCAGTCCGCCACCGCAGAGCTCTGCAACAACATAGTTGATATCAAACTGCTGTGCTCCGAAAAGGAACATGAAAACAGCAAATGTAATAATGTAGGATGCAGGAATCTTTAAATCAATGACTCCAAGTAAAATCATGATGATAGCACCTATTAAAATAGCTATAACTGATGTCTCACCAATAGTTCCTGCAGTATTTCCTATAAGCATATCCCTTACATTGACACTTGAAAGCCCCTCATTTTTGATGAGTGCAAGTGGTGTTGCTCCTGAGTATACATCCACGCCGTTTCTTGTGACATTGAAATTAGTCATATCAGCCGCAAATGCGATGAGAAGAAAGCATCTTCACCAAGTGCCGGGTTCATAAAGTTCTGTCCGAGTCCTCCGAACATACAACTTGACAATGATGATTGCAAATACTCCACCGAGTACAGCCTCCCACCATGGAAGTGAAACCGGAAGATTTAGTGCTAAAAGCAGTCCTGTAACTACCGCACTAAGGTCTGTAATTGTGCTCTTTTTCTTAACTATGTAGTCAAACACCCATTCTGATGCCACACACGATGCGATGGTAAGCAGAATGATAAAAAGTGCTCTAAATCCAAAATTGTAAATACCAAAAAGACTTGCCGGGAGTAATGCTATAATGACATAAAGCATTATTCTGTCAGTGGAATCCTTGGCACGTACATGTGGTGATGATGAAACATGATATAAATCACTCACTTTAATCCACCTCTTTCTTTATTTTTTGCTGGCCTGTTTTCTCTTTTCAGCGAGAACAAGCTTCTTCATTGTCTTAATAGGCTGAGCACCTGTCTCCTTGACGGACATGCAAATGAACAGCTTCCACACTCAATACACTCAAGTCCGTGCCACTTCTCAAACTCATCCATCTGTCCACGCAAACCAAACTTCGCAAGACGGCTTGGAATGAGCTGCTCAGGACATGCCTCCACGCAACGACCGCAGTTAATGCATGCCTGTGGCTCAAATGCTGCCACCTCATCATGTGTGAAGCACAGTATTGATGAAGAGGTCTTTGTAGTAGGGATATCAAGACTAAACATGGCAAAGCCCATCATAGGACCGCCTGATATAATCTTCTCCGGCTGGCTCTTAAAGCCACCTGCAGCATCAACCAGCTCCTGATATGAGGTACCGATGCTATATAAAATATTGGAAGGATTCTTCACAGCATCTCCTGTAACTGTTGAAATACGCTTCAAGACAGGCTGTCCATTCTTTACAGCATTGTATACAGCAATAATTGTCTCTACATTATCAACGATACAGCCTGCATCAGCAGGGAGCATCTTAGAATTGATGGCTCTGCCGGTTGTAGCATAGATGAGCTGTCTCTCACCACCCTGTGGGTACTTTGTCATAAGCGGACAAACCTCAATACGTGGCTCATCCTTTTGTGAGCTCTGTGAGCTTTTCGATACAGTCAGGCTATTATCCTCTATACCAAGAATACCCTTTGCATTGTCAAAAAGCTGAAGTATGATCTTCATGCCGCCAATTAATTCCTCAGGATTCTCAAGCATACGTCTGTAGTCAGATGTGAGGTAAGGCTCACACTCTGCGCAGTTTGCGATAATATACTCAATCTTGTCCGGCTCCTTTGGAGAAAGCTTTACATGTGTAGGAAAACCGGCACCGCCCATGCCGACAACTCCCGCATTCTTGACCTTCTCGATGATTTCTTCCTTTGAAAGCGCAGTGACATCCTCGACGCTCTCATATGTTGTCTCAGTAAACATGCCATCATTTTCGATAACAATACTGTCAACCATATCGCCGACCGCCACACGTCGCTTCTCAATAGCCTTAACTTTTCCTGACACTGATGAATAGATAGGTGATGAAACAAAGCCACCGGCCTCTGCTATCATCTGTCCCTTCAACACAGTGTCACCTACGGCAACAACAGGCTTAGCCGGTGCGCCGATATGCTGCGAAACCGGATATACCATGTCGCCCTTGGGCAAAACTTCTTTAATTGGTGAATCCTTAGACAGCTCTTTGCCATCATATGGATGAACACCGCCAATAAACGTTTTATGACCCATTTTTGTGCCCCTCTTTCTTTTAGATTAATAACGTGGAAATGCTATTGCACATTACTATTCCTATTATACCACTTATGATTTTTAGTTAAATAGTATATTATGTACTTTTTTTTAATACTTTTATGTTATAATGTTTATACAAATGATATTCAAGGCAGGAATCGAAAAATGAAAACATTTCACAATGAAGAAATTTACATAAAAACCGATAATTTTTCGGACAGCATATTTAAAGAAAACACTATGTTCTTTGATATTGAGACAACAGGCTTTTCACCGGTGAAAGCAATTGTCTACATGATAGGCTGTGCAAGGCGCATCAAAAACCGCATTGTAATAGACCAGTATTTTGCCGAATCTGTCGATGACGAAGCAGCTGTAATTGAAGCCTTCGCAGGAAGTCTGTCAGGTTGCAGCACTATCATTTCCTTCAATGGCGTCGGTTTTGATATACCATTTTTAAAGAATAAATACAAGAAATATAAGCAGGAAGACCCCTTCTGTAATGTACAGATACTCGATATCTTTAAGGAGCTTTCCCCGATAAAGCCTCTTTTGTGCCTCGAAAACTACAAGCAAAAAAGCATCGAAGCATTTCTTGGTATAGATAGGGAGGATAAATATTCCGGTGGCGAGCTCATAAACGTTTATTTATGAATATCTTGCCCAAAAGGACGACGAAAAAGTTATCCCTTCTTTTGACACACAACATACGAGG
>ENA-OQEQ01000023-OQEQ01000023.1-human-gut-metagenome-genome-assembly--contig:-NODE-23-length-15528-cov-1.033699_pt1 | contig 15528 bp, 18 predicted proteins | sample MGYA00242799_ERZ504643 | MGnify/ENA primary metagenome ERZ504643 (study PRJEB26092, sample SAMD00036340) | human gut metagenome | host: Homo sapiens | study: EMG produced TPA metagenomics assembly of... | reverse complement strand
CTCCCACTTAGGCTTTTCCCTCTCAGGATTCCTCACAGGCTTAGCTCCAGCACTTTTATGTCCTAATCTTCTCTGAACATATATTATATCTGCGCCCTGTTCAACAAGCATGGTTCCATGTGTGTGCCTTAAACTATACGTATCATAATCCGTTATTACCAGCTGCATGTGCACAATCCTTGAAACATGCTGCATCGTACGCGAACTTACATATGAACCATCTTCACGCCTGCATACAAAATTTACTTCATGCTCTGTACAGGTCTCACCTATTCTGTTTTGCGGAAAAACTGTGTTTCTTCTTAATATTTCATCCGTCACCTTAAAATCTGAATAATAATGTGAATAGTACTCGTCATAATATTCACATGCCCTCTGTTGCTTTTCATATTCTTCTTTTAAAATATCGAGTAGTGTATCGTCTATATCAATCGTTCTATATGATTTATACTTTGGCTCACAGAAATACCAATATCCATTTAACTCCGATGTTCCATTAGTCCTCTTTTTTTCTTCTTCAGTTCTCTTACCAGCATACCACTGTACCTGTCTATTAACTGTTATAGTCTTATTCACAAAATCAATATCATCCCATATCAGCCCAAATACCTCACCCGGTCTCATTCCTGTATGATAAGCTATCTTTAAAGGAATAAAACTGCTCGTACCCTTTGGAAATCTCTCAAATATCTTATCTACCTGATCTTTTTCAAGGAAAATATGCTGCTTAAATCTAGTAGGTCTATCCGGCTGTTTATTCTTTGGGATAACAAGGTTAACTGCCGGTGACGCAGGTATATAATTTCTGTCTACCGCAAAATTAAATGACTTGGTGAGCAAACCCTTAATTGAAGTAACTGTATTCACTGAAAATCCATCATTGTATAAATCTGTAATAAATGCCTGAAGATTATCCTTATTTATAGATTTTATTCTGTATGCTCCCAACTCTGGTTTAATATATAATTTAATTTTTTTCTCGTATCCTTTAATCGTCTGTTCTTTACACGTATTCTTACAATCATTTTCTATCCAGAAATCAAGAAAATCTGAGTAAGAAATATTATTGTCAACAACTACCTCACCAACATTCTCATATTCATACAATGCCTGCCGTCCTGCAGCTCTTGCTTCACGTTTTGTGGCAAATCCGGATTTTGTTCTCCTTCTTCTTTTGCCCCCTTCATGTGCCAATTCAAAACAATACTCATACACTTTTCTTACCATTTTTCAAATACCTTTCTCTCACAATTACTTCGCTCATTTAAACGCTCATTTACTTCTCCTTTCGCACAAGAGATATTAGAAATTTTAATAAATAAAAAATACAAAAGGCTATGACCTGCGAGGCATAAAATATAACCGGAATTAGTATTCCAAGTCGCCATAAACAATTATTTTTGTCAACCTGCGTCGCCCAAGTCGCCAATATTTCACTTTCCACGTCGCCAATAATTAAATATGGCGACTTGAGGGCAGCGTGCAGCTATTTTTACACCAAATCCATAAAATGAGCTAAAAAGAAGAGACTCACCAAAAATGATATGAGTCTCCAAAAAGCCTATAGAATCAAGCTTTCTATTTAGAATTTGCCCTCATCAGCAGCCTGCTGAACAGAAACGGCAACTGCTACTGTAGCACCAACCATTGGGTTATTACCCATTCCGATAAGTCCCATCATCTCAACGTGAGCCGGAACTGATGAAGATCCTGCGAACTGTGCATCTGAATGCATACGTCCCATTGTATCTGTCATACCGTATGAAGCTGGTCCTGCTGCCATGTTGTCTGGGTGAAGTGTACGTCCTGTACCACCGCCTGATGCTACTGAGAAGTACTTCTTGCCCTGCTCGATACACTCTTTCTTGTATGTACCTGCTACCGGATGCTGGAAACGAGTTGGGTTTGTAGAGTTTCCTGTGATAGAAACACCAACGTTCTCGTGATGCATGATTGCAACACCTTCCTGAACATCATCTGCACCGTAACACTTAACTGTTGCACGGAGTCCATCTGAGTATGCATGCTCAGAAACGATGTTGAGCTTAGCTGCCTTGTAGTCATACTGTGTCTCTACGAATGTGAATCCGTTGATACGTGAGATGATCTGTGCAGCGTCTTTTCCAAGTCCGTTAAGGATAACACGCAGTGGTTTCTGACGAACCTTGTTTGCCTTCTCAGCAATTCCGATAGCACCCTCAGCAGCTGCGAATGACTCGTGACCTGCTAAGAAACAGAAGCACTCTGTCTCCTCCTCGAGGAGCATCTTTCCAAGGTTACCATGTCCTAAACCTACCTTACGGTGATCAGCAACTGATCCAGGGATACAGAATGCCTGAAGTCCCTCTCCGATTGCTGCTGCAGCGTCTGCTGCTCTTCTACATCCTTTTTTGATTGCGATTGCTGCACCAACTGTGTATGCCCAGCAAGCGTTCTCGAAACAGATTGGCTGGATTTTCTTTACCTGATCGTAAACGTCAAGTCCAGCGTCCTTTGTAATCTTTTCAGCTTCTTCGATTGAGCTGATACCATAGCTGTTAAGTACAGCATTGATCTGGTCTATTCTTCTTTCATATGATTCAAATAATGCCATTGTCGTTCTCCTTTCCTCTTATTCCTGTCTTGGATCGATGATCTTAACAGCACCCTGCTCTGGAGTTACACGACCGTATGATCCTGAAGCTTTCTCCCAAGCTGTGTTAGCGTCATCACCCTTTTTGATAAAATCTGTCATTTTTCCAAGAGAAACGAACTGGTATCCAATTACTTCATCGTTCTTGTCAAGAGCGATTCCTGTTACATAGCCCTCAGCCATCTCAAGGTAACGAACTCCCTTTGCCTTTGTTGCGTACATTGTACCAACCTGTGAGCGAAGTCCCTTTCCTAAATCCTCAAGTCCTGCTCCAACAGCAAGTCCATCATCAGAGAATGCAGACTGTGTACGACCGTAAACGATCTGTAAGAATAACTCTCTCATAGCTGTATTGATGGCATCACAAACTAAGTCTGTGTTTAATGCCTCAAGAATTGTCTTACCCTGTAAGATTTCTGCTGCCATAGCTGCAGAGTGTGTCATTCCTGAGCATCCGATAGTCTCAACTAATGCCTCTTCAATTACTCCATTCTTTACATTGAGTGAGAGCTTGCAGGCACCCTGCTGTGGTGCACACCAGCCTACACCGTGTGTAAATCCTGAAATGTCCTCAATTTTCTTAGAATGAACCCATTTTCCTTCTTCTGGGATAGGAGCTGGCTCATGTTTTGCGCCCTTAGCTACAGGACACATGTTTTCAACTTCCTTAGTGTAAATCATCTTAAGACTCCTTTCGTTATGGTTTTAACATACCCAATTTATTTTCTCATATTTTTTGTCATAAGTCTAGAGTATCATCGACAAAAAACAACAAAAATACAATATTTTTTTCAAACAACATTATTATTTTTTTAAGAACTACGTTGTCCTTGTCTTTAAAAATGTGGTTTGCAGGAATGACTCCGCGTACTCTTGAAAGCGGATAAATGTTTGAATTTCTTCCTATTACTGTTCCCGGATTGAGTACCGAGTTGCAGCCCACCTCCACATGGTCACCGAGCATAGCGCCGAATTTCTTGCGGCCGGTTTCAATCTCCTCTTTTGTATCGTAAACATCCTTTACGACTACAAGAGTCTTGTCACTCTTTACATTTGATGTAATAGAGCCTGCGCCCATATGTGATTTGTAGCCCAGGATTGAATCTCCTACATAGTTGTAGTGTGGCACCTGTACTGAGTTGAAGATGATTACATTTTTAAGCTCTGTGGAGTTTCCTACTACTGAGCCCTTGCCTACGATTGCGCTGCCACGGATAAAAGCACACTGTCTGATTTCCGCGTCCTCGCAGATGATGAGCGGACCGTGCAGATATGCGCTGTCAAATACTGTTGCGCTCTTTGCCACCCAGATATCCTCGCCTCTTTTCTCATAGATTTCAGGGTCGAGTGTTGGTCCTATCTCCTTGATGAAATCACTTATTCCGGCAAGTGCCTCCCATGGATAAGTGAACTGTGATAAATACTCCTTTGCGATTGTTTCATCCAGATTATAGAGATTTGTTATTTTTGCGTTTTCCATTTTTCTATGTCCTTTCTTTTATTTATTATGTGAAAATTATTGACTATTGTATTTACTGTCATTTTAATATTTAAACTTAAATATAAGCATTAAACATAAATATAAAAATTCATATTAATTATAGATTTAATAATTAATTATAGGCAGAGCTACTCACCGAACAGCTCATGCGCCGCCCGCAAGTGCCGCCTCCCGACACATCATCTGCCTGTGCACTATCAGCTGCCATATCAAGACCAGCCAGAAATTCCTCGGGGATTCCCATCTCATTCAGGGTTGTCTCATCCGGCGCATCATCTGCCGTGCTCTGTACTTCAACATTGTTATGTACTTCAGCCGTGCTCTGCACTTCTTCCTCTCCCGGGTTATCGAAATCAAATGATATCTGGTCATCTTCAAACTTAAGGCATGTATCGAATACATTTCCCGCCTTGGAGGTGAAGCCTGTGACCTTCTTTTTGGTCTTTCCTGTGGTAAACAGCTCCGTGAGGATTTCCTCTGAAAGCTCCACCTTTGCCACAGTATGCCAAACATTGACGCCGCACTCACACTCATATTTCCACTGTGTCTTTTTAAGAGGTCTGCCACACTTTGGACAGAGTACATTTGTCTCGATTGGCTTAGGCTTTTCGGGGAAATCAAAGGCTATATTTCCGTCCTCTGTGAGCTTTAGCGGTGCGTCAAACTTCATGCCTGTCTTTGAGACAAATCCTGATATAACTTCTGTCTTTTTTCTTTGTCAGAAGCTCCTTAAGGACTGATTCCTTTATCTTGACGCTTGCGACCTTGCCCACCATAAAGCGGCAGCTCTCAGGATCATCACGTCTGTTGTTCTCACATACAAAGCCAAACGGCGCCACCTGGATTTTGCCTCCGCACTTCGGACATACTACATCCTTCACTGTCTTTGGCTCTACATGGTCGAAATCAAACTGGACAGAAAGCTTTTTGTTTCCATCCTCCTTAAGCACCAGGCACGCATCGAAGCGTTTCCCGCTTTTGGATTTAAAGCCTCGTATGGTCTCGGTCTTTTTTATCATTAAGAAGCTGCTTTAGGTTTGCGGCTGTGATTGTCTTTCCCGCAATCTGTCCCACCGAAAAGCGGCAGCTTCCCGGCTCGTCGCCCTTGTAGTTCACACATCCATAACCAAACGATGTCTTTTTTTATCTGACCACCACAAAGCGGACAGACAACATCCTTTATGATTTCATCCTCCACATTGTCAAAGTCAAATGCTACGACGGTGTGCATTTTCTCACTGCCCTCTGTGACCGGCTCCTTCTTTAAGACGAGGCATGCGTTGAAGCGCTTTCCCGATTTTGATTTAAAGCCCTTTATCGTCTCTGTTCTGCCGTTTGCCATGAGCTCTAAAAACTGTACCTGTGACAGCTGCTTGTCTGCTATCCTTCCAACGAAGAAATGGCAGCCATCCTCTGTCTGTCTGTTATAATTTGCACATCGGTAGCCGTATGGCGATACATATATATCGCCTCCACAGTCCGGACATACAATACCCTCGACCTTTTGCGGCTTTACATTTTCAAAATCAAAGGTGGCTGATACCTTGTTCGTCTGTTCATCCTTGTTGAGCTTTAAGCATGCATCAAAGCGTTTGCCACTCTTCGACTTAAAACCACGGATTGTGTCGGTGATTCCTTCTTCAATCAGCTTTTTGACCTGTTCCTCCGGAATATCAAGTCCTGCCACCTGTCCGATATTAAAATTACATCCTGATTTATCATTTTTGTAATTGGCACAGCCATAGCCAAACGGTGTGGTCACTATTTCGCCGCCGCAGACCGGGCACTTGACACCTATCTTTCGTCTGGCTGCCGCACCTCTTGCATTTTTGCCTGCAAAGCTGCTGATGCGGTCTGCAATCTCAGGGCGCAGATTCTGCTCAATCATCTTTTCTGTCTCTTTGCGGATAAAGCTCTCAAGCTTTCCCCTGTATTCCCAGAAATCCACAGTGCCCTTGTAATTCCGTCCAGTCCCTTTTCCCAGTTGGCTGTCATCTTTGGATTAAGAAGTGCCGGAACTGTCATGTATACGACCTCAAACACCATCTCTCCAAGGCTTTCGGGTGTGAGTATCTGTGTCTTTTTGTTCAGATTCAGATATCCTATACGGACAAGCTTCTGGATTATCTCCGCTCTCGTTGCTGAGGTGCCTATTCCTGAGCCCTTTATCTGCTCACGAAGCTCCTCGTCCTCGATAAGCTGTCCTGCATTTTCCATGGCAAGCACCATGGAGCCTGATGTATAGCGCTTTGGCGGAGATGTCTTACCAAACTTGATATTATAGCCTTGGCATGCTATCTCATCACCCGCCTTTAGCTTATCGGCAAGCTCAAGCATCACCTTGGGATTTACGACTATCTCATCATTGCTTCCGTTTGCTGTGCTGTTTTCATCTGTACTATCTGCAGTTTCACTGTTTTTGCCAAGTATTCGTGCGTTTGATTCCTCAAACGACTTCTTTTTCGGCGGATTCGCCACCTGTAAATAGCCCTCGCTCTTTAGTACCTTTGATGATGCAAAAAAACTTTCCTTATCCACATCTACGACAAGCTTCACATTCTCATACTCTGCCGGTGGATAAAAAATACTAAGGAAACGCCTGACAATCAGCTCAAATACTGCTCTTTTGAAGCGATGTAAGCCCCCGAAAGCTCTGTAAGCTGACCTGTCGGAATGATAGCATAGTGGTCTGTTACCTTGCTGTCATCCGTGTACTGCGTATCTGCTATGTTGGCATATAGCCTCTTTTGTCATAATATGCTCCACAAAGTCTGCTGTCGGTTCAAAACCTTTTAAGCTTGCTTATATTTTTTCCAATCTCCTTTGCCACAGCACTTGAAAGCACCCTGGCATCAGTTCTAGGATAGGTGGTAAGCTTTTTTTCATACAGATCCTGAGCCACCTGTAATGTCTCATCAGGGCTGATTTTTAAACTTCTTTGAGCACTCTGCCTGCAGCTCCGCCAGGTTGAAAAGAAGCGGTGCTCTTTTTTTAGCAATATTCTTAACTATAGATTTAACTTTCGCCTGTTTGCCGTTTAATTCTTCAATTAAAGCAAGTGCATCTTTTTCCTCTTTGAAGCCGTTTTCCTTGTATAAAAGCGGTGATTCAAAGTACCTTGAGCCTTCTACAGCCTTCCACTCTGCCTCTGCACCGGCATCCGTAAACCTGCCGATTACCCTGTAAAACGGAGTCTCCTTAAAGTTTCTGATTTCACGCTCACGGATTACTACCATTCCAAGCACACAGGTCATCACTCGTCCGACCGCGATTGCCGTATACGAGCGTGTACCCGCTGCATCGTTTAGCAGATTGCCGTATTTGACCGACATGACACGCGAAAAGTTGATGCCCATCGCATAGTCCTCGATGGTACGCATGATGCCGCTCTTTCCGAGGTTTGCATACGCACTCATCGGCTTTGCCTCTTTTATGCCTCTTAGGATTTCCTCCTCGGTCTGCGAATCTATCCAGACTCGAAGCTCCTCCATGCCTTCCCTGACACCACCAAAGTTTCTGATATTCTCCTCGATGGTCTGTCCTTCTTTTCCGGCATCACCTGCCCAGTAAACTCTGTCAATGTCCTCTCTCTGCAAAAGAGCGTGCACAATATTGTACTGCTTGCGCACGCTGTCTATCACATCATATTTGTATTCCTTTGGCAGAAACGGCAGATCCTCAAGACGCCATTTCTTGTATTTCATGTCGTAGGACTCAGGGTAGACCAACCCGACCAGATGTCCCACGCACCATGAAATCACATATTCTCCATTTTCTATATAACCGTCATTGCGTCCGCTCACCCGCAACACCTTCGCAAATTCCTGTGCCACGGATGGCTTCTCTGTTATTATCAGTGATTTTCCCATAAGCTCCTCTATAATTCATTCATATTGATGAGCTTGAATCTAGGGTCTCTGACCACATAGCTTTGCAGTGCAGGCTCAAAATCCGTTGCCGAAAACAGATAATAGTCATCAGATGTAAGCCTTGCCTGCTCCATAGCCATAGCCATATTCTCGCACATATCCATGGTCATCATTGGCTTGTCCCAGTTGCAGAAGCCGATGATACTCCTTCTATCCTCGCTCTGAGCCACGATGTCTATGCGGCCTGTCTTTCCAATCCATGTACCCACACGCTTTATGGTAAACGGAAGCTGTCCCATCTGATTTAATATAAGCAGATACTCTGTGCAGACCTCCCTGAAATATCTCTCAAGATACGCATCAAGCTCTTTTTCTATATATGTATCATAAAACTCTTCCGGTGAAAGCAGATACAGATTAGACATATTCGGATAGACAAACTTAAACCAGAAATTAACAAATGTGTCTTTTATCTGATATACGCCCTTCTTGGCATTTTCCCATCCGCCGGTCTCAAATGAAACTACTTTTTCCACGATATTGAAGGTGGCAAGATTCTTTAAAATATACGCTGATTTTGGCACGCGAAAATCCTGTCGCATGGAAAATATCATTGAGCTTGTTCTCACCTCTTGCGATTGCTGCAAGTATTGTACTATATGCAGAAAGCTCTCGAAGCTCTGCGGCTATAACAGCATCCGCCTCACCATACAGTGCTCCCCGATGGTGTCAATACGAGCCTGCATATATTATCCTTAAAGGATTTAGCTGCATCCCACTTATCCAAGTATGCCGGAACGCCACCGATTGCTCCGTAAATTCTCACGATTTCCGCGACCGGAAGACTTTCAAAATGTCTTACAACCTCAAGGAAATTGAGCGATTCAAGCTTCATTTCGGCTCCCTTAAACTGCTCTGCTGCCTCCTGTGTAGCCCAGACTGTAGATGATGTGGCAAGTATTATAAGTACAGGTCCCGGATACAGCTTGTGCTTTTTAAGCTTTGCAACTGCTTCCATAAATGATGCATCCCTCTTTGCCACAAACTGTGCCTCATCGATTATCACGACAAGCTTGGAAGGGCCTCCTGATTTGATTCTCGCGAAGTACTCCTCATATGTCTGTCTGCTCAGGCTCACCTTGTACTGACGGCTTATCTCCTCCCCCATCATCTCAAGCTGATGCTCTGGCGATGCCTGTCTGCATCTGTAGTAAAAGAATTTCTTTCCGTCACAAAATTCCTTTATGAGCTCCTCCTTTTGACAGCCTCTCCTTCCGTAGAGCACTACGAGCTGGTTGCCCGACTCTTTATAGAGCTGCTCAAGTTTCTCCAAATCTGTGTGTTTTGCCTTCATAATATTCCTCCAAAATAATCAACTGAAAATATTATATCACAATTTAACACATATACAAATAGATTTTAATTATAATTTCCGAGCTCCTATTGTAGCTTTCACTTTATTTCTGACAAACATATAGCAGATAGCCTGCATGATGATTGTCGCTATCCATGAACCGGGATATGATATAAACAGGAAAAACAACGACCTGTGGCTTGGAAACAGACCATATATCCAGATAATTCTGACTCCGACTGTTCCTATTATAGAAAGTATCATAGGTACAGTTGAGTATCCCATTCCTCTTAGTGCTCCCGGAAAAAGATCCATGATTCCACATAGGAAATATGGGATTGTAGTAATCGAAATAATCTCAAGTCCTGATTTAATTACCTCACTATTACTTGTATATATGCCAAGTATCTGTGTTCCAAATATGTATGAGGCACTTCCCATCACAAGTGCTACCGCTGTCGTGAGAAACAGACAGTCTATCAGTACCCTGTCCATTCGCTTTTGTTTTCCTACTGCATAGTTTCTGGCTTGTGAAGCTCATGCAAGCCTGTGTGATTGAGTTAACCGATACATACAAAAAGCCAAGTATATTGTTTGCCGCCGTATATCCTGCCATGCTATTGAGCCAAAGGAATTGACTGATGACTGCAGCATGGCATTTGAGACATTTATGACTGTGCTCTGTATGCCGGCCGGGATTCCCACCTGAAATATCTGAACCATATATTCCTTATCAATCGCAAGCTTATTAAAGCAGAGCTTATAGCTGGTATCTGCTTTGCTCAGACAGTATAATACAAGTACGCAGGAAACAAACTGCGAAACAATTGTACCGATTGCAACACCCGCAACACCCAGTTTGCACACTATTACAAAAAACAGATTGAGCAGTGCATTGATACAGCCTGAAATAATCAAAAAGATAAGCGGTCTCTTTGTATCGCCGACAGCACGCAAAATTGCCGCGCCATAGTTATAAAGCATAAAAAAACGGCATACCGCAAAAATAAATCCTCATATAAATAGTAGAAAGACCTATGACATCATCCGGTGTACCCATGATTTCCAGCGCACCCCTTGCAAAAATAACACCGACCACGCCCATCACAATACCGCTTATGAGCGCAATCATAATAGCGGTGTGCACCGTCTTAGACATCTCCTTATCCTTGCCTGCCGCATAAAATCGGGCAGCGAGCACATTTGCACCAAGCGATATACCCATAAACAAATTGACAAACACATTGATAAGTGCCGTAGTCGAGCCAACAGCCGCAAGTGATTTGCTGCCACTAAACTGTCCCACGACAATAATATCCACCGCATTGAATGCCAGCTGTAAAATACCCGAAATCATAAGCGGCAACGCAAATGAAATAAGCTTATCCATTATTGAACCGTTCACCATATCAATTTCATACTTATTATTCTTCACTTGTATCTACCTCTAAAATATTATTCTCCTCAGATTATCTATTCTACCACGATAAAATATAAATTCAAGCATAACAATTAAGCCCCCGAGAATAATAAACCTAACAAACCTAACAAAAAAGAGTCCCTTTTAAGGGACTCGACTTTTGAAAATTAAAATCACAGATGAGGATTTTCCGTTCAACGCACTGCCTTCACCGGAGAGTACACAGTATGTTCCGAAGAAAAAATATGAACTGCCACGGGTTTCCAACAGGTCAAATGACAGTTTAGACTTGCAAACTACCATAACCTATCTGTAAATAATCCCGTGGCTAACTTCATATTTTTTCTAAGGAATACTACTGTGTGCTCCCCCGGTGCTCACAGCCCACAATCGGAAAATCCGCCCTCCTTAATAAATATTCCAATTAATTGCTAAATCTACTTCTTTGTGATGTAACCCTGTGCCTTAAGAAGCTCTGCACAAAGCACTGCTCCACCTGCTGCACCACGTACTGTGTTGTGTGAGAGTCCGACGAACTTCCAGTCATAGACTGTATCCTCTCTGAGACGTCCGACATTGATTCCCATACCATGCTCATAATCCACATCAAGTGCGACCTGAGGACGATTATCCTCTTCACAGTATCTGATGAACTGCTTTGGTGCGCTTGGAAGCCCAAGCTCCTGTGGTACTCCGCTGAACTTCTCGAGTGCCTCGATGAGCTGCTCCTTTGTAGGATTCTTTTTTGAACTTGACAAATACAGCTGCTGTATGACCGTTTAATACAGGGACACGGATACACTGGCATGTGATAACCGGTGACTCTGCAGGAACAATCTGTTTCTTCTCATCATCCACATATCCCCAGAGACGAAGTGGCTCTTTCTCAGATTTCTCTTCCTCTCCACCGATGAATGGAATGATGTTTCCAACCATCTCAGGCCAGTCCTTGAATGTCTTTCCGGCACCTGAGATTGCCTGATATGTTGTAGCAACAACCTCATATGGCTCAAACTCTTTCCATGCTGTAAGAACCGGAGCATATGACTGGATTGAGCAGTTTGGCTTTACTGCTACGAAGCCTCTCTTTGTACCAAGACGCTCCTTCTGATATTTGATAACCTCCATGTGCTGTGGGTTGATTTCAGGTACAACCATTGGCACATCAGGTGTCCATCTGTGGGCACTATTGTTTGAAACTACAGGAGTCTCTGTCTTTGCGTAGTCCTCCTCGATCTTCTTGATCTCGTCCTTTGACATATCAACGGCTGAGAATACGAAGTCAACCTGTGAAGCAACCTCTTCCACCTCATTGACGTTCTTTACGATGATTTTCTTAACTGCCTCAGGCATTGGTGTGTCCATTTTCCATCTATCACCAACGGCGTCCTCGTATGTCTTGCCTGCACTTCTTGGGCTGGCTGCAATTGTTGTTACCTCGAACCATGGATGATTCTCTAAAAGAGAAATAAATCTCTGTCCTACCATTCCTGTTCCACCGAGGATACCTACTTTAAGCTTTTCACTCATTACTCTAATCTCCCTATCTTCTAGATTTTCTTCGACCATGTCATACGTTGACATTAAAATAATATCAAATAACTATGTCAGACGTTTATTATTTCAAACATCTCTTGTCCGTCTGTCGCGTACAACTGTCTTTATAGGAAATATATTACTTGAAACTCTAATGAAAAACAGGGAAAAAACTATATTAAAATTAATAATTTTTCTCCCTGTTTTTTATAAAATATGCACAAAAACTACACTTCATCCTCCAATTTTGACTCATATACTCGTCGTAAACGGCAATTACCTTGTCCATTGATGTCTTTGATGGTGCTCCAACTGTACACCTTGTGCTGACACAGGTCTCCATTGAAATGGCATCAAATACATCCTCCTCAAATACCGGAGAGATAGCCTTGAGCTCGTCAATGCTCATATCGTCGATTGCAATGCCCTTGTCTATGCAGTAAAGCACTATTCTTCCTACAATACCATGTGCATCCCTAAACGGTACACCCTTTTTAACGAGATAATCAGCTGCATCTGTGGCATTTGTAAAGCCATTGTTTGCACTCTTTCTCATCACGTCCTTGTTAAACTTCATTGTATCAATCATTCCTGTAAAAAGTGCGATACATCCCTTTGCAGTGTCGAATGCATCAAATGCCAGCTCCTTATCCTCCTGCATATCCTTGTTGTACGCAAGCGGAATACCCTTCATGGTGGTGAGAAGCGACATGAGCGCACCGTATACACGGCCTGTCTTTCCTCTGACAAGCTCTGCTATATCAGGATTTTTTCTTCTGTGGCATGATTGAGCTTCCTGTGCTGTACGCATCGTCAATCTCAACAAACTGGTACTCGTTTGAATTCCATATGATAATTTCCTCAGAAAAACGTGACAGATGCATCATGATAGTTGAAAGAGCCGATAAAAACTCAATCAGATAATCTCTGTCTGACACACCATCCATACTGTTAAGTGTCGGTCCGTAAAAATCCAGAAGCTGTGCTGTATAGTCCCTATCAAGCGGATATGTAGTGCCTGCGAGTGCTCCTGAGCCAAGCGGACAATAATTCATTCTCTTATATATATCGCAGAGTCTTGATCTGTCTCTCTTAAACATCTCAAAATATGCACCCATATGGTGAGCCAGAGTGATTGGCTGGGCCTTCTGCAGATGTGTAAAGCCCGGCATGATAGTCTGTGTGTTTTCCTTCATAATCTTAAGGATAACAGCTAAAAGCTCCTTAAGCTCATCATCAGTCTCCTTCACTGTCTTTCTGGTGAAAAGACGCATGTCAAGAGCTACCTGGTCGTTTCTGCTTCGGCCTGTGTGAAGCTTCTTTCCTGTGTCACCAAGCCTGTCTATGAGTGTAGCCTCAACGAAGCTGTGGATATCCTCATACTTTGAGCTGATTTCAAGCTCTCCCGACTCCACCTCCTTAAGTATCTGCTTTAGGCAAGCCACTATATCGTTGCTCTCTGCCTGTGAGATGATGCCCTGCTTTCCAAGCATCGTGACATGGGCGATGCTGCCCTCTATATCCTCTTTATAAAACTTCTGATCAAATGAAATGGACGCATTGAAATTGTAAACGAGCTGATCTGTCTCCTTTGTGAAACGTCCTCCCCATAACTGTGCCATGAGATTCCTCCTTGATTATTAAATGATGATTTATTTTCATGTATCACAATGTATTGTATAAAAATAAGATGTGATACCGCCGCCTGCTCTAAACAGCCGCTTTACTGTGCTAAATTATATAATAATTTTTGCTGTCACGCAACCACATTTTCACCCACGTGCTGCAATCTCTCTGTCACGCTGCTCCTTGGAAAATACACAGCCGCAGTAGTACTGCCTGTACATATCATACTGCTTTGATATCTCCGTGGACTTTTTATAGCCCTCTTTCTTCTTAAAATCAGAGAAAAGATATCGCACTCCATATTGGCTCTCTAAGTCTTTTCCTATCTCATTGAGCTTTTCGGCATTCTTCAACGGGCTGATGGAAAGTGTCGTAGTAAAAAAATCAAAGCCATGCTCCCTTGCATACTGTGCACTCTCCTCAAGACGCAGCCTGTAGCACTTAAAGCACCTCTCCCCGCCCTCAGGCACAGCCTCCATGCCGCGTGCCATATCGTAAAAGCGCTTGGTATCGTACACACCCTCCACAAAGTGAACCGGATTTTTCACCGGAAACTCATCTATAAAGCGCTTCTGCTCCTGTGCTCTCATGTGATACTCCTCTGGCGGATAAATGTTTGGATTGTAATAAAATACCGTCACATTAAAATACTCCGAGAGCGTCTGTATGCAGTATGTGCTGCACGGCCCACAGCAGCTATGAAGCAAAAGACGTGGAGTGCAGTTATTGTCCACGCAATTTTCTTTTATTAAATCTTCCATTAATTTTTGATAATTTATTTTGTTTGCCATATTATATTATTTCTTTCTTTTCTGCATATTTACTATTCTGATTAATTACTATTTCTGATATAAGCTGCATAATACGAACAAGGGCCGGAAGTCTCCTCCCGGCCCGGCTCATACTAATCCTCTTCTTCATATCCGAACATTAGTCTAAAAATCTTTTTTCCTGTTTCAGTCTTGAATATGCGCTTGTATGCCTTGTCGATTGCACGGTTTCCCGCATCATCCTCATACAGATTTACAAGGAAATCAGCCTCAACGAGTATCTGATAATCAAGACCATCTATATTGTCATATGTGTGATGGTGACCTATGAGAAAACAAATTCTTTCAACTATGTAATTCTCAAAGCCAAGCTGTGAGAGCATCTTCTGGGCGATTATCGGTCCCTCCTGCTCCTGAAGCTTTCCATCGCACCTGCCATACTTCTCCTCCGCCACACGTATGCCGATATCGTGTGTGTAAGCCGCTGCCTCAAGTATAAAGAGCGAGGCATCATCAAGCTCCTCTCCTATACCGATAAGCCTTGCATAGCTGTGCACCTTGGTGAAATGCTGGATTCTCTTTGGCTGACCTTGATAGTAATCGATCATTGCTGTTGTCACTTTATTTATATCCATCTGTTAACTCTCCTTTAGTATTTTTTGAAAAAGCTGAATAATCTTTTCTTATTTAAGATCCTAATTGCTTTGTCTGCATCTTCTTCTCTTAATCCACCTGTACAAAAATCTGTCTTAACCAGATGTTTGTCAAATCCGTGTCTATGCCATTCATATGCACCATCATCTAATATGACAAAACCTTC
>ENA-OQEQ01000016-OQEQ01000016.1-human-gut-metagenome-genome-assembly--contig:-NODE-16-length-18124-cov-1.533978_pt1 | contig 18124 bp, 19 predicted proteins | sample MGYA00242799_ERZ504643 | MGnify/ENA primary metagenome ERZ504643 (study PRJEB26092, sample SAMD00036340) | human gut metagenome | host: Homo sapiens | study: EMG produced TPA metagenomics assembly of... | reverse complement strand
CTTTTGTACATAAAACCCAAAGAATCAAATATAAAATGGCAAAGATTACAGTAAAAGACACAAGTGTCACAATTATATCAGTCAACGAGAATGATTATATCAGCCTGACAGACATAGCAAGATACAAAAGCGATGACCCGACTGCGGTTATCGGGAACTGGCTGCGTAACCGGAATACAATAGAATATCTGGGGTATTTTGGGAGAGTTTGTACCAACCCGAGTTTTAAACCCCTCGAATTCGAGGGGTTTAAAAGGAAGCCGGGCTGAACGCCTTTACCTTATCACGACAAAATGGATAAGTACGACAAACGCAATAGGCATACTCTCCAAATCGGGACGCTACGGCGGCACTTACGCTCACAAGGATATAGCATTTAAGTTTGCAAGCTGGATTTCCGTTGAATTTGAACTGTATATTATAAAGGAGTTCCAACGATTAAAGACCGAGGAACAACAGCAACTCGGTTGGTCAGCCAAACGGGAACTGTCGAAAATCAACTACCGCATACATACCGATGCCATAAAACAGAACCTTATCCCGGCAGAGGTAACCGCCAAACAAGCCAGTATTATCTATGCCGATGAAGCCGATATGCTGAATGTGGCGATGTTCGGTATGACCGCCAAGATGTGGCGTGAGCAACACCCCGAACTGAAAGGGAATATCCGGGACTATGCCACAATCAATGAGCTTATTTGCCTCTCAAATATGGAAAACCTCAATGCAGTATTTATAGACCAAGGTATTCCGCAGGGTGAGCGGTTGATTAAACTCAATCAGATAGCCATTCAACAGATGAGAATATTGGGAACTGGCGGCAGCGAACGCAAGTTATTAAAGTAGATGAGTCTCTATCAGAATTTGTGCCGAGTACGTGATGAACAATACACTATCAAACCATGACGAATAAAGATGAAATGACAATGAACTCTGATAAAAACGCCTATTTTCTATCGCTTCCGGAGATAACCGAATTATCCGTTCCTCCTAAAACGATATTGTTGGAAGAAGGCAAGGTAGCCGACAGAATGTACCTGATCCGGAAAGGTTGCCTGCGCCTGTTTTTCAACAACGAAGGACGGGACATCACTTTCCAGTTCTTTTTCGAAGGGGATTTCGTCGCGTCATTCGACAGCCTGTATCAACGGACACCGAGCCTTTTTTCCCTGGAAAGCATAGAGCCGGCAGAACTGTCGGTTATGAAGCGGGAAGATTTTTTCAGAAACCTCGGACAGAAGCCCGCGCTACGGCAGATATATGAGGAAAAAATCATCGAACGCTTCCATGTTTATCAGCGGCTCTTCCTTTCCCGCATAAAGAACACCCCCCAACAACGGTATGAAGAACTGCTGAAAGAACACCCCTCTATCATACAGCGGATTCCCCAGCATTATATTGCCTCCTATTTGGGGATTACTTCTGTTTCCCTGTCGAGGATCAGAAACAGGCGATAGTTCATTTCTTTACATTTGTTATCGTCCGGTTCCAGTCGAAGATGCGAACTTTGCCGCATCTATTAAAACCGAAAGACAGATGAAAAAAGATTTTTATAATAGACTGGAGCCTGATTCCCCGTGTTTTGTCCTGTCCGCATACTCCGGAATCGAATTGCATGTGGCCGACTATGAAGGCAATCACGAGGTATGGCATAATTGGGCAGTTTTCCATGTCCTGACGAGCCTGCTGTTCCTCATGGCCTCCATATTTCATATAGCGACGCATTGGGGCTGGTACAAGGGAACTGCCAAGAACGGAATAGGCCGGAAAAGCAAGGTCACGGCGGTACTGTCGGTCCTGTTCCTGTCCGTGGTTCTGACCGGATTTGCCCTGTTAGGCATAGAAGGAGCAGGTTCCCCGGTCGGGCAATGTCATTTTTGGGCAGGAATCGTTACAACTGTCCTTTCTATCGGCCATATACTGAAACGCCTTCCGTTGCTACGCAAATCATTGAAATAAGCACAACCTATTCAACGGACAACTTCCGGACAAAGCGTTCTTACAGAAATCGGGGTACTTATTACAAATGCGGCTTCTTGCTTACTGTCGAGAAGACCGCATTTTTCTTTATTTTTCGGCATATCATTCGATTTCAGCATTGCTCGTCCAACCATTTGGGGCATCCGGTCCATTCGTTGCCCCTTCAAATCCGGCATCAGAGAATGGCTGTTGTCATAGGCACCGACTTCATGCAGTTCCACGAATGAGGCATTTCCTCCGTAACGGTTTATGTTTTTCACGAGCTTACGGCCTGTCCGGAGAAAACATACGTGCCAGTTTTTCCCGACGAGATTCCGAAAAGACATTAAAATAGTTGAAGAATAAAATGTTACGCATACAATTATGTACAGAATCCTTTCATTTCGAACCATCATGCCTTATTTATACCGGACGGGGGCAATGTCGCTCCCGTAAAATAATTAAGGATTATGATAATAGGTTATTTAAGGGTCAGCACGGGCAAACAGAACCCGGCTAACCAACAAGACGAGATCCGGCGTTTCGCCGACAGTAGAAATCTTTCCGTCAGCCAGTGGGTGACGGAGGTCGCCAGCGGCAAGAAGAAGGGGTGCGACCGCAAATTAGGGGGACTGATACGGCGCATGAAACGGGGCGACACGCTGATTGTCACGGAAGTTTCGCGGCTAAGCCGCACGCTGACGGACCTCATGGCCATCATGGGCAAGTGTCTGGAGAAGGGAATCAACCTTTACACAACCAAGGAGGGGTATTCGTTCGACAACTCCATCAACAGCAAGGTACTTTGTTTCGCGTTCGGTCTGGTAGCGGAAATTGAACGCAACCTGATTTCGATGCGCACGAAGGAGGCTCTCGCCCTCCGGAAAGCCGAGGGTGTCGTCCTTGGTCGGAAAAAAGGCAGCTACACGAAAATGAACGTGCTGATCGAAAACCGAAAGGTCATCGTTGGCATGTTGAAGCGGAACTGTACGATTGCCGATATATGCAGGCGTTTCGACATTTCGCGGGATACATTCATGAAATTCCGTAGCCGCTATAAGGAAATAGATAAGGCCATGAAAGAGAAAGAGATAAGACGGAAAGGGGAGTTGCAAAAACGGAGGGTATGATTTTACGTTGGTTAAATCGTTCGTTTTCAGCCACAAAATTACAAAAACACGAATTATCCACAAAAAAAATCTGCAAAAAATTGCGTTTCAGTTCTTTGAGTAGGACAAATTTTCCCGGAGTGTCCGAATAATACGACCTTTTTTCCGATAGTCTTTTTAACGAACGATTTAACCAACGATTAAACCAACAAATAAATCGGCATAACTGACAGTTATCCGGCTGATTATTTGTTGGTTCGGTGCTTTTTTTACCTCTAAAGAAAGAAGCACGGCACGGACAAACGTACAGAGATTGAATAAATAGCTGATATAAATAAATTGGCATAGACAGAATTATGACAATGAAACGAATACTGTTATTATTTCTTTTATTCTGCGGCGGGTATGTTCATGCGCAAGAGTTGGACTCGGCCCGTATCCATTACCGGCAGGGCCACAGGGAAGTGGACATGCTCTTCCGGGACAACCGCGCGGAACTGGAGCGTTTTATCCGCACCCTGCGTGAAGAACACGGTGCGGACCGCCTTGAAAGCGTCGTGATACGCTCGTGGGCATCGCCCGAAGGTGTGAACCGTCTCAACGGGGTGCTGTCAGAGCGCAGGGCCGACTCCCTGAAATCCTATCTCGTGCGCCACGCCGGAATCCCCGACAGTTTGATCTGCATACATGGAGAAGGTATTGCGTGGGACATGCTGCGCCAAATGGTCGCCGCCTCGGACATATTATACAAGGAAGAGGTGCTGCATATCCTTGACATACGCCCGTATGGGTGTTCGACAAGGCAGGTCGCGTAGTGGACGGACGCAAGAAACAGCTCATGGACCTGCGGGGCGGTATGCCGTACACCTACATGCTGGAGAATTTCTTTCCCGAACTGCGCTCCAGCCTCTCGGTGGCCTGCTACCGGAAACCCGAACCGCCCGTAAAAGTCATTTCCCAAAAAGAGACGAAAGTGAAAGAGCCGGAACCGGCCCTGCAACCCGATAGCGTGGCGGAACCGGCCTCCGAGCCGGCAACGGTGCGGAAGGAAGCGACCGTGCAACCGCATAGACCGACAGTACAGCGGTTGGCCGTTAAGACCAACCTGCTCTACGATGCGATACTGATGCCTTCGCTCGAAGTGGAGTACCGTATCGCCGACCGTTGGACGGTGAACCTCGAAGGCGACATGGCATGGTGGAATAATGACGGCAAGCACAAATGTTACCAAGTAGCTACAATCAGCCCGGAGGGACGCTGGTGGTTCGGACAGAAGCAAGGCAGCCCGTGGCACGGCCACTACCTCGGCGTGTTCGGCGGCTTCACGTGGTACGACCTTGAAAACGGCAAAGAGGGCTATCAGGGCGAGGCCGAAATGGTGGGTGTCAGCTACGGCTACATGTTCCCCATCGGACGGCGGCTCTCGCTGGAAGCCGGTATCGGTCTGGGGTACATGCACAGCAAGTACGAAGAATATCTTCCCATCGACGGGCACTACGTGTACCAGCAGACAAACCGAATGAATTACTTCGGTCCGTTGAAACTGAAGTTTGCCCTTGTGTGGCGGTTGTGGGATACCGATAAAAAGAAAGGAGGCGCACGATGAAAGCAACGCTACGATATACCCTCATGGGGCTTACGTTTGCAGGATTGACATTCCTTTCCACGAGCTGCCGGAAAGACCTGTGTTACGACCACGACGAGCATGGTCTTTCCGTGAAGGTGAATCTCTCTTCCGACTGGGAACAGGAATGGGAACGTACTTACGCCTATGACTGGGAAAAATTGTGGGAAGAGGACTGGAAGTACGACTATGAAGATTTGTGTCCTGCTCCGGCCGACGGAATACGTGTCCAAGTCTATACCAGCGACGGACAGCGTATAGAGAGCAATCTGCCCGATGAAGGAGGACGGATCGCCATGCCGGAAGGCACGCACGAACTGTTGTTCTACAACAATGATACGGAATATATCGTGTTCGATGGCGTGGCCGCTTCGGAATCCGCCACAGCCACCACACGCGGCGTGACCCGGAGTTCTTTCCATGAATTGCACGCGGGGGAACGTACCGTGAACCAGCCCGACATGCTTTACGGGGCATACATGGAAGAATACACGGCAGAAAAAACACTTGCCCCGACGGAGCTGCCGGTTACCTTGCGTCCATTGGTTTACACCTATATGATACGTTACGAGTTCGAAAGCGGACAACAATACGTGGCCTTGGCACGCGGAGCCTTGGCAGGCATGGCCGAAACGGTCTATCTGAACGATGGGCATACCGGAGAAAACGCAGCCACGGTAATGTTCGACTGTACGCTGGAAGATTACGGAGCGGAAGCGCTGGTACAGTCGTTCGGCGTACCCGACTATCCGGGTGAACATTACGGACGAAACGGTACGGACGGGCGAAGGTACAGCCTGAACTTGGAGGTGAGAATGGTGAACGGCAAGTTCAAGACCTTCGAGTTCGATGTCACAGACCAAGTGAAAGGACAACCACGGGGTGGCGTTATCGTCGTGAGCGGGCTGTCGATTTCCAACGACGAGGGGCTGGAAGGCGGAGGCAGCTTTGACGTAGATGTGGACGGCTGGGGAGAATGGGTGGACATACCGCTGCCCATTGACTGAAACGAATAAAACAACAGGTACTAAATAACCAAATTTTTAATTTAATTTTTTACATCTTATGAAGAAAAGTTTTTTTGTGCTTGGAGTGGCTGTAGCAGCACTGGCAAGCTGTACGAACGAAGAAGTTGTGGATATGCCGCAGAGCCGGGCGATCCAGTTCGGAACTTTCGTGAACCATTCAACGAGAAGTAGTGTGACTGAAACAACGGAGCAGAATCTTCAGAAGTTCTTCGTATTCGGAAACTATGATGATTCATGGACTTCCGTATATACCAATGTTCAGGTAGACGGAGGCACTGTAGGAGCGGAGGGGACGGTTTGGAATCCCACACAGACTGCTTATTGGATAAATGGCAAGAAGTACCGTTTTGGCGCTTACTCCAATGGTGGTAATAAAATTGAGAATGCAGAGTTTAATGCAACCTCTCGAGTGTTGACATTCCCAAATTACTCGGTAGACAATACGAAAGATTTGATTGTGGCTATACCCCAAGAGGTGACTGCAAAAGAAGCTAATAATGGTCCGGTAAACTTATCTTTCTACCATATGTTGTCGCAGGTGAAGTTCACGTTCAAGAACACGGACGCTTATGACTACACCATGAAAATCTCCGACATCAAGGTGAATGCAGTAAAAACAACTAATGTTACAGCGACTTATGCCGAAAGCGGGAAACCAGATATCAATTGGACTACTCAAAGTGTTTCAACAGAGGACTATGATTTCGGAGCATTAGGGGATATTGCCGAAGAATTTAAGGACGCTACCCACACTACGACCTGCTTTGTCATTCCACAAAGCAACGAAAATCTGGAAGTAACCTTTACCGCAACTTTCTATGATGCAGCAAATAAACAATTAAGTGAAAATCAGTTCAAAGGAAAATTGGCATATAAAGGCGATGTTAGCGGCACAGTACAGAACCAATGGACTGAAGGTTTCAAATATAACTATACAGTAGAAATCAACGGTAGCACGATTGATCCGGAGTTGAAGGAGCAGGTAATTGAGTTCAAAGTTATTGATGTAGATGAATGGGCTGACGCATCAAATAGTGATGTAACCCCGGAAAACGCCGGAGAGTAATCGCTTGCATCAATAGCCGAAAAGACATCACATCAGGCTATGAGGGGTTGAATGTCCCCTCATAGCCACTAACGGGAGTGTTGCTCCTTATTTACGCTACCGGTAGCGTCAGAAATAACCGGATATAAAGAAACAATGTATGATTATGAATAACAACCTATTCAAAACCTTGTTCATACCGGCTGTCGCCTGCCTGCTGGGAGCCTGTACGGAAAGCACGGGCCCGGACATGGAAACAAGCGGCAACAGCGGGGCGATCCGTTTTGCCGGTCCCGCCGTGACACGGGCCGCCATCGACGACGCGGACGGAATGTTGACCGATGGAAACTCGTTCAGCGTATGGGGGAACTACACCGACGGAACGGGCGGTACGGCCACGAGCGTGTTTAACGCCGAAAAAGTGACATACGTTTCCGGCATGTGGGGTTACGAGGGCACGAGATACTGGCTCCCCGGTAATACCTACGACTTCTACGCCCTTTATCCGTCTGTGGAAACGCTGGGCGATGCCGTGTCCTCCGCCACCTGCACGGACGGCACATTTACCGTCAAGGGCTTCGACGCCACGAAAGGACACGACCTGATGACGGCGAAAAAGACGGGTATCTCCGTCATGGCAGGCCAGACAGAGCCTCCCGGTCCGGTAGCCCTCAAATTCCAACATTTGCTGGCACGCATCACCTTTGCGGCACGCAGTGAGGGTGGCAACGCCACGGTACATTCCATCTCCCTTGAGGGGCTGGATGTCAAGGGAGATTACGACAGCGGCAAGGAACCCCTGTGGAGCAACACGGCAGAGGGAACCGTCAGCGTGGAGAAAGAGACTTCCGTAACTCCAGCCGGAAATGCGGACGTGTCGGGCGACCTGCTACTCATTCCGCAATCGCTCACGGACGGGGTGAAACTGACTGTCACCTACGATACCGATGCCGAGAGGGGAAAGACCGCTTCCTACACCTTGCCTGCCACCACCGTGAGCATGTGGGAGGCGGCGAACCATTACCGTTACTCGTTCACCCTCACCGGCGGAGGCTATATCGTGTTCGACCCGCCCACGGTCAACGCATGGAGCGACGCCATAGGCGGGAACGTAACCATCGACGTGACCCAATAACCCAATTATAAGCTATCTGTAACTTGACGATAAAATGAACATCCAAATGAAGCAACGATACATACTTCCGGCTCTCCTGCTTCTCTGCTCCGCCTGCCAGCAGGAGGAATGGGCGCAGCCCGAAGCCGACAGTCCCGACGCCATCCACTTTGCCGCCCCGGTCATTACCGTGGAGAAACTCACCCGGAGCACGTTCCACGACGCATTCCCCACCGGCGGCACGTTCGGCGTACTGGGCTACTGCGTGCCTTATCAGCGTGGCAGTAACACCGAAAAGGACTGGGCATCGGGCAGCGCGAACTGGGGTAACAAGAGCGGCAACGCCTTCCCCGACGTGTTCTTCAATCAAGCCGTCACCTACAACGGCTCGGCCTGCACTTATGACTATAATAACAGTGGCGGCCCGCGAAAATGGTACAACACGACGGAAAATCCGGCGGCGACCTCCCCCGACAGCTATCGGTACACCTTTTTCGCCTATTACCCGAAGGACGGTTTTACAGTGGAAAGTCCCGCCAGCGCCACCACACGGGGCGTGCCGAAACTGACGTTCACCATGCCGTTCGGCGAGACGGGCGATGTAGCGACTACCACGTTGAACGACATGCAGACACCCGACGCGATGGTTTCCGTCGTCTATAACCACCTGCGTACCACGGGGAACGTGGGCTTCAATTTCAGCCACATCATGACGGGCTTGGGCTTCGCCGTGAACAACTACAATTACGGAGATGAAAAGAAGGAAACTGTTACCGTCAAGCGTGTTACCTTGTCGGGCCACTTCACCCGCTCGATTACCATCGATTTCAGCAAGAATACCAACGAAGAGGGATTCTACACCTACAGCGGCACCTATCCCGGCACATACGAGATATATAACAACGAGACAGGGCTTGCAGTAGCTCCCAACAGTTCCGTCAGCCCGATAGGCGACAAGCACCTGCTTCTGTTGAGCAACGCCACGGACGGCACTTATTTCGGCAAGGACGTGGAGGTTTCCGTCGAATATACCTACAAAGGGGCGGATAAGACCGCTACAGCCGAACGTCCGACACAGTTCCAGCCCCGTGCGGGTGTCCGCTATACGGCGCAGCTCAACTTCGTGGGCGAAACCTTCGCGCTGAACTTTATTGCCGCCGATAACGAGTTCTGGGAAGACGGGGGCGACAGCGACGTCTCTATCCAATAAAACAACAACCGAAAACAGCATAAAGATGAAAAAGATACTTTATTATTTCCTGCCGGTGGCCTCCATGCTCTTGCCGGCAGCCTGCACCACGGAGGAGGACTTTGGCGGCGGTACCGTTCCGCCCGGCGACGGATTCACCATCGAGGCCGTCTGCCAGAACATGCTGCCGCAGCAAGTCGTCACCCGCTCGGCCATCGCCAAGGACGACAAGGAGAAGCGCATCAACCAGCTCTACCTGTTCTTCTTCGACGAAAACGGCGACTATCTGGAATCGAGCAACACGAAAGTATTCTCGCCGTATATGGCTCCGTCGGCGAATACGACCAATGTCAGCATTCCTACGGACGTGTTTAAAGATCCGGCACTCGCAAAAAAAAACTACCATCTACGCTTTGGCCAACGTGACTCCGGAGGTGGTAACTGATGCCAACGGCGACGGTTATCCCGATAATTTCCCCCAATATAGCAAAGACGGGAAAAAGCCCAAGGAGCTGCTCGAAGCGTTCGTGTACGATCCTGCCAATTATACTCCTAACACCCGCGATGACATCACGACCCTGCCCAGCACGGGAATGCCGATGGCGGGCAAGAGCGCGACCGTGAACCTCACCGAGAAGGGAAGCCTCACGATGCAGCTCAAGGCACTGATGGCCCGCATCGACATCAACATCAGTATCGATTCCGACCACTCGGACGAGAGCGGACAACTGCCCCGCCTTTCCATTGCGGAATGGGGCGTGTACAACATGCCTACCGCCGTACCCCTGACCGAGCCTGCCGATGGCCAGACCAGCCTGACTACCGATGAGCCATACCGCAATGTAGAAAACATACAGAGCGATGCCGTCGTTTACAACCACGGCGGGGCCGCCTCCCTGACCTTCTACATGTTCGAGAACATGATTGAACCGGACGAAGATCCGGAAAACTATCAGTATCCGGCTGGAGTAGAGGACGATGTTGACAAGCAGCGGTGGAAGCCGAGACTTGTAGGCGAAAACAGTAAGGCTACCTATTTCAAGATGAGAGCCTACTACACTACCTATAACGGCGACCCCTCCCTGCCCGCAAATCAGGATAACACCACCATCGAGGCCGAATATACCTTCTATCTCGGAGGCAACCCGGTGAATGACTTCAAGGTGATACGCAACAGGCACTACGCCAACAACATCGTCATCAGCGGACTGACCCATGTGGGCAACAACCCGGACCACATCACCTTCGATGCCCGCGTCAACATCACCGAGCAGAACAACCCGTTCTACCTGTCCATGCTGCGCGAGCGTGACCACGACGCCCACTTCTGTATCACACCTTTGGACGTGTACCTCTTCGAGGAAGATGAGAATCCAAAGATGAAAGTCAGCATAGCCGACCCGGAAAGTCACACTTGGATACGCATGGAACGTGTGCCAGCCGAAAATATGGAGAATGGAACACTCTCTGCCGACATGAGTACAGATACCCATTTGGCGACCGGACAGAAATGGACTGCGGGAAACGGCAAACGCAAATACTTCACCACGGACTTGGTGACCAACACCCTTGCCCAAAACACCGAATACACCATCAGCAGGAGCCGTGACCGCATCTATTTCTACTTGGACGAAAACCTAAGCACGAAAGACCGCACCGCCACCGTCAACATCTCGTACACCGACAACAACACGCAGACGCCACGTACCCGTACCATTGAAATCGTACAGCACGGTCTGTTGCCGGTACAGTGGTATTATGAAGGCAGACTTCAAGGCACTATCTACGTGGAAGCCTATGAGGAATATATATCCCATTACGACCCCCTGAACGAGTTTGAAGGGGATTATATCTATGACGGTTTGGAATGGGGTTGTAATGGTGAATACATCGGAGGTCCGCTAAATAACGAATGGACGGAAGGAAACAAACATGGGGCGGCAGCTACCCGGCGCATTATTACCCAAGCTGGACAATCAGAAATGAACCTGAACGAAAAACCCCGCTCAGCGGCGGAATATTGCTATAACAAGAACAAGCGCAATGCCAATGGAGCCGTACAGGGCATGAGCAATTCTTCCGGTTGGTTCCTGCCCGGTATCTCCCAACTGGAAAGTATTCTTACCTCTTATTACAATACATACACGGAGTTCCAGAACAATTTCTACTGGTCATCGGCGGCAGCAAAAGATAGAACAGGAATATGGCCTGCGTATATCTATCCAGAGAGCACCAGCTATGCCCGTGCCACCAAGGCCCTGCCAGACGGTGGTTATGCAGAAAGTGATTGGGACGATATATACACGAATGATAACGGCACTACCGGTAAAGCACCCCGCATCAATAGACCTCTCCGCATCCGTGCAGCCTACGTACCGCCCAGTGGCGTAACTATCCAGTGACAACCGCCAAACTTTAATTCCGTGTCTTACTCACTGCCCGTCTGTAGGAAACCCCTCTACAGGCGGGCAGTGCTGTTTTTATTCTCCCGGTATGTCTTTGGCCTGTACAACCGACATGCACACGCACGTTTTATACGTCGGTCGGGATAGAAAAAGGTGTGACAATATCAAAAGAACCTATTCAACAAAAAGAGGTTTTGTAGCCTCCCCAAAAGCCCCTCAAACCTATGGCAAAGGCATCAAGGGGCTTTTCTTCTATCAGCGAAACAGTAATAGACATTTGGGTTCGCGTTATCTGATTGTGTCGTCCGCAAAACACCTTCGGCGTCGGAACTTTATCTGTCATCCGACAGAAATACGATAATAAATATAGGATTTCTTTACCGCTTTTTATTTCTTCTTCAAGAAACGTTCCGTGAGCCATTTGCGCACCGGGAGATCATAGCACTTCAGGCAGGCATAGGCAAGCGCGAACGCCCCGACGAACGTGAGCAGCATGTAAGGAAGGCCTTCGGCAAGTGTCGCCTGACGGTTGAACGCCCATGCCGTATAAATATAGACCAGCGGATAGTGGGTGATATAGACGGGATAGGATATGTCGCCCAGAAACTTGCATACGGCAGCGGAGCGTTTGCCCGTTATCCTGCCTCCCGCTCCCATCGAGACGATAACCGGGAAAATGCAGATGATGCAGAAAGCCTCGTAAAGCCCGTTCATCCAATACCCGTCCTCCCCACCGATACGGGGCGCGGAAAGCACGGCGATTATCATCAGGCTGCACCACCCAAAAGCATTCTTGCGGGTGCGTATCAGCCAGCCAAGCCGGGACAGGAGCAGTCCGCCAAAGAAGGGGTACATCAGCCGGACCAGTCCCACGTACTGCTGTTCCCAGTTCAAAGCCCATCCGCCCACGATGTCGCCGGCAGGTGCGGTAAGGCAGCGGTGTACCGTGAAGCACGCCGCTATCGCCACGAGGACAGTCAATGCCGTCTTGCTGAACTTGCGGATGAACAAGGCGTACAATATGTTGCCGATGTATTCGTAGTAAAGCGACCATGCCGGCCCGTTCAGCGGGTGCATTTCCATCCATCCCCGGACGTCCCACTTCAGCGGCAGAGGCAGTAACGTACAACCCAGCAGCATGACCAGCAGCACCGCACCGGCGGACACGCCCTCCATTGCCGGATAACAGGGGGCATCCTGAAACCAAAAGAGCGCGGCTCCCACGATACTCCCCATGATCACCATAGGCTGTAGCCGGATAAGACGACGCTTGAAGAAGGTTCCCGTGCTCATCCGGTTCCAACGGTCATCGTATGCGTAGCCGATGACGAAACCCGAAAGCATGAAGAAGAAATCGACTGCCAGATAGCCATGATTGATAATCTGGTTCAGATGGTTGCCGCCGGAATGCGCTTCCAGCAGATGAAAGGCCACTACCATAGCAGCCGCCACACCGCGCAGTCCGTCCAGAATCTCGTAGTGCGGCTTCGAGGTCAGATAAGAGTTTTGCATGTTCATGAATTATACCGGTAAAAGACTGAATGCAAAGATAGTATATAATAAATAATTACGATGTTCGTTACCGATTAGAAAATATCAAACAGTCAGATTTCCGTTTAAAAAGAGAGCCGATCTTCACAGACCAGGCTCTCCATAAACGAAAAAAAAATGTTTTTATATCGTATGAACAAAAAGTATTATTTGAGATGCAGCATAACCTTTGTATGGCGGTTGGCCTCATTGGGCGCATAATCGGAAATGCCGCTTGGTGAGTTTTGGTTATCTTGTCGCCCGACACCCCACGTTTGATTAATTCTTCAGCGATATAATCGGCTCTTGATGCACTCAAGACATTGTTTACGGATGCTGTTCCGGTCATACTGTCAGCTGCACCAATGACGCTTACCGATAACCCGTACTTCTTCGCTACTCTTGCCAACTCGTCGAGATTAAGCGTCTGGGAGGTATCCGTGAGACGCGCCGTATTGAGTTGGAAGAAGAAATACACGGGTGAGCCGATACACTCTTTTCCGTTCTGCATACGAGCCAAATATTGCATACAGAGTGTGTCTTGACCCGCACAAAGGGGAATTGTGTCGGCAGATTGTGTACCCTTCCCATCCAAGGGAGATTTCCCGTCCCACTTCCGGTTCTTAAGTCTCGCTTGAAGCGAGTTCAGACCGCTGTAATTGTTTTTGGGATAACGGTTGCCGTCGAATGCATCGTCGTCATCAAAAAGATGGCTGTACTTGTCGAGCAATCCTTCGATTTCCAGAATCTTTTTCAGCTCAGCGAGTGTCCGTCGGTCTCTGTCATGCTGCCCTGCATAAAGACGGTTCTCTTCCGACAAAGCATTTACGCGCTCGACAAGCCACTGATCGCGGCGGATATAAGGACTTGGGTCTATGGCGCGTTTCCAACCGACCCTGCCGATATGAAAAGAAAATCCGGCGGTAAGCGATAACATGTGGTCACCAAAACGGTTCTCCTTACCATACCCGTCGAAATCTTGGAAAGTGGTTGCGCCGGAGAGTTCCACGAGGGCGCTTACCCTTTTGGAAATCCGGTACTGCCCCTGTATACCATAAGAGACTGCAAACGGGTTATGCCCGTTGGTCGCATGATGCAGCAGCCCGATACCGGCAAAGGGAGCCAGATGCCAGCGTACCTGTTCCTGACGGGAATAACTGCCGCCGAGCACATTCCATAGCAGATCCGCATGGAGGTGGTGGTATTCCTGCACGGCCAGCGTACCGTCCTTGAACTGCAAGCCGCTATAATTTATGCGTGCGCCTACCCACGGGGTGAACCACTTGCCAATGGCAAGGCTATACGAGGGTTTCAACCTCCCGAACAGGTCTTCGCAGCCAAGCGGGGTGCCGAGAAAGGCCGTCGTGCCTCCGGCGATACTGACGAACCAGTTGCCGTTTCCCCGTGCCGGGACGACCACTCCGTCAAGATATGAGGGCTGTAACGGCTGCAGCAGTTCAGTGTCATCGTAACGGAACATGCAGCGTACAGTATCCTTCTCCGTGGGTTGTACATCCGCACGGGCTTGCAGCGTACAGAACGCCGCAAAGATAAAGATGATATTCTTTGTCATAATTCCAATTTTTTAATTGTAATCTATTCAGTTTTCAGGCAATCTTTGCCATTTATCGTTTGGGCTTTTTGCCGATGGCCGGACGCATCATGCGGCTCGCCATTCTCATGCAGCGGAGCGCCCATGCCCGGTTGTCCTCGTCGTCATCGCGTCCCCATTTGAGGTCACTGCCGCCACCACCTCCGCCACGTGTTTCGGCAAATGTAGTGGCATCATCGACCATGCCGAGGAACAACAGTGTGGCGCAGTGCATGACTTCCGTGCCTTGTTCTGCCACGGAGCGCACGAGGGTGCCATCGAACAGTTGCCGTTCGGAGGGCTTCATACGTGCCGACAGTTCCCGCCACTCATCGACCATGTTTTCCAGCATGGCATCCTTGAGCAGGCTGTCCACTTTGGAATGTACATCACGGGTGTATTCGTAGGCTTCTTCCTTAAGCTGTTCCGTGCGTTCCTGAATGGCATCCATATTCTCTTTGAGGTCGGAAAGCTGTCGGTCGGCAGTCTGTAACTTCTCCTGTTTGTCTGCCAGTTTCCCTTGGATAGCGACCAGTTCTTTTTCGAGTTTCTCTTTCTCGGCGGATATGGCCAAGGCATCGTCTTTTCGGGAGTTCATGTCATTTTCGAGTGCTGCCAGTTGGGCCTCCTTTTCGGATTTCTCTCGTCGCAGGTTTTCCACCATTGAAGTGAGACCCTTTACCCTGCGCTCTGCCAGCCGTATATCCGAATGAAGATCGGAAAGCACTTTTTGGTGGCGGTCAATATTCTCCTCGATAGTTGTACACTCTTCCGAGAGCATACGGCGGTATTCTTCCGTCGTCCTGTGCCGTGCGCCGGTCTCGGCGACGCTCCGGCCTCTCGCCATTCCCCATTTCGTGTTGACCTCGGCGAAAAAGTCCGTATGGAGCTGTTTCATTCTCGCACTATATTCGAACTTGTCCTTTCCGGCGAATATCTCCTTGTACGCAAACTTCCCGTCTTTGATTGGCAGAAGCGTGCAATGCACGTGCGGATTCAACTCGTCGAGGTGTACAATGAAGGCGGCAACATTCTGCTCTCCGTATCTGCCACAAACGAATGAATAGACATCCTTTGCCCAACGTTCGATGTCGCTCTTCCTTTTGATGCTGGTATTGTCCGCACCTTTTTCAAAATCCACCTTCTGCGTACCGAATGCGAGTTCGTGCATCCGCTCCCGCGAACCTCCAAAGATGATGTTTACCACCGTGCGGTATTTCGGTTCGATCAGTCCCTCGTTGGGGTCCTTTATTCCGCGACGGCCCAATATGTCCGCCATCCGTTCCGGGATATTACGGCTCGTGTCAATAGGGCGTATCTTGCCTCCGGACGCAATCTCGAAGTTCAGATGTTTGCGAGTGGGATCGTAGTTGCCCTTACTCATGGCGTACTTCTCTGCCTCTTTGCTGCGATTGCGCAGATGTTCGTTGCCTTGGGCGGCGGTGATTCCTTTCGACACTTGAACGTCAAGAACCTGTTTTGCATTTGCCATACTGCTTCCGTGTTATTTCGGACAATCCCCCGTGTCCCCAGCTTGCTGCTTGTACGGACACCCTTCCCACCGACGAATGTCGTCGGGGTATTAGGCTACCCACTCCCTCTGTTTCGTGGCATGTGGGCAAGCCCACTTGCCTCATAAAACTGGAAGGATGTCAGGACTGAGATAGGGATGGATTGTTCCTGGTTATACAATTCATTTTCGTTTCCCGGTTCAGTCCGACAATGTCTGGGCTTTTGCCGCAAGCGATAAAAAGGGAATACGGAACGATTTAAGGAGTTCTTTGTTCCTGTCCATATCAACACCTGCGCCGGATGTTTCGGGATTAAATACAAGCTCCGCAAGCTCTTTGGCGGTCTCGATAAACGCGCCCCATTCACCGCCGAGGTCAAGGGTGAAGAACTGCGACAGTTGTGAACTGTTATCGAATCTTGACTTACGCAACACACGCTGGAGAGCGGCATTGGCAATACACTCTAATATTGTTTCCCTTAGTTTTTCTTCCTGTCTGACGACTTCTGCCGATACCGTATCGGTGCCGTTGCCGGAAGCCTGAGAATTATCTTTACCGGCAATGGCGGCTAATGCCTGGCAAAGAGCCTGGCCACATGAATGACCGGCATCCTCCGATGTCTTTTTGCCGATGACCCATTCGGACAATATACTGCCGATTCGTGTGGCAAAGTCCGGCTCATCCTGCTCAGTTCCGGCTGTTTGCATTTTTTCCAGACTGCACGGTCATGGTGATGATGACGCTTTTATTAAGTTTTGTGCGTTCAAGTAGCCCGAAAGATTCCAGAGCATCCAGAAAGGTTCGGACAGTGGCACGATGCCAATGCCAGAATTCTGCAAGATCGGAGATTGTCACATGACATTGGTTGGGAAGAAGTTTTCGCTCCAATTTTCTTACAAATGGAGAAACAAAACCTGCCATTGATCTGTCCAGCAAGTCCCAATACGCTTCCGTCTTCGTTTTACGGTCTCCGGCTTTCTCCTTCAGGAAATCGAACACCTTGACATCTGCCAATATAAAGGTCGTATTCTCTTGACTATTTTCCATTTTACTTTGTTTTAATGATTATTACAGTGCGGAGTTTCTGAAATGCTGCCTTTGTCCGCTTCAAAGACACCATCGCGTGATGATTATCGTGTTTCTTTTCGGATATCGTTTCAGGATGCGTTGTCGTTCCTTCAGCCTTTTCTTCATCATCGCATTCGGCTGTGACCGGAGCAGAGGGATAGAACAGGGCTGCCAAAAGAATATAGTACGCAGTTACGGTAGTAGTGTACAGATACGGTTCAAAGCAGCTGACCAATGTTATAGCACTGATGCCGGCAAACAGACCCATGGAATCATGCAAACGGCTCAGACACCTGTCCGCCAGCTTGAACGAGAACATAGCGGCACAGATAACGGTTGATACCAGGATGCCGAATTCACCAGCATGTCCACTTGCATAGACATAGTGGAAAAGTAGTAGCAGGAACAGAATCACCCGTGTATAAAGTTTGCGGGCTCTGATGTTTTGTTTCATGGAAGCGTGAAACTTTGCCATAAACCGGTATGGCTTTTTGTACAATATCAATGACAGTACAAGAGGGGTCACGCAAAAGATGAGTTGCAATATTTTCAGTAACATAAGTAATATGGTTTTCGGGTACGTGTATAGGTGTTGCTCTGAGTTCCAAGTGGACAATATCATAAGTTGCCAAGCGGATAATGGTTTCGGCATCCACGGCCGTGAGGTTCATTGCAGCTTTTTTGATTCGCTGCTTGAATGACCGGTCCTGTTTGCGATAGATAGCCAAAGCTTTGTTCAGTTCATGTTCAGGGATGGCCCATGTGGTACCTTCGAGGTATGTTCCGTTTGTCTTGAACGCCCGCAGGACCAAAGTTCGGGAGACAAGGTAGTCCGTCCTGTCACTTCTTGAGATTGATCATGTTCTTTATAGAGGTTGTCGTCTGCGACCTCTATCCATGTTCGGTGGGCATTGATCCAATAGACCATCTGCCTGTATAATGTATTTCTCA
>ENA-OQEQ01000015-OQEQ01000015.1-human-gut-metagenome-genome-assembly--contig:-NODE-15-length-18459-cov-1.140628_pt1 | contig 18459 bp, 24 predicted proteins | sample MGYA00242799_ERZ504643 | MGnify/ENA primary metagenome ERZ504643 (study PRJEB26092, sample SAMD00036340) | human gut metagenome | host: Homo sapiens | study: EMG produced TPA metagenomics assembly of... | reverse complement strand
CCTGCAAGGCTGCAGGGAGAGTCTGCTTTTCATCAGTGAAATTCATCACAAAGTAAAAGCGTGTATTTTCGCTCTCGCGGCATGTGATTTCAAGACTCGTCTCTTCAGCAATGATACCTGATACAGACACTTCATTTGTGGCTTCATCAAGCACCCTTGCAAGTCCGGCTGCCTCAAGCTGTGTGGCAACATAGTATACATGGCCTTTTCCGTAGCTGTTTTTTGTGACAGCAGGCATTCCTGCATAGAAATCGCTTTCATATGTGGCGAGTACTTCTGCACCTTCCGGGTGCATCAGGTCGCACAGCAGATTGCATTTATATTCTTTTCCATCCGAAAAGCTTACAGTGTTTGACTGCTCCGGTGCGAGCGCGTCAATTTCCTCAACCAAGACACCTGCCATCTCGCGAAGCGGTCCCGGATATCCGCCCAGATGCACGTTGTCAGACTGGTCCACAATACCACTCATAAATGTTGTGATGAGAGTACCGCCGTTTTTCACAAACTGCTCAAGCTTTTCCTTCATGCCTTCCTTTACCATGTACAGAACAGGTGCGGCAATCACCTTATATTTTGAAAAATCACCGTCAACCGGAATCATATCGACTGAGATATTTTTGTTGTAAAAATACTCATAATAGTGGTGAATCTGGTCAACATATTTAAGGTCCTGTGTAGGTCCGCTTGTGTACTCAAGTGCCCAGTAATTGTCCCAGTCAAAGATGATTCCCACATCTGATTTATTACGTGTGCCAAGTGTCCTTGTGCCGAAGCTTTCAAGCTCCCTTCCAAGCTGTGCGGTTTCTCTGAATACTCTTGTATCGTTTGTTCCGACATGTGCTATTACAGCACCGTGGAATTTCTCGCAGCCACCCTTGCTTCGTCTGAGCTGGAAGAACTGGATAGTGTCTGCACCGTGGGCTATGGTCTGATAGCTCTGTGCACGCATCTGTCCCGGACGCTTCAATGAATTGTAGTGCTGCCAGTTCTGCTGGCTTGGAGTCTGCTCCATGAGCATGAATGGCTCATCCTTAAGACCTCGCATCAAATCGTGAGTCATTGCAACCATGCTCCATGGTGTGTCGTATGCAGGGTAATTATCCCACGAAACGATATCCATCTCCTTTGCCCACTTGAAATAGTCAAGCCCCTTGAAGGTACCCATCAGGTTGTTGTGACAAGTGCATCGGGAATGATAGCTTTTACTGCATCGCGCTCCAGCTTATAGCAGTTCAGCATGCTGTCAGAGTAAAACCGTCTGTAGTCTGTTGATATTCCGGCAAAGCTTGTCATGCCACCCCAGGCCTCCTCGCTGAGCTCGTTAGGTACGACTATCTCATCCCAGTCATAGAAGGTGTGACCCCAGAACTCTGTGTTCCAGGCATCATTTACGGCATCAAGAGTCTTGTACTTATCCTTGAGCCATACACGAAACTGCTTCTGACAGTTGTCACAGTAACAGTATCCGCCGTACTCGTTATTGATGTGCCATACAGAAATATTTTTATTGCAGCTATAGCGTTTTGCAAGCTCTGTAGCAAGAGCCTTTGCGTACTTCTGATATACCAGGGAGTTCGGACAGAAATTGTGTCTGGCTCCAAATTTATGCTGGCGTCCCTCGTAGTCGGTGCTCATCGTCTCAGGATATTTTTTGACCATCCATGCAGGCAATGCTGCTGTGGATGTTGCCATGACGATGTCGTAGTTTTCATTTGAGAGCATATCAACTATTTCGTCGAGCTCTGTGAAATTATACTCATTCTCAGACGGCTGTATTTTAGCCCATGAAAAAACGTTGATTGTGGCACTGTTGATATGGGCATCCTTAAAGTATGCCATGTCCTGCTCCCAGACCTCCTTAGGCCACTGATTTGGATTGTTAATCTCCTCCGAAAAGGATTCTTTTGAATTTTGACTGCATTTTTTTCCTCCGTTATGGTATTAACCCCAATATTATGATATTCTTAAACTATAAATGTGTTTCCTTATGCACTAATCATATAATAGATTTACGGAAAATAGTATAACATCATAAACCAAATTATATAACATTCTGAAACTAAACCGTTTTTGAAAGGAGAAATCATGCCTATTTATTTTGGAAGCAATTTCGCAAGAGAACCGTTTCAATTCGACTCTGTCGGTAATGACTGGGAGCAGGAAAGCGTGACGCGCCCGGAGGGGTATCCGCTGTACCATTATTTACAGACGAAGGAGGGTGTGGGTGAGGTGACGGTATACAGCAGAAATCAGGCTGTTTCAGACAATATTTTGTCAAACAGTCATACGATTGAGCTACAAAAAGGGCAGGGGATTCTCATTGCTCCAAACGTGCCACACTCCTATCACAATAAAAACATCTCATCCGGCAATAGCCTGCCCTGGAAAACAGAGTTTGCCACTTTTACAGGGACAATGGCGGCAGCTTCAGGGAAATGTTTGATGAAAAGGAATACCGGCTGATTGATGAGAATAAGGGGATGGAGGTGTCGGAAGCGATTAACAGGGCTGTAGAAGACTTTAAGGAACGCTCCAGTGATACGCAAATGCTCTCACTCGACTGTTATGGCATCATGCTTTTGCTATCAGACCAGTCTAATCACACACACGATAATGATGATCAAAGCTATGTACGTTTTATAAAGCCTGTTATAGATGCTATAGAGGAAAGCTACATGGACGATATCAGTGCCAAGGAGCTTGCTGATGGTGTATTTGTATCGCAGCAATATCTATCGCGTGTTTTTACGGAGTTTATGAACTGCTCGGTGTATGAGTACCTGACCAACTACCGCATCAACAAAGCCAAGGAGTTACTGCTTATAAACAGCAGGCGTAAGGTGCAGGATATAGCATCTGATGTGGGGTACTCAGATGCCAGCCATTTTATCGTCATGTTCAGGAAACTTACAGGGATGACACCGGCGCAGTTTCGGAAGCTGTATATATAAGAGGATGCAACTGTTTCTTGTATTTAATAGGGTTTGATGTTAAGATATATTTATCAGAAATATGGTGCGAAAATGAATAGCTACAATTGTTTTATAAGAATTAGGAAGTGATAATATGAGTGATAGAAACCGGATATTATGTGAGTTCAGAAATAAGACAAAAAGCATTATGGGTGATTCGTTAAAGCAGATGATATTATATGGTTCATATGCAAGAGGAGATTATGGAGATAATTCAGATATGGATATAATGGTTTTGACGGAGCTGACGGATGATAGGATTATACAGATAGAGGATGAAATATTTGATGCAGCTTATGATATTGAACTTGAGTATGGTGTGCCGATAAGTGTGAATATTAAAAATGAAAAACACTTTAAAAATTGGGTAAACAGCTTGCCGTATTATTCAAATATACAAAAGGAGGGAATTATTATTGCTTGAGGAAAATTGCATTAGTTTAGCAAAATATAGAATGGAAACGTCAATGGAAACTTTAAATGTTGCCAGGGAGTGTTTAGAAAACAAACATTTTTAAAGATTCTATAAATAGAGCGTATTATGCTTCCTTTTATGCCGCAAGAGCAGTCTTAGCCTTGGAACGTGTTGATTTTAAAAGGCATAAGGATGTTATAGCATATTTTAATAAAATTATGTTGCAACAGGTATATTTGATCGTGAAATAGGAAGAAATCTTGCAAGACTAAAGCAAAAAAGAGAGCAAAGTGATTACGATGATTTTTTTATTGCATCGAAAGAAGAAGCTCAAAAACAATTTGATAATGCAGAGAGTATAGTAGCTGCAATCATTGAATATATGCGTAAAAACAACAGTGGAACCATTATTTAAGTAAGTGGTTCCACTGTTGTTTTGTATATATAACATCATCTGCAATCCGTATTCCATATTTATCAAGGTCAACCCTGCCGTCTATGACCTCAATGCCATCTGCTCTTAGACGTTTAGCCTGTTCATCGGCTCCGCCGAAGGCAAATGCCCCTGACAGCTCACCTTTTGCATTTACCACCCTATAGCATGGAATTTCATCAGGATTGGGATTCTTGTGCAGGGCATTGCCGACAGCCCGGCACATTTTTTTATTGCCTGCAAGCTCAGCAACCTGTGCATATGTGGCAACACAGCCCTTTGGAATCCTTTTTACAGCCTCATATATGAGCCTGGTCGGATTATAGGTGACAAGGTCATAGCTGTCTGCAATCATGTTTTTTATAGCATCATCCGGTATGCTGCCATCGAGAATGACGGTATTCCAGTTGTCCTTGTTCTGATGCCAGCCGGGGATGACAGATGGGAAGGCATCCCTCCAGAAGTCGCGCCAGGCAGGGGATACCTTGACATTTAAATTGATAAAACCATTGCGCTCGTAGGTCCACAGGAAAACCTTTTTGCTGTCATTTACGCGGATGAGCTGCCAGTTTGGGTCGTGGAATGGTGCTTCCTGATATGTATTTGGAAATGATAAGCCGTAGTCTAATGCTTCTTGTCGTGTTTTCATAGATTTTGCCTGCTTTCTTTTTAGGTATACGATTACAGTATAACATAAAAAGAACAAATTTATTGACTTAATTCTTCATACAACCCCTCTATCTCACCATCTTCCTTAGAATTAACAAACACCAGTGTATCATCCGATTTTATCATGAGAATAGGAGCGTATCCGTCGAATACATACAGACTGCATTTTCCAAGGGTGCGTCCTTCATACCTGCCGATATCATAGCTGTCTGTGGAGGCTCCGTTTGTACGCAGGAAACTGTCATCCGGCAGCTCGTCCAGAAGCTTAAGCTCTGTGATGTCATTTACATCAATCTCGCTTGTATAGCCACCGGCAGAAATAGTAAGGTTATTGTTTGTCAGAGTGATTTTTTCCTGTATATTAATCAAAGGAAGCATGCAGACAAACACCAGGATGATACAGCCTGCTATTATTGCACAGGTGGTTCCGGTGAAAATCCACGCGCCTTTTTTAGCATAATTAAACGTGTAGTTGCCGGACTGCATGCGGTTTTCAATGAGAATATGTTTGTCATCGGGATTATAGTAGTAGCCGGTTTTCCAGTATTCATCATCGTCCACATCTATTGGTGAGGTGTTGGCAGACAGCAGTTCCTTCTTTCTGTTTAAGCCCATATAAATTGGAACAATAAATCCCAAAACGGCTATTAACTGAATGAAAATATACACATAATAGGATGATGCCGGAAGTATTCCGGTGATACCTGTGTATAATGCTACATAAATCCATGCGACAGCGTTTAGTCCGCTTAGGAGAAGCATTGCGATGCTTTTATATTTTTTCATGGTATTGTTGACAATAAGGTTGAGCTTTGAATCCATGCTGTATACGTGGCGCTCGCTTTTGTTTATAAAAGCATGAAATACCAGCGAAAGTGTGGATACTAAAACAGAGCACAAAAAAAGCGAAATCATAAGGATATTGTAATGGGTGTCACCAAGCATAAAGTATGGTATATATGCTGCAAGCTCAGTAATTAAAAAGAGTGCGTGCCATTTATAGCTGACTGTCGTGGCACCGGCTTCTGCTGAAACGCGGGTGTCGATATAAACCTTTTTGCGTTGGGCTTCTATTATCCATCCTTTTTGTATTTTCAGAGCATACATTTTCCGGTGGGAGCTGTTTGGAATATGAATGATTCCAAATATATATGCAAACATCCAGATAATATATACCAGAACAAAAACGGCAATGTTAAAAAAAACAATAAAGCATATCGCAATGGAGATAATCACATTGGCAATCTGAAAGTGTTTCATTTTGCGTTTTCCGGTGGTGACGATTTCGGCTACTTCGGCATCTTCTTTGTGAGATGATGGAATATGTACATTGAGATACATGCCGTTTTCATATTTATAGGCGTGTGTGTACGCAAATTGCATACATAGTATGATAAAAAGGTTTGTAACTATAAAGATAATAAACATGATAATTTCCATAGTCTGCCTCCTCTGCTAAGCGGTACATGGTTTCATTTGTGAATATATTTTATCACACATTGATAAAAATTCCTCACGGCTCATTCCGGTGAGACAGGCCTCAGCACTTAAAAGCTCAAGCTCTGATTCCAGCTTTTCAGTGAAATCGGTATCATCTGCGATGGATTCTGACACAAAAGCGCCGAGCCGTCTGTCTGTGCGGATAAATCCCTCATTTTTCAAAATCTGGTAGGCTTTATTGACCGTCATTGTGTTCACACCGGCATCGCTTGCCAGCTGGCGCACGGTCGGAAGCTTTTCGCCGGTCTTTAGCTCGCCTTTGCCTATTCCCTTTACAATCTGGTTTCTAAGCTGTACGTATATCGGGGTGCTGCTTGACATGTCGAGTTCTATTATCATGTGAACCTCCTTAATCTTACTGTTTATAGGTCATAGCCTGTTTGAAATGCATCAGTATTTATGAGCAGGCTGTAATCTGACAAAACTTGTAAGTGATATAATTGTATTGTTTGTATTATACATAGTAATACAGACAACCATTTATGTCAACTGATGTTTTAGCATCAATTATATTGACATTTTGAGTATTACAATTATGATTAAAGAGTTATAAGGTATCACAACGTAAAAGAATACATATGAGGTTAAAAAATGAGCAGATTAATAGAGCAGATAAAACAAAAGGATGCCTGTGCCTTTACACATGGCGGCAAATTTCATGCAGATGATGTGTTCTCATCAGCCCTGCTTTTGTATATAAACCCTGAGATCAGCATAACAAGGGGCAACAGTGTGCCTGATGATTTCACAGGAATAGTTTTTGATATAGGGCGTGGTGAGTTTGACCATCATCAGAAGGACAGCAGAATCAGGGAAAACGGTGTGCCGTATGCGGCATTTGGCCTGCTGTGGGAGGCTGTTGGAGCGGATATTCTAGGTGAGGAGCTGGCGGTGAAATTTGATGAGTCATTTGTCCAGCCACTCGACAACAATGACAACACAGGTGAGAAAAACGAGCTTGCCACACTTATAGGCAATTTCAATCCGTCATGGGATTATGAGGGCGGCAGTGATGAGGCTTTCTTTCAGGCGGTAAGCGTGGCAGGCATGATTCTGGAAAACAAATTTGAGAGATACCGTGGCAATGAGAGAGCTGATAAGAGAGTGGAGGAGGTGCTTGCAAAGCACGATCCGGCAAGCAGAATACTGGTGCTTCCTGAGTTTATACCGTGTCAGAAGGCTCTGAGTGAGACGGATATTGCGTTTGTTATTTTTCCGTCAAACAGAGGTGGCTTTTGTATACAGCCGCAGAAAAGAGAATACTCGATGAATTACAAGTGTTCTTTTCCGGCAGAGTGGCTGGGGCTTGAAGGTGAGGAACTTGTAAATGCTACAGGAATTCCCGGTGCGATATTCTGTCATAAGGGAGGCTTTATCATGACTGTAAAGGAGCAGGATGAAGCTGTAAAGGCATGCGAAAAGGCGCTTTCTCTTCATAAAGACAGCTCTGTGATAGTATGGTATGGCAGTAAAGGAGATACTGCAGCGAAGGCATGTGACAGTCAGACTAACGAGCAGCTTATGAATGTTGCAAAGGCACGAGGCATAAAGGGTGTGCATATCTGCCATGTTGATGCAATGCCTGTTGCGCAGCTGAATTAACAGAGCTTGACAGTGAGACAGCATATGCAGAGGTGCTGATGGAGAAGCCACAGTGGAAGGCATATGTAAAGGAGCAGGTAAAGTGTATTTTGAAGTACAGACCGGAGGCAGTGTATGTGGAAGGAAACGCATTTGAGACGTATCCTGTTATACGTGCACTCAGAAAAAAGCACATTCCTGTGCTTACGATGATTGAAAATAAAGAGAAAAAAATAATGGTAAGAATACCATGATTTATGTGCATTTTTGAAAAAATTTGGTATAATGTTGTTAAGCGCGGACATCGTGCAGTTTTGCGAATGTGTGTGGTGGTTTTGAATAATACGAGTAATATACAAGTAACAATACGAGGATGCAGAAGGTATGAAGACAATTATAAAATACGAGCTTGTTATAAATGAGGCACTCAGATCTGCACTCAACTATGATACACCGGATGAGCAGATTAATGAGTTTATCAGATTTTTCGGAAACATATCGGTTCTGACCGCATATATATATTTGAGGATTGTGATGAGAAGCATGTCACCAAAAATACATATGAGTGGTGTGCGGATGGAATAGTGCCGGAGATACATGAATTGCAGAATGTCGATATGGACATAATAGGCTGGTGGTATCAGGCATTTGACAATGAAAAAAATATCATTATTACAGATATAGAGCAGATAAAGGATGAGCACAAGGTCTCCTATAATCTGTTAAAGGCGCAAAATGTAAAAAACCTGGTGGTATGCCCAATCCGCTACAAGGATGAGATAAAGGGCTTTTTCGGTGTGGATAATCCACCGGAAAGTGATACTCTCGGACTGACCACATTCTTAGATATGATAGGAACCCTGCTCATATCATTGCTTAGCTGCGCAATTCCTTCACAAAGTCGAATAAGGAAGCGAAGCTTAGCAGCTATTCATCGCTTTCAAGCATCTATATATCCATGGCACTGGTAAATGTGCAGACACGTAGATACCATATAGTAAAGACTTTGGATGAGGTTACACACTTTTTGGGCGTGAAGCCACAGAAAGAGGGAGAGTATAGGATAGATGAGGATTTCCCGGGGCATATAAACAGTGTGATGAATGAGTTTTGTACTAAGGCACAGCGCAAAGAGACACTTGAATTTGTGGATATCAGTACTGTAGAGGACAGACTTCGTGGAAAAAATACCATAGTGCACGAGTTTATCGGAAAGGTATCAGGCTGGTGCCGTGAAAGGTTTATTCCTGTAGACTATGATGCAGATGGCAGGCTGTGGCATGTGCTTTACTGCGTGGAGAATATTGATGAGGAAAAGCGACGTGAAAACAGGCTTATGTATCTGGCACAGATTGATTTGATGACAGGTATACGCAACCGCGGAAGTGGAGAGAATAAGATAACAGAGTATCTCGTCCGCAAACAGTGCGGTCTGTTATGCCTTTTAGACTGTGACAAGTTTAAGGCAATAAACGACACCTATGGACATGCGGTAGGTGACAAGGTGATAATAGCAATTGCTGATACTCTGCGCAAATCATGTCGTGATGATGATGTCGTGCTTCGCCTGGGCGGGGATGAGTTTGCGGTATTTATACCGGGGATGCTTGATAAAGAGCGGGCAGAAGCTTTTTTTGACAGGCTTTTTTCAAACATAGAGCATATTGATATAGCAGAGATGAATGGAAAGCATATACTGCTCAGTCTGGGCGCATGCTTTTATGACGGAATGGATTGTATCACGTTTGACCAGCTCTACAGAAGGGCAGACACCGCCATGTATGACAGCAAGAAAAAACAGGGCTACAGTGCGACAATTTTTGATGCAAAGCAATGATAGTCCGGCATATTAAATAAAAAGAGGAGAATGAAAATGCAGACAGGAAAAGCAATATCTATTCCATCAATCCTCAAGGTGGGAAATGGAACATTAAACAAAATCGGAGAGTATTTAAAGAGTGAGGAGCTCACGAGCGTAGTTATTTTTATGGGAAACGGTCTCATAGATATGTTTGGAGATACTATAATGAAGTCGCTTACTGATGCCGGTATCACAGTGCTTGAGTACAGTGAGCTTGATACAGTTGAGATAGACGATATCATCACCCTTGCATTTGATATACCAAACAAGGCAAAGGCCGTCGTGTCAGTGGGCGGCGGAAAGGTGATAGATGCAGGAAAATATGCAGCCTTTCTAAGAAATATGCCATTTATCAGTGTGCCGACCTCAAGCTCAAGCGATGGTTTTTCTAGCGCCAGTGCATCACTTTTGGTGCACGGTAAGCGTACGTCGGTTCCTGCAAAGCTTGCGCATGGTATCATAGTTGACACACAGGTCATCCGCACAGCACCGGAGAAGTTTATATATTCAGGCATCGGTGATATGGTGTCAAAGATTACAGCACTCTATGACTGGATTTTTGAGGAAGCACATGGTGCAGGCGTGGTCAATGACTTTGCGTGATGGTTGCTAAAAAGGCGGTCAACAGCTTTGTGCGTACACCTTATGAGAGCATAAAGGATGAGCTTTTCCTAAAGGAGCTTGTGGATTCTCTTGCCATGAGCGGCATAGCAAACGAGATAGCGGGAAGCAGTGCGCCGACCAGCGGCAGTGAGCATCTTATTTCACATGCGCTTGACAAAATTCTTGAGCATCCACAGCTTCATGGCATACAGGTCGGCATAGCAACCTATATCATGAGTGTAGTGCAAAACCACAGATATGTAAGGGTGTGCACTGTGCTTAAAAGGACAGGCTTTTTCGACTATGCGGCCACTCTTGGCATGAGAAAGCAGGATTTTCTGGATGCGATAGATATGGCGCCATCCATGAAGCCGTTCAGGCACACATATCTGCATGAGAAGGAGTACCGCGACGCGGCAAAGAAGCTTGTGCTGGAGGATGATATACTGAATAAAATACTGGTATAGAGATATGTATGAGAAGACTATAGAGCCGGTTGCGATTATGCACACCGGATTTGGAGAGAAATTTGGCATTCCAAGGCAGAGCGGCCTTGTGCCTGAGGCAGCAGGGCAGATAGTATTTGAACCAAAATACCAAAACCCCGATGCGCTTCGTGGAATAGAGGAGTTCTCGCATTTGTGGATTATATGGGGATTTTCTGAAAACAGGGTGGAGAAATTTACACCGCTCGTCACACCACCCAGGCTTGGAGGCCGGGAAAAGAGAGGCGTTTTTGCCACACGTTCGCCGTTTCGCCCAAACGGCATGGGACTATCCTCTGTAAGGCTTGATAAGGTTGAGTACAAAAGCAGCAAGGGTCCCATAATTCATGTGTCAGGTGTAGATATGCTTGACGGCACACCAATCTATGATATAAAGCCGTATCTGGCATATGCAGACTCACATCCTGAGGCATCAGATGGCTTTGCCGCAGAGCACAGATGGGATACGGTGCATGTTATCTGGCGCGATGAGGCACTCAAAAGCTGTATGGATGAAGATACCCGCATTACTGTGGAGCATATTCTGGCACAGGATCCAAGAGCTGCATACAACAAGGCCAAGGATTATATCTATGGCATGAGATACGGCAGCTTTGATATACGCTTTGTGGCTGATTCACATGCCGGCACGATAGAGATAGTGGATGTCGTGGAGTGCATAGACGGATATCATAAGGTTAAGTGATTTTAGGAAGTGTTTTTAGTGAATATGATTTGCATATGCTGTCCGAAGAGAGTAAAATGGTAATGCATACAAAAAGGACAAATGCATTACGAATATATATGTAAATACATATTAAATACACATAAGGAAGGTACATACAATGAAAACAGTAAAGGACTATATCAGAACTATCCCGGATTTCCCGGAGAAGGGCATCATGTTCCGCGATGTGACAAGTGTTATCCAGGATGCAGATGGATTAAAGCTTGCAATTGACGAGATGATAAAGAAGCTTGACGGACTTGATTTTGATGTGATAGCAGGAGCTGAATCAAGAGGCTTTGTTTTTGGCATGCCGATAGCATATGCGCTTCATAAACCGTTTGTCATGGTAAGAAAAGCAGGCAAGCTGCCATGTGAGACTGTATCAAAGACATATGACCTTGAGTATGGCACAGCAACAATTGAGATGCACAAGGACTCTATAAAGCCCGGTCAGAAGGTGGTTCTCGTGGATGATCTTATTGCTACAGGAGGCACAATGCAGGCAGCAGCAGAGCTTGTTGAGGAGCTTGGAGGAGAGGTTGTGAAGATGCTTTTCCTTATTGAGCTTGCAGGTCTTAATGGCAGAAAGCTTCTTAGCAGGTATGATGTGGATGCAGTTGTGTCATATGATGGCAAATAGGGCTGTTATATCTGAATGAATATATTTTATATGTTTGTGCATACTGACATTAATTAAATCAATGATTTGATGAGATTAAGAGTAAGGAGAGTCGGTATGCAGCAAAAATTGGGAAAGTGGAGTCTCCGTTTTGCGGAGGCTCCTTTTATATTGGAAAGCAGTTCGGTTGTAGGCACAAAGGAGGCGGACGGACCGCTTGGTGGTCTGTTTGATATTGTAGGCAAAGATGACAGGTTTGGGCAGAATACGTGGGAAAAGGCGGAAAGCTCCATGCAGCGCGATGCACTCACAATGGCCCTTGGAAAAGCACATCTGGATGCATCGACATGGACTATGTATTTGCAGGAGATCTGCTCGGACAGTCTATGGCCACAACCTTTGGTGTGGAAAACTTCCGTATTCCGTGGTTTGGAGTGTATGGAGCATGCTCCACATGTGGGGAGTCGCTATCACTTGCCGCGGCATTTGTGGCAGCAGGGTATGCAAGGCATGCGGTGGCAGTGACATCGAGCCACTTTGGCAGTGCAGAAAAGCAGTTTCGCTTCCCTAACCAGTATGCCAATCAAAGACCGGTGTCAGCGACGTGGACAGTGACAGGAAGTGCAGCATTTATTGTGGGCAGTGGAGCAGGTGGTAAAGAAATGGCTGGGTGTGACAATGCAGATAGTATATCAAGGAAGGTGCAGATTGAGGGAATCACGACAGGAGTTGTGGTGGACTATGGTATAAAGGATGCCATGAACATGGGCGCTGCAATGGCTCCTGCGGCCTGTGAGCTGATAGTAAATCACCTGAGTGATTTCGGCAGAAAGGCATCCTATTACGATAGGATAGTGACAGGAGATCTTGGAAGCGTCGGACAGAAGATACTGATTGACCTGTGCAGGCAAAAGGGCGTGGACATAAGCAAAAATCACGAGGACTGTGGCATGAAGATGTTTGATGCAACGAACCAGAACACAGGCTCAGGTGGTTCGGGCTGTGCGTGCTCGGCAACTGTTTTGTCGGCATATTATCTGCCAAAGCTTAGAAGTGGTGAATTGAAGCGTATACTTTTTGTGCCTACAGGAGCACTTCTTTCGCCTGTCAGCTTCAACGAGGGCGAGTCAGTACCGGGAATTGCACACGGTGTGGTGCTTGAAGCAGTAATGTGAAGCTGTAATTTGAAGCTGATGGCTTCACACATATAATAGGGTGAACGAGCCGTTTTTGAGGATAGCTGCACGTTCAAAAAATAGAAGAAAGGCGTAAGGATATAATGGATTATGTAAAAGCATTTGTCGTGGGCGGTATCATCTGCGCCATCGTACAGATTTTAATGGAAAAAACAAAGCTCATGCCGGGCAGAATTATGGTAATGCTCGTGTGCACAGGAGCGCTGCTTGGCGCTGTCGGCATATACGGACCATTTTCAAAGTGGGCAGGTGCAGGTGCAAATGTACCGCTTTTGGGCTTTGGAAATGTACTGTGGAAGGGTGTGAAGGAGGCTGTGGACAGCGAGGGCTTTATAGGCTTGTTTAAGGGCGGCTTTAAGGCCTGTGCCGTCGGAGTATCGGCAGCACTTATCTTTTCGTATATCGCGGCACTCATCACGAAACCTAAGTTAAAGAGCTGAGAACAAGAAAAACTGCCGCTTACATGAATGCATGCATGACGCATTAGCTTTTTTGTTCTCAGTGGTTCAGAATAGTTACGAATGATGTATAAATTACGAAAAATTGCCCATACTATCTCCAAAACAAAAAAGGAGACTGATACAATGAAGAAAATGAAATATTTATTGGCACTTTGCCTGATACTCGCTGTTGCAGGAACTTTTGCAGCCTGTGGAAACAATAGTAATGTGGCTGACACCTCAATGGTTGAAAATACACAAAGAGGTGGCTCTGCCGCCGACGATGCCGGAAATGCCGGCAAGGATATCATAGATGGAGCAGGCGATGCCGGCAAGGATGTGATAGACGGAGCGGGCGATGCCGGTAAGGATGTGATAGACGGTGCAAAGGATGCCGTAGATGATGCCGGAAACGCCATAAAAAAGAGTGTTGATGGTGGAAACAACAACTAACAGCTATTTATAAAAAGAAAACAGTTACTATATATGCTTCAATGGCTGCAAAAACAAAAGCACCGACAACATCGCTGATAAAATGCACGCCTGATATCACACGGACACAGGCAATGATAGCTGCAAGTAAAATGCCGGTGAACCATAAAGGCGAAGCAGCAGGTGAGCATATTAAAATAGTAAATGCAATTATAAATGCAGAAAAAACATGCCTGCTAGGAAAAGACCTTCCGAGGGTATCCTTTGGAATGACAGGCGGCATATCAAATTTTTCGTATGGACGTGGTCTGTTTACGATATATCTGAAAACCGATACTGCAATAAAGCCGACAAGCGGAACTATGATTGATAGTGCAAGCATATGACCGGCTGTAAAGCACAGATACAGTACGTATACAGGGTATGTGATAAAAACTAAATAAGTGCATATTTTATTGATTAATTCTAGCTTTTGGGCTGCTCTGTTATTTTCACGGAATGGGGCAGTCATTTTTATGTACGTATTTTTTTTCATAATTATTTACCATCGTTTATTTAAGAAATATTGCATTGTAACCACCTAGAGTGGTGTCAAATACCCTTGCGGTACTGCAGAGGTGTCATGCCATAGTGCTTTTTGAAGGCTCTGTTAAAATACGACAGGCTTTCAAACCCCACTTCACCGGAAATAGAAAGCACCGAGCTGTCTGAGCTTTGCAAAAGTCTCGCAGCCATGGTCAGGCGGTAGTCCTTTAAATAGTCAACAAACGATGTGCCCATGGTTTCTTTAAAATATCTCATAAAATGAGACTCGGAAAACCCGGCTACATCAGCGATATCAGCGATAGAGATTTTGTCGGCATAATTATTTTCCACATATTTGAGCACAACCTTCATCTTATCAAGAGTTCTTTTTGCTTTTTAGTGGCTTTGTCAGATTACGGCAGCGGTTATCAAGCACAAAAAAGAATTCGTAGAGCTTGCTCTTTATATAAAGCTGGTAGCCCTGCGGCATCGTCTTGCAAATCTCATCGCATGCATCTATTGGAGCCACGACATCCTCGTAGTATGGATACACCGGTGTAAAAACCGTCGGAACTGTGAATCTGCCGGCTAAGAGAGGTGTAAGAAAATCCTCCTTGGTGTAATCATACTTTCCGGGAAGCAGCATCGACAGGGAAAATATGATATTTTCGTACTCCATCGATTCATCCATATACTGGTCTATAGAATGAAGCTGTCCCGGCAGAATCAGCACAAGGCTTGGCGCTGTGACATGGTACTCCTTAAAATCCACAGATATATGACCGCAGCCCTTCTTTATATAGATAAGCTCCATGTCGTCGTGCCAGTGCAGCGGAACTCCGGAAAAATCAAGAGGAATAGAGCACAGGTAGGTATTGTATGGGAACGTAAGCTCCACATGCGTTTTGTCTTCGTGATAATTTTCATATTCTAATATATTCATGATGATATTTTAGCATATTATTTCTTGAAAAGCCACTAAAAATACCGAAAAATGATAGGATTGTGCAAGTTTTCGACTGTATATTGCAAGAATTGTGCAGTGTAATGGATTATACTTGATTCATCAAATGACACAAAGAAGTTAAGCACGCTAAAAGAAAATTAGTTAATTTGACACATTGGCGTGTACACATGATAACAGATTTGGGAGGAAATCAAAATGGCAATCATGCAGGAAATCGAAACAAAGCTTCAGAAGGGCATCAGCGTTAGTACAGACGAGGAAATATACTACGCATTACTTGAGCTTGTAAAAGACAAGGCAGAGAAAAAGGTTTCAAACAAAGGAAAGAAAAAGCTCTACTACATCTCAGCAGAGTTCCTTATCGGAAAGCTTTTATCAAACAACCTTATCAACTTAGGTATCTACGATGAAGTTAAAAGAGACTCTTGAGAAGAACGGAAAGTCACTTGCTGAAATCGAGGAAATCGAGCTTGAGCCTTCACTTGGAAATGGTGGACTTGGACGTCTTGCAGCATGCTTCATAGATTCAATCGCAACACTCGGGCTCAACGGAGACGGTGTAGGTCTCAACTACCACTACGGATTATTCAAGCAGGTATTTGAGAACAATCTCCAGAAGGAGACTCCAAACCCATGGATTACAAAAGAGAGCTGGCTTACAAAGACAGATATCACATATCCTGTAAGCTTTGGCGGATTCACAGTACAGTCAAGACTTTACGATATCGACGTAGTTGGATACAACACCGTAACAACAAAGCTTCACTTATTCGACATCGAGTCAGTTGATGAGTCAATCGTAGGAGATACAATTGATTTCGACAAGGATGATATCAAGAAGAACCTTACATTATTCTTATATCCTGATGATTCAGATGATAAAGGACGTCTTCTTCGTGTATACCAGCAGTATTTCATGGTATCAAACGCAGCAAGACTTATCCTTGCAGAGGCAGAGGCAAAGGGCTCTAATTTACATGACCTTGCTGATTATGCAGCAGTTCAGATTAACGATACACATCCATCAATGGTTATTCCAGAGCTTATCCGTCTCCTTCAGGAGAAGGGCATCCTGATGGATGAGGCTATTGAGATTGTATCAAAGGTTTGTGCATACACTAACCACACAATACTTGCAGAGGCTCTTGAGAAATGGCCAATCAGCTTTTTGGAGAAGGCAGTACCACAGCTTATGCCAATCATCCGTGAGCTTGACAACAAGGTTCGCGCAAAGGTAGCTGATGAGAGCACATACATCATCAAGGATGGTCTTGTACACATGGCACACATGGATATTCATTTCGGATATTCTGTAAACGGTGTTGCATACCTCCACACAGAGATTTTAAAGAATACAGAGCTCAATAACTTCTACAAGTTATATCCTGAGAAGTTCAACAACAAGACAAACGGTATCACATTCCGTCGTTGGTTAATGTCTTGTAACCCGGAGCTTTCAGCATACATCACAGAGCTTATCGGTGACGGCTGGAAGAAGGATGCAAACGAGTTAGAGAAGCTTGGCAATTTCATCAATGATGACGCTGTTCTCACAAAGCTTGTTGATATCAAGAACGCAAAGAAGACAGAGCTTGCTTCTTACTTAAAGAAGACTCAGAATCTCGACGTACCTGACAATTCAATCTTTGATATCCAGGTTAAGAGACTTCACGAGTACAAGAGACAGCAGCTCAACGTGCTTTACATCATCCGTAAGTACTTTGAGATCAAGGCAGGCAAGAAGCCATCTACACCAATCACATGCTTCTTCGGTGCAAAGGCAGCTCCCGCATATATCATTGCAAAGGATATCATCCATGCAATCCTCTGCTTACAGCAGATTATCAACAATGATCCTGAGGTAAGTCCATACCTTAAGGTATTCATGGTTGAGAACTACAACGTAACATTAGCTGAGAAATTATTCCCGGCTGCAAATATTTCAGAGCAGATTTCTCTTGCTTCTAAGGAGGCATCAGGAACAGGAAACATGAAGTTCATGCTTAACGGTGCTATTACACTTGGAACAAGTGACGGAGCAAACGTAGAGATAGCTGAGCTTGTCGGCGATGAGAACATCTATGTATTCGGTGAGGATTCACAGACTGTTATCGACAGATATGAGAGAGGCGATTACTGCTCTAAGGATTACTATGACAAGGATGCAGACTTAAAGAAGGCTGTTGACTTCCTTGTAAGTGATGAGATGATGAGGTTGGTTCTAAGGAGAACTTAGAGAGACTTTACAACGAGCTCCTCAACAAAGACTGGTTCATGACATTCCCAGACTTTGAGGATTACTGCAAGACAAAAGAGAAGGCTTACGCTGATTATGAGGATAAGAAGGCTTGGGCTAAGAAGATGCTTGTCAACATCAGCAAGGCTGGTTTCTTCTCTTCTGACAGAACAATCAAGCAGTATAATGATGAGATCTGGCATTTAGAGGCTTAGAATTTTTTCTTCCTCCTTTAAATACAAATTGGGCTTAAGAACTCCTGCGGGTGCATCCCGCGGGGGTTCTTTTTTTGCTAGAGTACGGGATGTAAGCGTAGGGGACGGCGTGCACACATACTCCCCCGTTCGCTACGCTACGCTGCCAAGTGTCTGTACGGATTATGCCCGGAGTGTTTCGCAGGCTGACGAAACCGGCTTTTATGCGCCGTCCGTGGCGCATAACGCCTTGCCCCGCCGTCCATGGCGGTGCATTTCTGTGGTTCTAAGCATAATCCTACAGACTCTAAGCAGCTTCGCTATGCGCTCTCGCAAGAGTACGTGTGCACGCCGTCCCCTGCGCTTACGTCCCTTACGCTGTGGCAAAATGTGTGGGGTGACGTGTGCGCACCGGTGGCCGGTGCTTACGTCTTGCTACGATGTGGTGAGATTGGGGTGACGTGTGCGCACCGATGACTGGTGCTTACGTCTTATTATGTTGTGAAGAGATGTGAGATGATGTGTTGCACTACTTACCGATACTTGTATTTTTTATGGGAAAGTGAGGTTTGTGGGCGTGGTGGGGGATACACAGTCTCGG
>ENA-OQEQ01000014-OQEQ01000014.1-human-gut-metagenome-genome-assembly--contig:-NODE-14-length-18991-cov-1.274173_pt1 | contig 18991 bp, 14 predicted proteins | sample MGYA00242799_ERZ504643 | MGnify/ENA primary metagenome ERZ504643 (study PRJEB26092, sample SAMD00036340) | human gut metagenome | host: Homo sapiens | study: EMG produced TPA metagenomics assembly of... | reverse complement strand
TACAAAAGATATAAGGATGCAGCTTTGCTAGTATCATGAAGTAAAGATGTTACATCTTTATTATAATGATCATGAATTTAAATATTTGCATCTGCATAAAGTTACTCCATCTTGAATATGTATTATATATACATATTTGAAGTGGGGTATTTTTATGGAATTAATTACACAAAAAATCAGACAGTGCATAGAAAAGGTAAAGGATATTTCGCAGGTGGGCTTCGACAGGGACTATGTCATAAAGGACAACAAGCCTGATGTTTCCAAGGTGGTTTGTCAGAACGGGCAGGTAAAGGTTGACGAGATAAAAGCATCCGGCGAGAATATCTGGCTGAGTGGAAGCATTGAGTTTGAGTTGCTGTATACGAGAGAGGAGGTCTTTGAAGGCGATGAGCCACAGGAGAATATCACCGGAAACAGGGTGGAGCATATAAAGGATGCAATACCGTTTCAGGAGAAGCTTGTGCTTCAGGGAGTCTGCGAGAAGGATACGGTGCGTGTGTATACCGGGCTTGATGAGCTAACGGTGGGAGTTATTAATTCACGAAAGCTTTCGGTCAGAGGCAGCATAAGCGTGGAGCTTTATGGAGAGAGGGAGGAAAATCTTGAGATTGCACAAAGGATTGATGACAAGGATGTGGAGCAGCTTATAGGACAGATGAAGGTGCTTAAGCTTGACAGTGCTGTCAGGGATATTGTCAGAATCAAAAATGTCGTCACCCTGCCAAAGACCAAGCCGAATATATGTAAGCTCATATCAAGTCTTGTAGATATGAGAAATCTGGAGTATACATATGAGCGTGATCACATTACACTCACAGGTGAGTGCCATGCGTGTATAGTATACCTGAGTGAAGAGCAGGAAATATGCTGCTTTGAGGTGCAGGAGGGCTTTTCAAATGAAATACGCTGCGAGGGCGATAATGCCGGAAATATCGCTTGGCTTCGCACACAGCCTGCCATGCATCAGGTTGAGGCGGAAAATGATTACGACGGAGAGCTCAGGCAGCTTTCGATTGAGGCAGCGCTTGCGGTAGATGGAAAGGTCTGGAGCGAGGAAACGGTAGAGGTGCTCAATGATATGTACAGCGTATCATGTCCGGTAAAACCTGTGTTTGAAAATATGAAGGTATGCAGCCTTCTTATGAAAAATGACACAAAATGCCGTATTTTGGAGCAGTTGTACAGAGAAAACAGCAAAAAGAGAATTTTAAGAATATGCGGTACAAAGACGCAGGCCGCTATTGCACAGATAAAAAATGCAGACACAGGAATTATTGTGTCAGGTGTATTGCAGGTGAACTGTGTGAATATTGTGGAGGACGATGGCTGTCCGATAGAGATGCATACAGACTCTGTGCCGTTTGAACAGTTTGTTGAGATACCCGGCATGGACGCCAACACCTGCTGCGAGGTAAATGTGCAGGTAGACCAGGTGCAGGTCAATCTTCTGGACAACAGCGAATATGAAATTAAGGGTGTTGTCAGCATAAATGCTATTGCCCTGCAGCAGGATGAAGTGTCAGTCATAACATCGGTGGAGCAGGAAAAGAACGCGCCTGAAACTGAGGCTGAAGCAGCTTTGGTCGGCTATATAGTGCAGAAGGATGATAAAATGTGGGACATTGCAAAAAGATACCGCACCACTGTTGAAAACATAATGGAAATAAACGCTCTGACCTCAGATAGCATCAAACCTGATGATAGACTTATAATAGCGCGTATGTGAATCATAAATTAGGGGCAAAATACCTTTTGACCCTCATATCCTTATATAAAATGTGGAAAATTCTGTAAATTTACAAAAAGATGTGGAAAAAAGATTCATTTTGTGCGATAATATATCCGAATGTATATTGAACGTAAATTGTGGAAGGAAAGGTCAATCTGACCGTCGTATTACAGGAGGAATAAAATGAATCAGAAATGGACACGTGCTATATGTACGGTGTTAACATCGGCACTCGTTTTTACAGGACCGGCAGTAGAGGGCACTACATTTAGCGGATACATAAACAGTGGACTTGAGAAGGTATATGCCAAGACACAGAAGCAGAAGGATGCAGAGAAGAAGAAGTCACAGGCTGAGCAGGATCTCAAGGATAAGAAGAATGAGATTAATGGTCTAAAGGATCAGCAGCAGACTACTGCTGATGATATAAAGAATAAATCCGCAAAGCTTGATGAGATTCTTGCAGCACAAAAGAAGCTTCAGAAAGATATCACAAGCAAACAGGCAGAGATAGAGCAGAATCAGAAGGATCTTGCAGCAGCTCAGGAAAAGCAGCAGGAGCAGTATGACGCTATGAAGAAGCGTATACAGTTCATGTATGAAAACAGCGCTGAGGACAATATCTGGACAGCAATTATTGAGTCAAATGGTATCACAGATATGCTCAATCGTATAGAGTACGTGTCAGATGTATATGATTCGGATCGTGCTCTTATGGATTCTTATCAGGCAGCAGTTGAGCAGGTGAAGGAGATTGGTACTAAGCTTGATAACGACATGAATGAGCTCACAGCCATGCAGGATGACTATGAGAAGCAGCAGGCAGATGTCGAGGCGGCTATAGTAGCTCTTGAAAACCAGAAGGAGCAGTATGCAAGCCAGATAGCTCAGGCACAGCAGCAGGCAGATAATTATCAGAATATCATTACGGCACAGGGCAAAATCATTCAGGAGCAGGAAGCAGCGGCAGCAGCCGCAGCCGCTGCCAGAGCGAATAGTTCATCAAGCAGTTCAAGCTATGATGGTGGTGGAGCCGGCAAGGGCGGAAGCATTGCCAGTGATTATGCATCAGGCGGTGGAAAGAACCCGAGTGCTTCAACAGGAGTTTCAGGAAGCTCTGTGGTATCATACGCTATGCAGTTTGTGGGCAATCCATATGTATGGGGTGGAAACAGTCTTACAAACGGTGTAGACTGTTCAGGCTTTGTACATGAGGTATATGCACATTTTGGTATCAGCACACCGAGATATTCACAGGCATTTAAGTCTGTGGGACAGGCCGTATCCTTCGATAATATACAGCCGGGAGACGTAGTGGTATATCCGGGACATGTAGCTATATATGCAGGTGGTGGTGTGATAGTGGAGGCACAGTCCACAAAGGCAGGCATCACAGCAAACAGAAGCGTGCAGTGTCATACAATACTTGCTATACGACGTCTTGTATAGGATGGTTAGGAGCCGATAAGTATATTTATTATACTTACCGGCTCTTTTTTCAGGAAACAAACACATTGCAATAAACGATAGCAATTTCCATCCATAAGGTGTATTATAGAGACAGACGGCACCAATTCGCACAAAACGAACTAGCAAGCCTGTAAATAAAGTAAGAAAAGCAGGAGGAACAAGCCATGCAGATGGAACAATTACAAAAAGACATGATTGCAGCAATGAAAGCAAGAGACAAGGTAAGAAAGGATGCTATATCCTCACTTGTATCGGCAGCCAAAAAGGCGGCAATAGATGAGGGCTGCAGAGACAATATACCGGAGGAGCTTGTCAACAAGGTCATCCTTAAGGAAATGAAATCCGTGAAGGAGCAGATTGACACATGCCCTGCCACAAGAACAGATCTGCTTGATGAGTACAATACCAGATATGCAATCTTTGAGGAGTACGCTCCTGCAATGATGTCGGCAGAAGAGGTAGAAAAGGAGCTCACAGAGCAGTTCTCGGATGTAATCGCAACAGGAAACAAAGGACAGATAATGAAGGCAGTCATGCCGCATTTCAAGGGTAAGGCTGACGGAAAGGTCATAAATCAGGTGGTTGCAAAGCTTTGCGCAAAATAAGAAAACACATCACAACAATTATACTTGCAGTGCTGGCTGTCATAGCCGGTGTGTATGCATATAATTATCATGATATGAAGCAGAATATTGTATACAATGAGCATCTGGATGACGTGGCTGTTACCGTGAATGGGAAAGAGCTGACACTGCGCGATATGGCATTTTATGTGGCATTTGAGGAGATGAATGTCGAGAAGCAGGCCCTTGTGTATGATTCCGGTAATCCAAACAAGTATTGGAATATCCACACAAACGGTGAATTTGTCCGTGTTACAGCGCGTAAAGCAGCTATGTCCATGGCCATTCACGATGAGATTTTTTATGAGATGGCCAAAAAAGAGAGCATTACACTTACTGACGACGAGAAAGAAGCTTTGAAAAACTCAGAGAAGGACTTCTGGTATGATTTGTCTGATATAGATGGTGCAAAGAAGCTTGGAGTCGAAAAAAAATGACATTTACTCGTCCATGGAAAAGTCTGCAATAGCCCGGAAATATCAGGAAATATATGCAGGGCTTGACAATGCCGATATAACGGATTATGATTTCTCGGGAGGCAGATATAAGAAGCTGCTGGAGAAAAATAACTATAAAATAAAAGAAAAAGTGTGGAAAAGAGTCGATATGGGAAACGTTACTCTTGATCACTAGAAAGAAGATTTTATGTCAACAAAAATTGGAAGAAATGACCCTTGCTGGTGTGGCAGCGGAAAGAAATATAAGACCTGTCATGCGGCATTTGATATGAAGCTTGAAAAGCTTGCTGAGGCACATCATAAGATACCGAGCCATTCAATCATCAAGACACCTGACCAGATAGCGGGAATAAAGGAGAGCGCCAAGATAAATGTCGCAGTGCTCGACTACATAGGAGAGCATATCCACGAGGGTATGAACACCGCAGAGATTGATAAAATAGTCTATGATATGACCACCAGCATGGGCGGCATCCCTGCACCACTCAACTATGAGGGTTATCCTTACAGCGTATGTACATCGGTAAATGAGCAGGTTTGTCACGGATTTCCTTCAAAGGACGTCATCTTAAAGGATGGTGACATCATAAATGTAGACTGTTCTACAATTTTAAACGGATATTTTTCGGATTCATCAAGAATGTACTGTATCGGAAATGTAAGCCCGGAGAAGAAAAAGCTCGTTGAAGTCACAAAGGAGTGTGTGGAGCTCGGACTCAAAGAGGTAAAGCCATGGGGCTTCCTCGGAGATATGGGACAGGCAGTGCACGACCATGCATTTGCAAATGGTTACACAGTGGTGCGCGAAATCGGTGGACACGGAGTGGGACTTGAATTTCACGAGGATCCGTGGGTGGGCTACAACACCAAGCGCGGCACCGACATGGTCATGGCACCCGGCATGATATTTACCATCGAGCCAATGGTCAACATGGGCAAGGCCGATATCTACGTAGATGACAAGAACAACTGGGAAGTATACACCGATGACGGACTTCCATCAGCTCAGTGGGAAATCATGGTACTTGTCACAGAGGATGGCCATGAGGTGCTGAGCTGGTAAACCGGTAAGTACCCTAAATTTACCGGAGAGTATGCGGTGTGTTCCGAAGAAAAATATAAACTGCCACGGCGTTCCATAAAATGTGGATGCGATAATTCATAGCAAACTATCAATAAACTATCCGCAAATGGATGCCGTGGCTGATTTTATATTTTTCTGAGGAATATACTGCATGCTAGGCCGGTCCTCACAGCCTGAATATGCGAAGCCCCTATAAACTTGTATTCACCCCATTTATGGTCGCATTCTCATTCTCCCTCATAGGAATGACGAGACACTTCTCCCCATTGATGACCTGCGCATGAATCTGTGAAGCCTTCTCCGGCTTTACATGAAGCACCACATCATAGGTCTTAATTTGGGCAGTGTAATTATCAATCTCTTCCTGCTTCTCAAGAAGCTGTGAGGTGCGCTCTTCAATCTGATTATTTTTCTCCTGGATAACAGAATCTTTCTCCTCAAGCTGCGCATTTTTTTCATTGAGTTCGAGAGTTAAATCGCCGACCTGACTCTCAAGAGCAAGCTTTTCCACGCGGATTTCATTAGCTGCAAGAGCCTTTGAATCAATGACATTGGCTGCGATAGGCGGCTTGTCACCGAAGGCCTCATTGACGGATTTTTCAATGCGTGAAATCTTTTCCTCAGAGACATGGCAGTCACTAAGCACCTTGTTCATAGCCTCGCTGTCGAGAATGAACGGATCGTCGTCATCATCGTGAGTCTCAGCGTAGTCATCGGCCATCTCGGACAGATTCTGCTGGATATCAAGCAGCTTGTCATCAGTGCTTTCGTCCTCAGCACCTAGCACGTTTCTGACGATTGAATGAAAAGCCATCTTCTGCTCAGTAGCTGTGCGCTCCACACCGCAGCCGAGGCCGTTTGTCATAAACTCAGAGTGAGGCTCCTTGGTATTTTTCGTATAGAAAGAGTGGAGTGTATGTCAGTGCTCCTATCATTGAAGGCAGGGAATAAAAAGCCTGTCTCAGGTGCGCCGACCACCCAGTCCCTTATGCGGGCTCCGATACGCTGCTCCTTTTCCAGATAGCCAAGGCCCGGCTTTGAAAGTGTGACAGGGCAGATGGCGCAGAGCATGTATTTGTACACCTCCTCGGACTCATCCACGTTGATGTTGTCCTTTGTGCGTGTCATGACATCGTAGCTGTCGAGATACAAAAGAATCAGATAGTTCCCGGCCTCATCGTAGGTGTCGATGACCAGATCATAGTATGTATCGAGCAGAGTCTCATCATTAAGCTCGCTGTCGCGAAGCGCCATGAGAATCTGCTGGCGGCCTCCGACCTCTTCCTCCTCAAGCGGAAACTGCAGATTGAGCAGGTTGTTTCCGAGAGTGCCGGAAAGCACCTTGTTTGAAATCTCCAGATATTTGTAGTATTCATCCTCCTCCAGAGTGAGAAATTTGCCACCGAATTTGCAGACCTTTTCATGGTTGCAGTCCACGTAGCAGCCGACCAGCCGGGTGAATGTTGCCTGGTCTTTTTTTAATCTTCGTTTTTAGTTCCAATACTTCTTTTTTGTTCATATTATCCTCGCATTATTTCCATACCATTCAAAAATTTCCGTAATCACATTATATGTATGGAATAAATATTTGTCAATTGAGTGGCACTATTTGTTACTGTCCGGACGCAAGCTTGACACCACGCTGTCAATAAAGAAAAAAGATGACAGACCAACCACAAAATGCTATAATTTAGGAAATCGACAGATTATGATATAAAGGCTGACACAGAGACATCCACAGGTGTCTCTGTTCTTGGATTGAGGCATATATGGAGCAGAACATGACAAACAATCACATTACAATAGGCATTCTCGCACATGTAGATGCGGGAAAGACAACCCTGTCTGAGGCCATGCTCTACAGCACCGGGCAGATCCGCTCACTCGGGCGCGTGGACCATCAGGATGCATATTTAGACAACGATGCGCAGGAGCGTGAGCGTGGAATAACCATTTTTTCAAAGCAGGCAAGGCTTGATATTTCGCGAGGTACAAATGCAGCAGATACAGCCGGTGCATGGCATGTAGTGATGCTTGATACACCGGGGCATGTGGATTTCTCGGCAGAGATGGAGCGTACCCTTCAGGTGCTCGACTATGCAATACTTGTAATCAGCGCAACTGATGGAGTGCAGGGGCACACGCGCACACTGTGGAGACTTTTAAAGCACTATAACGTGCCGACATTTATTTTTGTAAACAAGATGGATATGCAGGGCACGGATGCGGAGAAAGTGCAGGCAGAGCTAAAGAGCGAGTTGAGTGATGGCTGCGTGGATTTTTCTTCACAGGATTTATTTGATGAGCTTGCCATGTGCAGCGAGCCTCTTTTAGATGAATTTATGGAATCGGGAGAGCTTGTGGATGCACATATTGCGCAGGCGGTGGCTCAAAGGGAGGTGTTTCCCTGCTTTTACGGCTCGGCACTTAAGCTCGACAGATGGATACGCTGCTTCAGGGGCTTTCGCGGTTTATGTGTGAAAGAAATTACCCTGACGATTTTTCTGCCCGCGTATACAAGATAGGCAGGGATGACAGAGGCAGCAGGCTGACATTTTTAAAGGTTACCGGAGGCTGTCTTAGGGTCAGGGACAAAATAGAGTATAAAGCTCATGGCGGTGACGAGGCAAAAGGCATTCTGATTGAGAAAATCGATCAGATAAGAAAGTATTCCGGTGAAAAATATGAGATAGCTGATGTGGCAGAGGCGGGTGAGATAGTTGCTGTCACAGGTCTTAGCTCGACATTTCCGGGGCAGGGGCTGGGTAGTGAGCTGCAGTCCAATATGCCAATCCTTGAACCGGTACTAAACTATAGGATGATTCTGCCGGACGATGTAAATCCGGCGGCATTTATGGAAAAGCTAAAGCAGCTTGAGGAGGAGGATCCACAGCTTTACATAGTGTGGGTGGAGGAATTTAAGGAAATCCATGTGCAGCTCATGGGACAGGTGCAGATGGAGGTGCTTGTACGTCTCATAAAGGACAGGTTTGGTGTTGTTGTCACATTCGGACCGGGCAGCATTGTATACAAGGAAACGATAGCAAGGGCTGTCGAGGGAGTAGGACACTTTGAGCCGTTGCGCCACTATGCAGAGGTGCATCTGCTTTTGTCACCTGCAGAGCGTGGCAGTGGAATCACAGTCACATCCACCTGCAGTGAGGATGTGCTCGACAAAAACTGGCAGCGCCTTATAGCTACACACGTTGAGGAAAAGGAGCACAGGGGCGTACTCACAGGCTCAGCGCTTACCGATGTGAAGGTCACTATTCTTACAGGAAGAGCACATGTAAAGCACACGGAGGGAGGCGATTTCCGCCAGGCTACATACAGAGCAATCCGCCAGGGGCTTAAATCCACAGAGAGCGTGCTGCTTGAGCCATACTACAGCTTTATCCTACAGGTGCCGATGGAGTATGTCGGCCGTGCAATGACAGATCTGGAGCAGAGATTTGCAAGAGCCGAGAGCCCGCAGTTTGCCACAACCGCTGCGAGGGAGATGGCAACAATTACAGGAAAGGCACCGGTTGCGACAATGCAGGATTATGTGAGTCTGGTGCATGCGTATACAAAGGGGCTCGGGCACCTGACACTGGAGCTGTGGGGTTATGATGAGTGTCACAATCCTGCGGAGGTGATTGCGCAGATGCACTATGACAGCGAGGAGGATTTCCGCAATCCGACAGGCTCGGTATTTTGTGCGCACGGCTCAGGCTACGTGGTGCCGTGGGATGAGGTCCCGGAGCATATGCACCTGCCGTTTGTCTACCACGGAGATGAGTCTGAGGAGGCACTTGCAGCGAGTGCCCGCACGCAGAATGCATTTTCAGCGGAGGATGCGCAGGCGCTTGCCGGAAACCGCCGCAGGACGAGCTTTGAGAAAGCTGTTTCAGGTATGTCATCAGTGGAGCTTGATGCGCAGCTTGCAGATGTTTATGCCAGGGAGTTTGGCATGGGCAAAAAACGATATCGCAGAGGATCAGAGGCGCAAATGGTCAGGCAAAAAGAAAAATGAGTATGAGGCCTAAGTGGTAAACCGCGCACCGTAAAGCATGATAAGCACGGCAATCCGATTTATCCGAAGAAATCCCCGGGGGAAGAGTACCTGATAGTTGACGGATATAATATAATATTTGCATGGGAGGATTTAAAGGAGCTCTCGCACATAAACATAGATTCGGCGAGAGACGCACTGAAGGATGTTTTATCGGATTACCAGGGCTATAAGGGCTGTCATCTGCTGCTGGTGTTTGATGCGTACAAGGTGAAGGGCAATGCCGGAAAGAGAGAGACCTTCCACAACATAGAGGTTGTGTATACAAAGCAGGACGAGACAGCCGATGCATTTATTGAAAAGACTGTGTTTGGCATACGTGACAGGTACAAGGTAACAGTGGCAACCTCGGACGGACTGGAGCAGCAGACGGTCATGAGCCTGGGTGCACTGCGAATGTCAGCCCGCGAGCTTAAGGAGCATATTGAGATGACGAAGAGGAACGGGATGGAGGCATTCATATCAGGATAAACCCTCATATCATATTATAATAGTAAACATGCAAGATCATCAGAGACAAGGAGACAAGGAAAATGGTAGTAAACGAAAGCATGTACCAGCTCGGAAGCGTGCGCTCAGCAATCAGGGAGCTTTTCGAGTATGGTAAAAAAAGAGCAGCAATTGTAGGTAAGGAAAATGTATATGATTTCTCAATAGGAAACCCGAGCATACCGGCTCCGCAGATAGTAAACGACACAATAAAGGAGCTTGTGACAGATTATGATTCTGTTGCGCTGCACGGCTACACCTCAGCACAGGGAGACATGGAAACGAGAGCGGCGATAGCTGAATTTTTGAACAATACACACGGCACACATTTTAATGCAGACAACTTTTACATGACAATGGGAGCGGCGGCATCGCTGTCAATCTGCTTTCGTGCATTGACAAGTGACGCATATGATGAGTTTATTACCATAGCGCCATATTTCCCGGAGTACAAGGTATTTGTGAATGCAGCAGGCGCAAGACTTGTAGAGGTGCCTGCAGACACAGAGCATTTTCAGATAGATTTCGATGCGCTTGAGGAGAGAATCAAATGAGCACACCAGGAGGTGTCATAATCAATCACCAAACAACCCATCCGGCACAGTATATTCTGAGGAGACCATCAAAAAGCTCTCAGACCTCCTTGAGAAAAAGTCTAAGGAGATAGGAAGACCGATATTCATCATCGCAGATGAGCCGTACAGAGAGATAGTCTACGACGGAATCAAGGTACCGTTTGTGACCAAATATTACGACAACACACTGGTATGCTACTCATACAGCAAGTCACTTTCGCTGCCGGGAGAGAGAATAGGATATGTCCTCGTGCCTGATGAGGTGTACGATAAGGCTGAGCTGTATGCAGCTGTCTGTGGTGCGGGAAGAGCACTCGGTTACGTGTGCGCACCAAGCCTGTTCCAGAAGATGATAGTAAAATGCCAGGGGGCAACCGGTGATATCAATGCCTACAAAGAAAACAGAGACCTTCTGTACGAGGGACTTACAAGGATAGGCTATCACTGTTTCAAGCCGGACGGAGCATTTTATATGTTTGTAAAGGCACTCGAGGATGACAGCAATGCATTCTGCGAGAAGGCAAAGGAGGAGGATGTGCTCGTAGTAGCAGCAGACGGCTTCGGCTGTCCGGGCTGGGTGAGAATATCATACTGTGTGGACAGGGAAATGATAAAGCGCTCTATGCCTGCGTTTGAAAAGATATACAACAAGTATAATAAATAATAGTTATAAAAAAATAATCCGAAAAAACGCCGAAAATTGCCTAAAAAATATGCAATTTTCGGCGCTTTCATTATGCGGTTTTCACAAAGTTGTCTCCGTGTGGCCGCTGTGTGACCGTTGTGTGACCATTATTTTGTATAATGGAATAAAGAGTGGGAATATAAATAAAATCATAACGGAATAGTTATAAAAAAATACAATAGAAAAGGAGATATGAGAGTGTTTAATAAAAAACTTAACAGGTTACTAGCAATCATGCTAGCTTCTGTAATGGGGTGCGAACATCGCTTCCGGCAACACCGGTAAGTGCTGATACACCATCTTCAGAGTATGATATATCTAACGACGCAGCCTCGGATGATATATCTGACAGTAAAATTCCAGATGAACAGGATTCGGATAATAATGCCACCGAGGAAAAACAGCCACAGCAGCTGACGGTAGAGTATACACCGGCGGATGATATTTATGTGGGGAACAAAGTTGTTCCGGTGGTAAAATCCGACAGGGCGGATGCAGCCGTTGACAATTTAAAATACACTGTTGTAGAAGGCAAAAATCTGATTGAAAAGGATGCAGACTTTGCATCAAATGGTATATGGACAGCAAAGGATACCGGAACTGTAAGGATAAAGGTGACAAAAGCAGAAGATGACAAATATAAGTCAGCAGAGGCAGAATATACTGTTACCATCAAAGAATATGATTACAGCAGTATGAATAACAACCTGACAGGGACAATGCTGCAGGGTACACAGTTTTATGTAGAAGCACCTACATTATCGCTGGCAAAGTGACAATCAGGCGGTATAATGTGGTTTAGAAAAGGTGATGAATGGATTGAAGCTGATAAATATCAGCTTATGCCACAGCAGGGTGATAACAGACAGACTCTTGTAATAGCACGTAAGGACAAGGAAAGCGGAGCTATCACAGATATTGGAAGTCTGCAGCTCGACTACAAATATGATACACAGCCTCCAAAGATAACATTGAATCCAAAGGAGGATGATAAACCTGCTTTCACAAAGGATGCTGTGGATTATTATGGAAATGTCAGAAAAGTAGACATGAATATCCACGATGTCTCTTTGGATGATGGTTCCACACAGCTTTGGGTAAAGGTTGATGACCGGGAAGAATTCGATGTATTTGATGTCGATAATGCCCAGAAGCTGATTGATGCAGGAATAGAGTATAGTGACTGGATCGTGACAGGGGCTGATTATAGCAGCTGCATCACATTTGGTACAAAAGCGGATGAGGAACACAAATATCAGATAATCAGAATGTATGCGAAGGATCAGGCGGAGCATGAGTGTAATGATACAAGCTCAATAGAGCAGCCGTTTTATGTGGATAGAAAAGCGCCTTCAGGTACTATTGGATATGATGCTGATTTAATAGACGAGCAGAATATGGCCAGTCAGCAGGCAGCAAAGGTATATGGACAGCTGGAGGATATCAGCGGAATAAAGCAGGCATTCTACTATGTGAATAAATCAGATGAAAGTGGCAGTATTTTAAATGATGAGCAGGTAAAAGCGCTTGATGATTCAGCATGGAAGCCGTTAAAGCTTATCGAGGATACATATGATGCCCGATATAAGTACAAGATTAATACATCTGATCTGAAGGATACTTCATATAACGTATACGTAAAGGCTCAGGACAATTGTAATGGCGAGACAGCATTTTTCTCCACAGCGAAGCTGGTTGTTGATACCCTGCCACCGGAGCTTACAGTGTCACAGGATACCATGACAGCAGCCAATGAAAAAGGCTGGCATAAGGATGATATAAGCTATATCGTTAAAGCTGATGACAGCTTATCAGGAATTAAGAGTGTTGAATACACTGTATTTGATGGGAAAAGGAAAATTGTATCAGGACAGACTGTTGAGCTTGACGCAAGCGGGGAAGGAAGGATAACCATTCCGGCAGCAGAGCAGTTTAACGGAATTGATCTGATGCTTTCAGTAAAGGCAACTGATTATGCCGGTCTTAAGACAGAGGTTAAAGGTGACAGCTTCAAGTTCAGCATGGACAGTCAGTCACCTGATGTCAGTATAGAGCCGGAAGCGGGCAAAAACAGAAAATATTTCAATGACGATGTCCGTATAAAAACAAGTGTAGCTGACAGCATTTCAGGTGTTGTATCAGCAAAATACCAGATAGTGACAGATGATCAGTCAGTATCGGATGATGAAGGTGCATGGAATGAGCTTGATGAATCAGGAATCATAAATGTATCGGCTGAGGCTTATCTGGATAAAAAGGTAGATGTATATGTTAAAGCTGTTGATGAGGCAGGAAACGTGACTGTAGCGGATTTGACAGCAAGCGGCAGCCAGCCATTTTATATTCACAAGGCAGCGCCTGCAATAACAGTGACATATGGTACATCTGAGCAGCCGGATCCACAGTGCATCAGCAGTGTAAAAGGCACTGAGTATTACAGGGAAAACAGGATTGCAACCATTTCGGTAAAAGAGAATGAGCTTTTCTTTGACCCCGATGAAACAAAAATCAATGTAAAGGTTGATGGAAATGAACAGACACAGTCAGATGCATGGTCTGAAAAGTCATACTGGGTAAAGACAGGCGAGGGAGCAGAAGCTGTTTACAGTAAGCAGCTCGTATTCAATGCAGGACACAAGTATGAGCTGAGTGTCAGTGCAAAAGATTTGTGTGGTAATTCAGATAATGGATTTGAGATAGAAGGAGACAAATCAGCAGAGTTTGTAATTGACGTACAGTCGCCGACAGGAAATATCAGGTTTGACGGACTTTCAACAGGCATGGATACCGTGTGGGATTTATTGCTGCCAAAAGACAAATATGAGATTTCAAGATTTGCTGCCAAGAAGGTTAATATTGCCGGACAGCTTAGAGATGAGCATGGCGGCATCAAGTCAGCAGAGTATTTCGTTTCAGCAGAGGATGCAATAATTGACGTAGACAGTATTCAGGAGGCTGACTGGAAGACACTTTACAGCCTTAATGAGGATGGCACCTTCAGTGAACCGATAGAATGCGAGAACAAAAACTGCGTGGTATATGTCAGGGTTACAGATTAAGCGGTAATGTTTCATATATCAGCACAAATGGATTGGTAGTTGATACATGCGCACCGGCAATATCAGTCATCACACCTGAGACAGCATCAGGAGTGTACAGTGCAGATGTGCCGGTAAGTATAGAGGTATCAGATGAGAATGCCACAGGAGTTGCATCAGGAATAAAGAGCGTAAACTATACGGTAACAAATATGGGACAGACGACACAGGATGGAACATTATATAGCTATGATAAGACAGCAGCGGGCTTAAAAGATCTGGAAAATCATGTAACAGAGCAATTTGACATAAGCGCGGCTTCAAACAACAGTAATGAAGTGCGTATAGATGTTACCGCAACAGACAATGCAGGAACGGCATACACAGTAACAAAATACATAAAAATAGATACAACAGCACCAACAGTGCAGGTAAGCTATGACAATAACAGTGCAGATACATCATTTGGAGACACAGCATACTTCAAAGCACCGCGAACAGCAACCGTAAAAGTAACAGAGCGTAACTTTGATGCATCAAAGGTAGCAGCGGAAATAAAAGCCGCAGCAGGTAAGGCACCTGCTCTTTCAAACTGGAGCACAGAAGGTGGAAGCGGTAACGGTGATGATACAGTACATGTTGCCACAATATATTACGGACATGATGACGATTACACATTTGGAATCGGAGTAAAAGACATTGCGGGAAATGCCGCAGCAGGAGTGGATTATGCAAATTCGCTTGCACCGACAAAATTTACAATTGATACGACAGCACCTGTTATTTCGGTAGCATATGATAACAACAGTGCATCAAACGGAAACTATTATAATAACAAGAGAACAGCAACTGTGACAATCACAGAGCACAATTTTGATACAAGCAGAATAGCACTGAGCATGACTGCGCAGGATGCAGGAAAATCAGTAGCAGCACCGGCATTTGGAAGCTGGTCAGATAATGGTGATATACATACGGCAACATTAAGCTTTGATGCGGATGCCACATATACATGGTCACTTGCATATACAGACAAAGCCGGCAATAAGGCAAAAGACCTTGCAAAGCAGGAGTTCTGCATAGATACGACAAAGCCTGTTGTAACAATCAACGGAGTAACCCCGGGCTCAGTAAACAATAATTCGGGAAATATGTCATTTGTAATAGAGTGCACAGATACTAATCTTGAATACTTTTCACCGGTGCTTACAGTTGAGGTATATGAAAATAGCAGATTCGTAAGAAAAACGATTACCGGAAATGTGATATCAATTACAAACGGACAACGTGTAGAGTTTAGAAATCTCAATGAGGATGGAGTGTATTCACTGACATGCCATGCACAGGATAAGGCCGGAAATTCTTATGAAACAGTCAATATTATAGATGCAGGCGGAAAGCAGGTGACAGAGACTGCAGGGCAGGGAGGAAAATTGTTGGATTTCTCCATAAACAAAGGCGGTTCAATCTTCTCGCTGGATGACAATACGATGAAGCTTGTAAAGGATTACTATGTGCAGAAGGTATACCATGATGTGGTAGTCAGAGAGATAAATCCGGATGAAGTTACCAGCTGTACTGTCAAAGTAAATGGAAAAGCACTTAAGCAGGGAACAGACTTCAGTGTGAATAATGTAAGTGAAAGCGATGGCTGGCATAAGTACGAATATGTGATATCAAATGCGGTATTTGAAAAAGAGGGTCAGTACAATATCGTTGTGGAGACAAAGGACAAAGCAGATTCAGTTGCCTACAGTGATGTGAAGAGTGTAAATATTGAATTTATTGTGGACAAGACAGCACCTACATATACATTGACAGGTGTAGATAAAAACAATGAAAACTATATTGGCTCAAAGAATGCAGTATTGATGCCGAAGGATGATGGCGGAAAGCTTGGACGTGTAAAGATTACTGTAGTGGGCAAGGATGACAAAGAAAAAAAGGTTATCAAGGAAATGTCGGGAGACGATATGCTTGACTATCTGGACAAGCATGACGGAAGATAGAGTTTGAAGTACCTAAGGAGGTGCTCTCTGCAAAAGACGGTGATTCAAGGCTTATGGTAGAGTGTGCAGACTGTTCTGTTGACGAAGGTGGAAAGACCAATGAAGTGAAAAAAATATATGGTAAGGATACAGAAGCAGATACAGAGATTGCCGAAGATGATGTACCTATGGAATCAAATTCGTCAGATGTCAAATCAGTAGAAACAAACAATGATAAGGCAGTATATATAATTTGGAGCAATATTATTATTTGTACTTATAATTGCGATATTGATAATCGTTTATTATATGAGAAAAAAGATGAAAGAAAAGAAAGACAATGATGAGCAATAAGATAATTACCTATGTATTTACATTACCATGTGGTGGTGTGGGAAAAACAACAATGTCTGTGGCATGCGCGAAAGCGCATGCCCTTCAAGGCAGACTTGGCAACGAAGATTTTGAATTCTGGGAGGAGTGAGTATGAGATTTGAAATAGCAGCTGACACGGACAGAGGAATCGTAAAAGAAACTAATCAGGATAGTCTGCTGGTAAAGTGCTTCTCAACATGCAAAGGAGACATGGCATTTGCAGTATTATGTGACGGCATGGGCGGCTTATCGAAGGGTGAGCTGGCCAGTGCCACTGTAGTCAGAGCATTTGACAGATGGAGTGACGAGCAGCTGCCTGAGCTTTGCAAATCGTCGAACCCGGATATTGACAGTCTGATTCTGGAAAGACAGTGGGATGAAGTAATACAGCAACAGAACGAAAAAATAAAAGCATATGGCAAAGCACATGCAGTAAACATGGGAACAACAGTGGTAGCGCTGCTTGTCACGCAAAAAGCCTACTACATTATAAACGTGGGCGATTCCAGAATATATAGCCTTTCAGACCATATAGAAAGGCTTACGACAGACCAGACATATGTACAGCGGGAAATTATGAATGGAAATATGACACAGGAGCAGGCTATGAAAGACCCGCGAAGGAATGTACTGCTGCAGTGTGTCGGGGCATCAGCAGAGGTAAAGCCGGAGTACAGGGCCGGGGCAATGAAAAATGGAATGTCACTTCTGCTTTGTTCAGATGGCTTCAGGCATGAGGTATCAGAACAGGAAATCTATGAGATGCTGAAACCGGCAGCAGCTGTAGACGGGCAGAATATGCACGACAGACTGGAGCAGCTCATCAGACTCAGCATGCAAAGAGGAGAGCGCGATAATATAACAGCAGCGCTCATAAAGGCACAGTAGGAGGAACAGATGCTTGAAATAGGCTCTTTAATTGACGGAAAATACAAGATACTAACGAAGTTGGACACGGCGGAATGAGCGTTGTGTACCTGGCTATGAATGAAAGGGCAAACAAACAGTGGGCAATAAAAGAGGTCAGAAAGGATGGAGTAAAGGATTTTGAGGTGGTAAAGCAAAGTCTTGTTGCGGAGACCAAATATGCTCAAAAAACTGAGCCATCCCAGTCTTCCTGATATTGTCGATGTCATAGATGAGGATGACAGATTCCTTATCGTAATGGATTATATAGAGGGAAATTCTCTCAAGACAGCATTGCAGGAGTACGGAGCCCAGTCGCAGAAAAATGTGATAAAGTGGGCCAAACAGCTATGCGACGTTCTTGGGTATCTGCACTCACAGAACCCGCCAATCATATATCGTGATATGAAGCCGGCAAACATAATGCTAAAGCCTGATGGAAATGTGGTGCTTATAGATTTTGGAACAGCAAGGGAATATAAGGAAAATAACATAGAGGATACGACATGTCTTGGCACGATGGGATATGCTGCACCGGAACAGTTTGGTGGAATGGGACAGACAGACGCGAGAACAGATATATATTGTCTGGGAGCCACAATGTATCATCTTGTTACGGGAATGAATCCCTGTGAGCCACCTTACGAAATAAGGCCGATCAGAGAAATTGACCCAACATTGTCAGGTGGTCTTGAACGTATTATTACAAAGTGTACACAGCCGGATCCAAACAACAGATATCAGAGCGCAGCTGAGCTGATGTATGACCTTGAGCACTATACAGAGATTGATGACATGTATAGGAAGAATCTAAAGAGAAAGCTTGCGGTATTTATCACCACATCAGCTTTGACGCTGCTGCTTGGAACAAGTACAGTATTAAGCTATTGTGCGGCAGAACACAAAAAAAATGAAAACTATAATAGCATATTAAAAGAAGCGGATACCTATGACAATTATGACAACGGATATTACACGGCTATAGTAACCGACCCGACAAGGACGGAGGCGTATCTTAAGCTGAATGACAAACTGACAGACGATTTTGTACTGAACAGGGATGAGGCGCAGATATTGAACAGGCTGATGGTAGGTATAGATTGCAAGGACCACAATGGCCGGGTGCATACATATGATGTCATGGCAAAGCTGAAAGAAAAAAATCCAAAGGGATATGAGGATGTATGCTATAAGATTGGTGAAAGCTTTTTATTCTACTACGAAATCAATGTGGAAAAAGACAGATACTCCAGTGCGGCGCAGTGGTTCAAGGAAGTAAAGGAGAATCATCCGGAGGCAGGAATATACTGTGAGATATCAGATTGTCTGACATTGATTAGCCAGTATGATGGAGCAAAGATAAAACAGACAGAAAAAACATATGAAGAATACAAAAAGCTATGGAAGCAAATAAAATGAGCTATATGCAAAATCAGAGAATTTTGACAGCTTAGACGCAAAGATTCAGGTATGGAATGAGATAGATGATATAGTTGACACAAATATCACATCAT
>ENA-OQEQ01000011-OQEQ01000011.1-human-gut-metagenome-genome-assembly--contig:-NODE-11-length-21590-cov-1.500163_pt1 | contig 21590 bp, 29 predicted proteins | sample MGYA00242799_ERZ504643 | MGnify/ENA primary metagenome ERZ504643 (study PRJEB26092, sample SAMD00036340) | human gut metagenome | host: Homo sapiens | study: EMG produced TPA metagenomics assembly of... | reverse complement strand
CAGTTATTTTTGTGGTGTTATAGATGGCGAGAAAGAATCTTATATCAATAAATATTGTAATGTTTTATATAACTTTTTTCAACAAATGTATAAATGATAAAACTATAAAAATTATAGTAATTTATGAAATGAATCTACAAGACATATAGTATTTCATAAATTAAAGAAGGTTACCAATTTGTTGGTTGGTATGAGAATGATAAATTAATTTCGCAAGAAACACAATATCGTTTTTGTGTAGAAAAAGATACCCTTTTAGTTGCAAAATTTGAAAAAGATGGAGAATCAGCGAACCCAGAAAATCCAGCGAACCCAGAAAATCCTGATTCGGGAAAAGATAATAATACAGGTAATAATTCTGGTTCGGGAATAAATGAAAATGGAGGAGAAAAGATAGAATCTGTTTCAACAGGAGACGAATCTGCAGTTGGATTTTGTAGTCTAATGGCTGTAATCATGGTAAGTATAGTGATGTGTATGGCATTTACAAAAATAAGACGTAAAAAGCAGAGAAATTAAGGAGCCACATAAATGTTCAGAAAAACGTATAAAGTAGTAGTATTAGCAATTGTTCTTGGAGTTCTATTAAATGCTTGTAGTAAAAGACAAGCAGTAACCGAGGAATATAATACAATAAGTGATTTGGCATATTCTGAAAAATGTAAAATTGAACCAATCATATATATTGAAGAAAAAAACAGGATTTGTTCCATATATTGTATTAAACTAATGATTATAATGGTAAAACACTTTTGTTAAGAAAAGAAATTCTTCCAGAGAATAGAAGAGTTAGTGATTATTCGGCTTACTATGAAGAAAGTGAAATTGATAATTACTTAATGGGAGAGTTTTTTGATAATTTACCTATTCAACTCGTTGCTTAATTCAAGATTCGGAAATAGAGATTTTAGATGAACGATGCTTGAATCAAATAGATGATAGCGTGATAACTATTGTAAGAAAAGTGTTTTTGTTGTCTTTTACTGAACTTGGATATAAAAAAATGGGCATGTCGGAGTTGAAGGGGTGCCATTGTTGTATTTTAAAGATAATAAGAATCGTTTTGCTACTACGAATAATGGAAAGTTTACTGTAAGTTGGTGGTTAAGAAGTGCGGATTCTACATATGATTCTTGTGTATATGCAGTAGGACCGGAAGGTGAAATTGGAAGCACGAATGCATACGATATGAATGGTATCAGACCAGCATTTTGTGTTGACGGTAAGCAAGAAATATATAAAGAAGAAGGCAGATATATTTTAAAATAACATAACTTATTTATATTAAAGTGATTATGTTATTTTGAAAGAATTATTGAAATTCATTTGCCTGTGCTATCTAAACGTTAATTGGCTACATTTTGGCTACAAGATTTTTATAAAGCACTAATTCCTCAGCAAAAATAAGCTACTTTAGACAACAGAACCGCACAAATTAGTTTCAAATAATCGAATATCACGAAACCAAAGTCCGTGATGGTGGACGTACAGTAGAATCTGGACGTGTTGCTACAGTTATCGAGTAATCATTGAACACTTAATGAGTGCGTAAGCGCGAAGTTAGTGAGAAAGTTGTTCTGTGAGCGTTGCGAGCAGAACAACCTTCTGATAACAAATTTTCCAAATATGTCTAAGCGGTCATTTTCACTAACCTTGATAGGTGCATACTTTTCATTGAGTGAGATAAGGAAAATTCCGTCTTTATCGTTTTGTAATTTCTTAATATAGCTTCTCCGTTAAGAGCGAAGATGCCGATTTCTCCATTAGCAACAGATTCCTGCTGTAATACCCATGCAATCTGACCATCGTGGAATTCAGGTTCCATACTGTCACCACTAATACGGACACCGAAAGTAGTATCTTCCGGTAAGATAGATTCATCTATACATACAGTCTCTTTCGGTCCGTCTACAAGGAAGTTACCGGTTCCGGCTGATACAGCATTTTCAAAAATATCAATGCTTCGGAATGGAATTATCTTAGCAGTCTGCTTTTCATACATTCCGGATGCGTGGAGCAGATTAATATAATCCATAGCTTTTTCCCTGCCTTCATCAGTAAGTGATGAAAAAGGATCAGCAGGATTTACTCCAAAATATGCTTCATACATATTAGTAATACCAAGGATTCTACACACCTTGTAAAATATGGTAACGCTTGGTTCAGCAAGATTTCTTTCCCAGTTAGATATAGCTTTGTAGGAAATGGTAACACCTTCCTTAGCTAATTCATCAGCGAGATCCTGCTGGAGCAAGCCTTTCTTTTTTCTATATGATGAAATGATTTCTCCGATTGAGTACATAAATACGCCTCTTTTCTTTCATTTTGTTGATTTCTAATGTCTCTTTTCACTCCATAGTATATAGCAACAGTACCAATTATTCAAGCTAAAAATCCAATATAATGAGAAAAAGGACACATGTGTCCGTTGACAGTCGATTATTCTTGGGGTTATACTATGCACTGTAAGAAACATTACTCATATACTTGGACTAAAAGTTATGGTAGAGACTGATTAAATACAGGAGGTTATGCAGATGGGAGACAGGGTAATACTTCATTCAGATATCAACTGTTGTTATGCTTCGATTGAACATTTGCATCATCCTGAGCTTGCAGGAAAGCCATTGGCAGTAGGCGGAGACCCGGAGGCAAGACATGGGATTGTCTTAACAGCTGACTATATTGCCAAGAAGTACGGTGTGAAAACAGGAATGGCACTCTGGCAGGCAAAGCAAGTCTGTCCGGACATAACATTTGTATCACCAAGAATGGACTTATATCTTCGGTTCTCAAGGATGGCTCATGAGATATATGCAGAATATACGGACAGACAGGAACCATATGGGATTGATGAGTGCTGGCTTGATGTGACAGGAAGCAGTTCCCTTAAAGGGGATGGATTGCTTATCGCACAGGAAATCAGCAGGAGAATGAAGTTAGAGCTTGGCATCACAGTGAGTGTTGGTGTTTCTTTCAATAAGATATTTGCAAAGCTGGGTTCTGACTACAAGAAGCCGGATGCTATCACTACTATGTATAAGAGTGAGTTTAAGCAGAAGGCTTGGTCGCTTCTGGTGCGACCTCGTAAGAACAACATAGCTGGAAACCCTTGAAAACACGCCATTTTGCGTAGGACAAGCCTTTTCCTGCTACGATTGCATAAGAACAAAAACATAGAAAAATGAAGATGAAGCAAGCTATCCTACATAGTTCCAATGGTTTCAGCAACTAAGACGTTCAACAATGAGCGTATATTTTTTACCCAAAATGAAAGGAGAATCAAACATTATGAAAAAGATTATGAAGCGATTGCTTACAGGTGTACTTACCCTTGCAACCGTATTTACTGCATTACCTGTCACACAGGTTCATGCTGCGGATTCCGTCTATACTACTACGGACGGTAAAGCAGGAACAATCGTCAAGATTGACAATGGTGGTTCAGAGGTTTCCAGCTTTGAAGAAAGCATAATGAACGCTGACGGGCAGATTGCCTACTGTATTGATATAAACACAAATTTCCAATCGGGATATAAGAATCGTATCAATGCAACGGAGCGAATGAGCGACGACCAAATATCTGATGTGGCGTTGAATCTGGAATACGTCAAACAGTATGCAGAAAAGCACAGTCTTTCCAGCAAACAAGTCTATCTGTTGGAACAATGTGTTGTCTGGCGAAGATTGAGCGTTCACTTAGGCTGGGGGTACAACAATGTACGAGCTGCCTATGATGAAGTGTCAGAGAAAATCCAGTCAGAAGTCTATGAGAACGCAAAGGCTTTCGCTAAAGAAAATAAAGACCGTTACGATTGCGGTGGTTACATCTATGTTGGTGAAGGACAGGACTTAGGACAGTTCTGGGCGAAGTTAGCTGTCGGTGATGGCAAGATTCAGAAATCGTCCAGTAATACAGCGATTACAAAATCTAATGACTGCTATTCTTTATCTGGTGCGACTTATGGTGTCTATTCTGATAAAGGCTGCACGAAATCAGTTGCCACACTTATGACAGATGGCAACGGGAATACGGATACGGTGAAGTTGAGAGCTTCTACATACTATGTAAAAGAAATCGAAGCTCCAAAAGGATTCCAGTTAGATAACAACGTCTATACCCTTACGGTAAAGGCTGGTGAAACTTCCACATTGAAAGTCAGCGATACACCAAAAGTCACAGACACTTTGGTTGAGCTTTTCAAGATTGATATGGAAACAGGAAAAGCAACCGCACAGGGTAACGCTTCTTTAGAGGGTGCGGAGTTCGTCTGGAAGTATTATGACGGTTATTACACAAAAGATAATCTTCCATCAGAACCAACACGCACATGGATGACAAAGACAAAAGCGGAAAAAGGCAGCGATAACACTATCCACTATATCACAAGATTGGCAGATTCCTATAAGGTATCTGGTGACAGCTTCTATACACAAAACGGTACTATCTGTTTACCGCTTGGTACTATCACTGTAGAAGAAAAAGCTGCTCCAAACGGTTACTTGTTAGATGGTGCTTATATGCAAGCCGCTGGAAGTTCTGAACAGATAAAAGGCGTGTATGTGGCACAGATTACAGAAGATGGCGAACTTGCAGCATTAAGCGGCAGCAACCAGTATTCCGTATCGGACAAGATTATCCGTGGAGGTGTGAGAATCCAAAAGCGTGACCTTGAAACAAAAGACACAAAACCACAAGGCGGTGCAACATTGAAAGATACTGCCTTTGAAATCATTTCCTTAAATGATAATGCGGTATTGGTAGATGGCAAATTATACAACAAAAATGAAACAGTCAAGACAATCCATACAGGCGTTGACGGTATCGCTACGACTGCCGCAGATACTTTACCTTATGGAAAATACCGCTTAGAAGAAAGCAACGCCCCAGAGGGATATTTGACGGACGGTGCAAAACCGATTGAGTTTGAAATCACAGAGAATGGAAAAATCGTTGACTTAACTGACGAAGCACATTCCATCTACAATCAGATTAAACGTGGTGACTTGGAGGGTGTGAAAATCGGTGACGGTACTCATAAGCGACTTGCAATGTTCCGTTCAGGATCACAAGCAAGACCACAGCGAAAGCCACATCATTGTGACGGACGCAAACGGTCAGTTCTCTACCGCTGCTGACTGGGTATCTCATACACAGAACACCAACGCTGGCGAAAACAGTGAGGACGGTATCTGGTTCGGTACTTCCACACCAGACGACAGCAAAGGTGCGTTGCTCTACGATACCTATACAATCGAGGAATTACGCTGTGATTCCAACAAAGGAATGACACTGATTCCTGCTTTTGATGTGATAGTTTCAAGAAATAAGACTGTCATTCATTTGGGTACATTGACAGATGATTATGAACCAGAAATCTCTATCCATACTACCGCTGCTGATAAGGCAACAGGCGAAAAATCAATTGTCGCTGGTAAAAGCGTGACTATCGTTGATACCGTCACTTTAGACGGACTTACAAAAGGTACGAAGTATCAACTAAAAGGCTGGCAGATGGTGAAGTCTGAAAACGCACAGCTTCTTATTGATGGTGAGCCTGTGGAAAGTGATTACACTTTCACTGCAAAAAAATCAGAAATGGAAGTTGAGGTTTCTTATACATTCAATGCTTCTGCTCTTGGTGGTAAAGTTCTTGTAACTTTTGAGGAATTGTACGATTTATCCAATCCAGACGAGCCTATCAAGGTGGCAGAACATAAGGACATTGAGGACGACGGGCAGACTGTGAGAATCGAGGAAAGAATCATCACCATTCATACCACAGCTACCGACAAGGCAACAGGTGAAAAGATGATTGTTGCTGGTAAAGAGGTGACTGTCATTGATACGGTCACTTTAGATGGCTTGGAAAAAGGAACAAAATATCAGCTTAAAGGTTGGGAAATGGTGAAATCTGAAAATGCAGAGCTTCTTGTGGGTGGTGAGCGTGTGGAAAATGACCTTGCTTTCACCGCTACGGACACGAAGATGGAAGTTCAGATTACATTTACATTCAATGCCAGCGAGCTTGCAGGCAAGGAGCTTGTGACATTTGAGGAATTGTACGATTTATCCAATCCAGACGAGCCTACAAAGGTAGCAGAACATAAGGACATTGAGGACGACGGACAGACTGTGACAATCACAGAGCGTATCATTACCATGCATACAACCGCTACCGACAAGGCAACAGGGAAAAAGACAATCGAAGGGCTGGTAAAGATGTGACTATCGTTGATACCGTCACTTTAGACGGACTTGAAAAAGGTGTGAAATATCAGCTCAAAGGCTGGGAAATGGTGAAGTCTGAAAATGCAGAGCTTATCATAAATGGTAAACGTGTAGAAAATGACCTTACTTTCACCGCTACCGATACGAAGATGGAAGTTCAGATTGCATTTACATTCAATGCCAGTGAGCTTGCAGGAAAAGAGCTTGTCACATTTGAGGAATTATATGACGTGACAAATCCAGACGAACCTATCAAAGTAGCTGAACATAAGGACATCAAGGATAAGGGGCAGACAGTGACAGTCAAAGAAAAACCAGAATCCCCTGCCACATCAGAAGAACCCAGCACACCAACAAGAACAGGCAATTCACCAAAGACAGGTGACAATACACCATTTGCCGCATTGTTCGCTATGATGGGGATTTCCGCTGCTGGTCTTATTTTTGCAGGATATAAGAGATTTCGCAAAGTAAAGAAAGTTAAATAATACGGGAGGTCACAGTATATGAAACTTTCCGTTCACCGCCCACCATAAAGAAGTCAGTCTGTAACTGACAGCTTAACCAAATTCTGCTTGATTATCATTTATCTTTCTGAATGGGGATTGTCAAGGGTGCTTCAAGCACAACGCTTGCCCTTGATGATTCACAGGCAGACAGATACTATCCAAACAGCAGAATGACACTATCAATCATTAAAAATATAGAAAGAAAAGAGGTAAATACATTTATGGAATTAAAACACGTTATCCCTAACATGGAAAGAACATTCGGGAATTTGGAATTTGCAGGTGAGAATAAGGTGGAACAGCGTAGGATCAACGGACGTATGACGGTCGTTTCCCGTAGCTTCAACCTTTATTCGGACGTGCAGAGAGCAGATGATATTATCGTGGTGCTGCCTGCTTCTGCTGGTGAGAAGAACTTTGAATCAGAGGAAAAAGTAAAACTTATCAATCCAAAAATCACCGCAGAGGGTTACAAAATCGGTACAAGAGGATTCACAAACTATATCTTATCGGCTGACGATATGGTGAAAGCATAAGGAGGTAGAAACATTATGAGATTAGCAAACGGAATCATCATTGACAAGGAAAAGACTTTCGGAGTATTGAAATTCTCCGCATTAAGACGAGAGGTACATATCCAGAATGAGGACGGTACGGTTTCTCAAGAAATCAAGGAACGTACCTACGATTTGAAGTGTACGGAGCAAGGACGCATGATACAGGTGAGTATTCCGGCTTCTGTTCCGTTAAAGGAATTTGACTACAACACAGAGGTGGAAATCATCAATCCTGTAGCTGATACGGTGGCAACCGCTACATTTCAAGGTGCAGACGTTGACTGGTATATCAAAGCAGATGATATTGTCTTAAAGAATAAGAACGGTCAGCCAGCCGGAAATAACCACGCTCCCAACAATCCGCAGCAGCCACAGCATAAAAAATAAGGAAAGGATTTAGCCTATGCCACAATTCAATAAACGTGGGAATCGTATCAGAGCCAGTGACAAATCGCTGGTTTTTCGTTTCTCGGCTGGTTCGTTGCTCCTGCTGTTCCTTGCGGTGGTTATGCTGCTGAACCTAAAAACAATCATCACTACGGACTGGAAAGTAATCTCGCTTTTTCAAGATGGCAGTGTCCATCTGACGGTCACACCATATAGGATAATGACTATCGTTTTGGCAGCTTTGGTCTGTGTACTGGCTACCCTTTTCTATCGCAGATTCCAGTATGACAGAGTGAAACAGCTCTTTCACCGTCAAAAGCTGGCTCGTATGCTGTTGGAAAATGGCTGGTATGAATCGGAATCCACACAGGATAGCGGATTCTTCAAGGACTTGCCAGTTACTACTAAAAAAAGAGAAAATCACCTATTTTCCAAAACTGTATTACCATATGGAGCATGGACTTTTATATATCCGTACGGAAATTACATTAGGGAAATATCAAGACCAGCTTTTACACTTGGAAAAGAAGCTGGAAACAGGCTTATACTGTGAGCTGGTTTCCAAAGAATTGAAAGACAGCTATGTGGAATATGTGCTGCTCTATGATACGATTGCGAACAGAATCACTATCAATGAGGTACAGGCTGAACATAGCAGCTTGCGTCTGATGAAAAATGTCTGGTGGGAGTATGACAAGCTCCCACATATGCTAATTGCTGGCGGCACTGGTGGTGGTAAAACCTACTTTATCCTTACTATCATTGAAGCTCTGCTCCGCAGCAATGCGGTCATGTATATTTTAGACCCAAAGAACGCCGACCTTGCGGATTTGTCCGTTGTCATGTCGGAAGTCTGGTACAAGAAAGACGATATAACCGCCTGTATTGACAGGTTCTATGACGGTATGATGGCAAGAAGTGAAGCAATGAAGCTCATGGAGAATTACAGGACAGGTGAAAACTATGCCTATTTAGGACTATCGCCCCACTTCCTTATCTTTGATGAATATGTGGCGTTCATGGAAATGCTCACCACAAAGGAAAATGCTGCTGTCCTTAACAAGCTGAAACAGATAGTCATGCTCGGACGACAGGCAGGATATTTTCTCATTCTCGCCTGTCAGCGTCCAGACGCAAAGTATCTCGGTGATGGAATCCGTGACCAGTTCAATTTCCGTGTGGCTCTTGGGCGTATGTCGGAGCTTGGATACAGTATGATGTTCGGTGAAGTAGACAAGGACTTTTTCTTGAAGCAGATTAAGGGGCGTGGCTATGTTGATACGGGAAACAGTGTCATATCCGAGTTTTACACTCCCCTTGTACCCAAAGGACATGACTTTTTAAAAGAGATAGGAAGATTGTCACAAAACAGGCAGGACGGACAGGCGGCGTGCGGAGCGAAAGACGCAGGTACGGACTAGCCTGTGTTGGGGTGGCGTAAGCCGCCCCAACCATCTGCCCCCGTTATCTAACAGGGGGGCACAAATTATCTGGAAACAGTCAATTACATATCAAAAAGTCCTTGAAAACAGAGGACTTTTCAAACATTCAAAGGAGTGTGACAAAATCGGTAACTGTCACATTCCTTTTTCGATTGGAGGGATTGAAACTGAATGATACCGATTGGATAAACAATTTTAAGGAAAAACGGACGCAGTACGGCGTTTCCCAGAATCGTCTTGCGGTCATGGCTGGTATCAGTCGTGAGTATGTCAGCAGGATTGAATCTGGAAAAGTAGCCTTGACAGAAGAAATCAAGGGGAAATTCACGGACGCTCTGGAAAAGCTGAATCCAGAGAATCCGTTGGAAATGGTCTTGGATTACGTCAGAATCCGATTCCCCACACAGGACGTTCGGCACATTGTTGAAGATATTCTGCAATTAAAGCTGGATGTAATGATACATGAGGACTACGGATTCTACTCCTATGCGGAATATTATGTGCTTGGTGATGTGTTCGTGCTAACATCACCTGATAAAGAGAAAGGCACACTGCTGGAGCTGAAAGGCAAAGGCTGTCGGCAGATGGAAAGTTATCTGCTGGCACAGCATAGGAGCTGGTATGACTTTCTCATGGACGCTCTGGTGGAAGGAGGTGTGATGAAACGTCTTGACCTTGCCATCAACGATATGGCAGGAATCTTGGATATTCCAGAGCTGACAGAGAAATGCAACCGTGAAGAATGTATTTCCGTATTCCGCAGCTTCAAGAGTTACCGCAGCGGTGAGCTGGTGAGAAGCAATGAACAGGACAGATACGGAATGGGAAATACGCTTTATATCGGTTCGCTCAAATCAGAGGTTTATTTCTGTATCTATGAAAAGGACTATGAGCAGTATGTGAAATACGATATTCCGATTGAAGATGCGAAAATCAAGAACCGTTTTGAAATCCGGCTGAAAAATGAGCGAGCCTATTATGCGGTGCGTGACCTGCTGACCTACCATGACGCAGAGCGTACCGCTTTTGACATTATCAACCGTTATATGCGGTTCGCTGACAAGGAGGTGGAGAAAAGACGCAGCGAATGGCAGACCAATGAGAAATGGGCGTACTTTATCGGCTCTGATCGTGGGCGTTTGAAACTGACGACCAAACCAGAGCCTTATACGCTCACTCGGACGCTCAACTGGATAAGCAGACAGGTAGCTCCCACTTGGAAAGTCTTACAGAAGATTGACAGTACCAACGGTACGACTTATCTCAAAGACATTTTAGACCATGCGAAGCTCACCGAGCGTCATAAAAAGCTGATTGAACAGCAGACAACTTCCACAGAGGAAATGATTACAGAAACGGAGGAATGACAACATGAAGCATATCTTATTTGATTTATTCCTGTTCTCACTTGGAGCAGGTGCAGGTGTGGTGTTGATGTGTCTGGTACAGGCAGGAGCAGCCGCAGAAAGAGAAATTGAAATGATGGAAAGGAGCAGAAAATAATGAATTTCGGACAGAACTTATACAACTGGTTTTTATCTAACGCACAGAGCTTGGTACTCATGGCAATCGCTGTTATCGGCGTGTATCTTGGATTCAAGCGTGAGTTTTCCAAACTTATCGGATTCTTGGTGATTGCTTTAATCGCTGTCGGCTTGGTCTTCAATGCTTCTGGCGTGAAAGACGTACTGTTGCAGTTATTCAATAAGATTATCGGGGCGTAAATTGTATTTATTGTGTAAAAGTAGTATAATTTAAGCAGAATTTGAAAGGAGTGTTTTTGTATGAAAGAAAGTACAAAAGCCTATTTAGTAGATATTTATAACAGTATTCCTAAAAAAACAAAGGCTACTTGCTTAAAATTTTTACTATCAATATCACAATGTTAATGTCAATGTATATTTTGACGCATTTGATAATCAAAGTGTAGTATTGAGCATTGTTCTTTCCGCTAAAAAGAAATATTATTATACGCCTTTAAATATTTTGAATACTGGTATGATAACAGAGTATTTGAGTGAAATTCCTCCTCAAATACTTGAAAAGATTTTAGTTGACAATCATTTAGATGATTTCTATGAAAATATGGAAAAACATCTTTTAGAGGACAAACCACATTTTAATTACTATAATGAGGACACATACTTTGTCAACACTATAAAATATGCTAAAAGTAAATTGGATTTACCTTTCTGGTGGTATCTTCGTAAAGTACCTATGTCGGATGATACTCTATATAAATTAAATGCTAGAGCAGATATTACATTTGATATATTAAGAAAAATACAGCAAGAAGGATATACTTTAGTCAGAACACCAGACCCAGAAAAGCGAAAAGAACTTACTTTAATTTTGAAACAAATAGGAATCAAAATTATCATAGACAAAGAGCAGTTAATTCTTTTGAGTTAGCTGCTTTTTCTATGCAAATTTTAAGATTGGAGGACAACATGAAAACAGATATATTTGAGGATATGAAAGAGCGTGTCGGCTGTGAAAATATTTCCGACCCTCCCTACCGCAAACGTATGGTGTGGGAAATCATCAAGCAGCACTCACCACTTGATTATCCAAAAGAACAGTTAGAAAAGTTTTCTCATTATATATTCGGTGTAGATTATGCTGTTATAATGGGAATACTGGATATGATGAAAGGAAGTGACAGACCATGCAGGAAATGCGAATCTACCTGTTAAACAATACAAAACCGTATCGTGAGGGTGACGAAGAATATTCCGGTGCTTGGTTCAACTGCCCTGTGGACTTTGAGGAAGTCCGAGAAAAAATCGGTGTGGAGCATGAAGAACAGATTGAAATTGCAGACTATGAGCTGCCCTTTGACCTGCACAGCGATATGCCACTTTGGGAAATCAACGCCAACTGCCGCATGGTGCTGGAATTGGAGGGTACGCCTATCGGCAATGAAATGAAAGCCATTCAGCAGAAATGGTTTTCCAGCTTCGAGGAATTTATCGACCACAAGGACGAGATACGCTACTATGATGTGGGTGACGGTGCAGCTCTGGCAGAATACCTTATCCGTGAAGAATATGTTTTTGGTGAGATTCCTCACGAACTGTTGAAACATATCGACTATCACTCCTATGGTAGTGAGCTGGAAATGGACGACAGATACTTATTTACCACAAGCGGCGTATTCCGCTATCAGTAAAGGGGTGATGTGGTATCGAAGAAATGCGAATCTATATCGCCAATCTTGGGAAATACAACGAGGGTGAGCTTGTGGGTGCGTGGTTTACGCCGCCCGTTGATTATGACGAGATGGCAGAACGTATCGGCTTGAATGACAGATACGAAGAATACGCAATCCATGATTATGAGCTACCCTTTGAGATTGACGAGTACACACCCATTGAGGAAGTCAACCGCCTGTGTGAAATGGTGGAGGACTTACCAGAAGACATACAGGACGAATTATCGGAACTGCTAGGCTATTACAGTAGCTTGGAAGATTTGTGCGAACATGCAGACGATATTATCCATTATCCCGATTGTGACGATATGACAGACGTTGCCTATTACTTCATAGATGAATGTCAAAGTCTGGGTGAGATACCAGACAGAATCCGCAGTTACATAGACTATGAAGCCTACGGGCGTGACCTTGATTTAGAGGGGCGTTTTGTCGTCACCAATCATGGCGTGTTTGAATGTCCGTATTAACAATTACAACTGAATATTTTTTATCTGCCAGTGAAATGACACTGGTTATTTTTTGCAGCAGCTTTGAAACATAGGCTGCTGTTTCCATTTTAGAACAGAAAGGAGCTGTGAAAATTGAAGAAAATCAAAAGCTATACAAGCATATGGAGCGTGGAAAAAGTCATTTATGCAATCAACGACTTTCAACTCCCGTTCCCGCTCACATTCAGTCAGATGGCTTGGTTCGTGGTGTCGCTGTTTGTGGTTATTCTCTTTGGGGAGCTACCGCCCTTTAACATGATTGACGGTGCATTTCTCAAATACTTTGGAATCCCTGTGGCGTTCACTTGGTTTGTATCGCAAAAGACCTTTGACGGAAAAAAGCCTTTTGGATTCCTAAAATCCTGTGTGAGCTTTTTCCTCCGACCAAAAGTGACCTATGCAGGAAAAGCTATCAAACTGAAAAATCAGAAATTCAATACAAGCGTGACCGCAGTTAGGAGTGTGATGTATGTTCCCGATTAAGTACATAGAAAACAATCTGGTGTTCAACCATGACGGTGAGTGCTTTGCCTACTATGAGCTGACACCTTACAATTATTCGTTCCTGTCACCAGAAGAAAAATACATGGTGCATGACAACTTCCGTCAGCTTATCGCCCAGAACCGTGACGGAAAAATCCATGCCCTACAGATTGCCACAGAGGACAGCCTGCGTGCAGTACAGGAGCGTTCCAAAAAGGGAATCACAGGCAGATTAAAAGAGATTGCCTGTAAAAGGTAGATGAACAGACAGAAGCGTTGGTTGAGATGATTGGTGAAAATCAGATTGACTACCGCTTTTTTCTTGGCTTCAAGCTGCTGGTAAATGAGGAAGAAATCAGCTTCAAGGGTATGCGAAAATCAGCAGCTATGACCTTTGCGGATTTTATCTATGAAGTCAATCACAAGCTGATGGGTGACTTCGTTTCCATGAGTAATGATGAAATCAACCGTTTCCTAAAGATGGAAAAACTCTTGGAAAGCAAAATCTCACGCCGCTTTCAGTTCCGCAGACTAGATAAGAACGACTTCGGCTACCTCTTGGAACATATCTACGGGAATACCGGCGTTGCCTACAGTGATTACAGTTATGACCTCCCGAAAAAAAAGTCAAAGCGTGAAACACTGGTGAAGCGATATGACCTTATCCGTCCGACACGCTGCATGATTGAAGAAAACCAGCGATACCTAAAGATTGAGCGTGAAGATCAGACAACTTTTGTTGCCTACTTCACGATTAACAATATCGTGGGTGAGCTGGATTTTCCGTCAAGCGAGATATTTTATTATCAGCAACAGCAATTCACGTTCCCCGTTTCCACTTCTATGAATGTGGAAATCGTCACCAACAAAAAGGCTCTGACGACTGTTAGGAACAAAAAGAAAGAGCTGAAAGACTTGGATAATCATGCTTGGGAATCCAACAACGAAACGGGAAGTAACGTCATGGACGCTCTGGATTCGGTGAATGAACTGGAAACAAATTTAGACCAGTCCAAAGAATCCATGTATAAATTATCCTACGTTATCCGTGTGGCGGCTGACACTCTGGAAGAATTGAAACGCCGCTGTGATGAAGTCAAAGATTTCTATGATGATTTGAACGTCAAGCTGGTTCGCCCATTCGGTGATATGTTGGGGTTGCATGGTGAGTTTATCCCGTCCAGCAAAAGATATATCAATGATTATATCCAATACGTCACTTCGGACTTTCTCGCCGGACTTGGCTTCGGTGCGACACAGCAGCTTGGGGAAACGGACGGTATCTATATCGGCTATAACCTTGATACAGGAAAGAACGTCTATCTAAAACCTAGCCTTGCAGCACAGGGCGTAAAAGGTTCTGTGACAAATGCTCTTGCGGCTGCTTTTCTCGGTTCGCTCGGTGGTGGGAAGTCTTTCTGTAACAACCTTATCATCTATTATGCGGTGCTGTTTGGAGGAAAAGCGGTCATTATAGACCCTAAATCAGAGCGTGGCAACTGGCAGGAAACACTACCCGACATTGCACATGAAATCAAAATCGTCAACCTTACCAGCGAGAATAAGAACAAAGGACTTCTTGACCCGTATGTGATTATGAAGCGAACAAAAGACGCTGAAAGTCTGGCGATTGATATTTTGACATTCCTTACAGGTATTTCCTCCCGTGATGGTGAGAAGTTCCCTGTATTAAGGCGTGCGATCCGTTCTGTGACACAGAGCAAGAAAAGAGGATTGCTCCGTGTCATTGATGAGCTTCGCAAAGACGGTTCTCCTGTGGCAGAAAATATCGCAGACCATATCGAGAGCATGACCGATTATGACTTTGCACACCTTTTGTTCTCGGACGGTGATGTGGAGCAGTCCATCAGTTTAGACAGGCAGCTCAACATCATACAGGTGGCAGACCTTGTATTGCCGGATAAGGACACGAAGTTTGAAGAATACACCACAATGGAGCTGCTTTCTGTGGCAATGCTTATCGTTATCAGTACCTTTGCCCTTGATTTTATCCATTCCGACAGGAGCATTTTTAAGATGGTGGATTTGGACGAAGCGTGGACGTTCTTACAGGTGGCACAGGGGAAAGCACTTTCTAACAAGCTGATTCGTGCCGGACGTTCCATGAACGCCGCTGTTTACTTCGTCACGCAAAACTCTGGTGATGTGGACGACGAAAAAATGAAGAACAATATCGGCTTGAAGTTTGCTTTTCGTAGCACAGACATAAAGGAAATCAAGAATACCCTTGAATTTTTCGGCGTGGATAAGCAGGACGAGGGAAACCAGAAACGACTTAGGGATTTGGAAAACGGGCAATGCCTGTTTCAAGACTTGTACGGGCGTGTGGGCGTTATCCAGATTCACCCTGTATTCTCTGACCTGTTCCATGCCTTTGATACCAGACCGCCAGTGCAGACAGAAGAAACGAGGTGAAGCCTATGCGTAAGAAAAAGATAATTCGCTGGCTGCTCATTACTCTTGCGGTGATTCTCGGCGTGCTGGTGATTTTATCCATCACAGGAACAGTGGCTTATGCGGCTGGACTGGTGGATAATACAGTGAGTGACGCTAACGCCTACTCTAAATATCCCCTAGAGAATTATCAGCTTGACTTTTACGTTGACAGCTCTTGGGATTGGCTACCGTGGAACTGGCTTGATGGAATCGGGAAAAGTATTCAGTATGGCTTGTACGCTATCACAAATTTTGTCTGGACGGTGAGCCTTTATATCTCCAATGCGACAGGCTATGTAGTACAGGAAGTCTACAAGCTGAACTTTATCTCTGATACTGCAAGCTCCATTGGAAAGAACATTCAAACGCTGGCTGGCGTGACTTCCAGTGGCTTTTCCAACGAGGGGTTCTATGTGGGATTCCTGCTTATCCTCATTCTGGTAACGGGTATCTATGTGGCATACACAGGACTGTTAAAAAGAGAAACCACAAAAGCCATTCATGCGGTTATCAACTTTCTTGTGGTATTTATTCTGTCAGCGTCCTTTATTGCCTATGCCCCAAACTATATCAGCAAAATCAATGACTTTTCCGCAGATATAAGCAGCTCGGCATTATCGCTCGGTACAAAAATCGTGCTGCCCGATTCCAACAGCAAAGGAAAAGACAGCGTAGATTTAATAAGAGACAGCCTGTTTTCCATACAGGTGAAACAACCGTGGCTGCTTTTACAGTACGGGGAATCGGATATAGAAACGCTCGGTTCTGACCGTGTGGAAAGCCTGTTATCGGAAAGTCCAGACACGGACGACAGAGAGGACGTTGTGATTGAGGAAATCGAGGATAAGGACAATGACTATTTGAGCGTCACAAAGACCATGACCCGTTTAGGTATGGTAGTGTTCCTGTTTATCTTCAATATTGGTATCTCGGCATTTGTCTTTCTGCTTACCGGCATGATGATTTTCTCGCAGGTGCTATTCATCATTTACGCCATGTTCCTGCCGATTAGTTTTATCCTCTCCATGATACCGACTTATGAGGGCATGGCAAAAAAGGCTCTTACGAAGCTGTTCAATACCATTATGATGAGAGCCGGAATCACACTGATTATTACCACAGCCTTTAGTATCTCGACTATGTTTTATTCCATTTCCTCCGGCTATCCGTTTTTCATGGTGGCATTTCTACAGATAGTCACCTTTGCCGGAATCTATTTTAAATTAGGTGACTTGATGGCAATGTTCAGCCTGCAATCTTCCGATACACAGCAAGTCAGCAGACGAATCATGCGACACCCGTATATGTTCCTCAACCGCAGGGCAAGACGCTTGGAGCGTAAAATCGGTAGGACAATGGCGGCTGGTGCTGCTGGCGGTGTAGCTGGTGCTGCGGCGGCTTCTGCTTCTACGAAAAAGGCAGACAATACCAAACAGACAGGTAATACGCATACCAGAGCAAATCACAATACTTCTGCTTCTTCCAGTGGAGGTAACAGCAAGCCGCCAGCTCTGCCGGATTCCAAATCACAGAAGCCGCTTGCATTGCCGGATAAGAAAAGTCAGACGGATTCCTCACAGACTGTACATAGTTCACAAAGCAATACACAGGAATCACAGTCTACCTCAAAGCGTGGAATTGTGGATAAAAAATCGGTATCGAAACAGCCGCAGTCAGACAAAAAGAATCCGCAGCGTCCGATTGTGGATAAGGAGCGACAAAGCAACGGATCAGCGACAAAGAGAGCTGCCCCGGTGCATGAGCGACCAGCCACAACGCCTGTTCCTGTAAAATCGGATTCACAGGCGGCAGCTTTAAAGCCGGAGCAGAATGTCAAAGAGCGTCCTGGCACAGTGACAAAGGAGCAGCCGCAATCAAGCAAGAGTAAAGAGCCTGTGACAAAATCACAGGAGAATGTAAGAACACAGGTTGTCAGAGAATCCCGTCCGGCAGATAAACAGGCTTCATCAGCAGTAAATAAACATTCACAAGCTACCACAGATATTTCAAGGCAAACGGTACAACGTCAGAAGCAGACAAAGACGGTTCAGAAAAAGACCACAAATCAATCAACAATGAAGAAATTTACAAGTAAGAAAGGCGGCAAGAAATGAAGCTAAGGCATTTTGCTGTGTTCGGTGGGATTTTCACAGTGATTATCTGTCTGCTTCTGTTCCTGTTTATCGTGACCTCAGATGATGAAGAAAGTGGTTCTTCCAGTCTTGATTTTTCTGGACTGAACCTATCAGCGGAAGTATTGAAACATCAGTCTACGGTAGAAAAGTATGCAAAGGAATACAGAATCTCTGACTATGTGAACTATCTGCTTGCGATTATGCAGGTGGAATCCGGCGGCACTGGCACGACAGACGTTATGCAAGCCAGTGAATCTTTAGGATTACCGCTTAACTCCCTATCCGTGGAGGATTCCATCAAACAGGGGTGTAAATACTTCTCGGAGCTTTTGAAATCCGCAGAAGCAAAAGACTGTGACATCAACACAGTGTACAGTCCTATAACTATGGTGGCGGCTTCATTGATTATGTAGCAAAACACGGAAAGAAGTACACCTTTGAGCTGGCGGTCAGCTTCGCAAAGGGTAAATCCGGCGGTGTCAAAGTCACCTATAAGAATGACATTTCCATAAAAGAAAATGGCGGCTGGCGTTACAAGTACGGGAATATGTTCTATGTAAAATTAGTCAGCCAGTATTTGGCTGTGCCTAGTTTCAGTGACGCTACCGCACAGGCAATCTTCAATGAAGCGTTGAAGTATCAAGGCTGGAAGTATGTGTATGGCGGCAGCAATCCCAACACTTCTTTTGACTGTTCGGGATTGGTTCAGTGGTGCTACGGAAAGGCTGGTATCAGCTTACCCCGTACCGCACAGGCACAGTATGACGCTACGCAGCACATACCGCTGTCACAGGCAAAAGCTGGTGATTTGGTATTCTTCCACTCAACCTATAACGCTGGAACATACGTCACTCATGTAGGAATCTATGCTGGAAACAACAGAATGTATCATGCTGGCGACCCTATCGGATATGCAGATTTAACAAGCTCGTACTGGCAGCAACACTTGATTGGTGCCGGACGGGTGAAAACCAATTAGAAAGGAATGGTGCTATGCTATTTAAGAAAAAGGATAAGGAATCGAAACCAAAGAAAGAGAAAAAAAGTGCCTGTGATGAAAGTCGGCACACACAAGAAAACCGTGATTGCCTTATGGCTGGTGCTGATTGCCAGTGTCAGCTTTGGGGTGTATAAGAATTTCACCGCCATTGATATGCACACGGTACATGAGAAAGAAGTCATTGAGCAGCGTATTGTTGATACCAACAAGATAGAGAATTTCGTCAAGGCATTTGCGAAGTCCTACTATTCTTGGAGCAACACGCAGGAATCCATTGAGAAACGAACCGCAGCCATCAACCAATATCTGACAAAGAGCTTGCAGGATTTGAATGTTGATACGGTACGACAGGATATACCCACAAGCTCTACGGTGACGGACGTTAAGATTTGGGAGGTTGAAGCGGCTGGAACGGACGACTTTACCGTTGTCTACTCGGTAGATCAGACGGTAACGGAGGGCGAAACTTCTATCGGTTACACTTCCGCTTATATGGTGGTGGTTCATGTAGATGGTGACGGAAACATGGTTATCACGCAGAATCCGACCATCAGCAGCATACCGACAAAATCCAGCTATGAACCAAAAGTCAAGGAATCAGACGGAACGGTGGACGCTGCCACTATGGAGGAAGTGACAGAGTTCTTGGAAACATTCTTTAAGCTCTATCCTACCGCAACAGAAAAAGAACTTGCCTACTATGTATCGGGGAATGTGCTGGAACCTGTAAACTGTGAGTATGTGTTCTCGGAGCTGGTAAATCCAATCTTCACACAGGACGGTGAACAAGTAAAAGTGTCTGTATCGGTAAAATATCTCGACCAAAGGACAAAGGCAACACAGATTTCACAGTTTGATTTGACGCTGGAAAAAGATAGTAACTGGAAGATTGTAAAATAGTATGATGAAAGACTTGCATTTCGTATATATGAATGAAGTGCAAGTCTTTTCATATAAATGAATGAATATTATTCATTGACTTTCGTTTCAATAGCTTGTATAATACAAAACTGAAAGGAGGCTTATATTTATGGACAATACAAAAGAAATGTCAAAAATAGCTTTTAACCAACAAGCACTTACTTATGATAAGGATATAAAAGGTCAACACGCCAGAACCCTTTATCCTTACATATTAAATATGCTAAAAGGTAGACATTTTTCTTCTATTTTAGATTTAGGGTGCGGTACAGGAGAACTTCTTTATCAAATACAACAAATATATCATTCAAAAGATTTAACAGGTATAGATATATCTGATAAAATGATTGATATGGCTAATAAAAAAAGATTAACAATGCTCATTTTGTAATAGGTGATACAGAAGATTTACCCTTTAAGAATAATACATTTGATATTGTCATTTGTAATGATTCTTTTCATCATTATCCAGCACCAGAAAAAGTATTAGATGAAGCATACCGTGTTTTAAAAGACAGTGGCATAATTATTATTGGTGATTGCTGGCAACCATTATTTGCACGACAACTAATGAACATGTATATGAAGCACAGCAAGGAGGGTGATGTAAAGATATATTCAAAAAAAGAAATGATTCACCTTTTATTAAGGAAATTTCATAATGTTAATTGGGAGCGTATCGGAATTACTTCTTGTATGTCATTTGCGACTAAATAGATTGAGTGAATATCAGTCATTGACACTTTATTTTGTAAATGCTACTCTATAGAAAAGGAGGTTATTGTATGCGTATTTCCAAAGAACCAGAAGCAAGAAAGCAAGAAATATTAGAAACCGCTATGAAATTGTTTGCTGAAAAAGGATATGAAAAACGTCCATATCTGATATTGCAAAAGAAATCGGAGTGGCACAAGGACTATGTTACCGCTATTTTCCATCAAAAGATATTCTTTTTCAAACAGCAGTCAATGAGTATGCAAATATATTAGTCGATAAATTAAAAACAAACATCAATATCGAAACAGGATTCCATAAAGGATATTTTAAATCATATGGAAGTATTATCAGAAAGCACAAATGATACATATTATGATACATTCCATGATGAAAAAAATAAAACTTTTCACGACTTGCTCTCTTTAAGTATATGCAAAAAGTTAGTACCTGTCGTTGTAAAGCTGATAAAAAAAGCAAATGTAACAGGAGAACTTAATATTTCTGATGTAGAATCATATGCTAATTTTTGTGTATACGGTCAGCTTGGAATTTTGACAGATGATAATTTAACACCAGAAGAAAAAAACAGAAAGATAAAAGCAATTTTATTTGACTTATTCAAGCTATAATCTTTCCCCTGCTTTTACGGGCAGGGGAAAAATTTTTTAAATAATAAATGAATGATATTCATTCAGTAAGGAGAATTATATGAACACAAAACTAGATTTTATAAACGGAAATACAAAAAAATGTTTGCTGGCAATGACACTACCTATGATTGTAGCCATGTTTTTAAATATGGCTTATAACTTGGTTGACAGTCTTTGGATTGGAAATTTACTCGGAGAATTAGCGTATGCTGCATTAACTAATTCTACACCTATCGTACTACTTTTGACTTCTGTTGCGATGGGAGCAACAAATGGAATTTCTATTTTGCTCTCGCAGGCAATAGGAGCTAGAAACGAACAAAAGAAAAAGAAAGTGATTTCTACGTCCTTTGTATTGCAGTAATTTTTTCTTTGTTCATTACTTTATTTTGGTA
>ENA-OQEQ01000010-OQEQ01000010.1-human-gut-metagenome-genome-assembly--contig:-NODE-10-length-22477-cov-1.875884_pt1 | contig 22477 bp, 20 predicted proteins | sample MGYA00242799_ERZ504643 | MGnify/ENA primary metagenome ERZ504643 (study PRJEB26092, sample SAMD00036340) | human gut metagenome | host: Homo sapiens | study: EMG produced TPA metagenomics assembly of... | reverse complement strand
CCGGTGGCCGTGAACCCCTCAAGCTCCCCCGTAGCCGTTGCGGGTGTAGCGCAGCGAGGCTCCCGCCGTGCTGTCGAGCGTGAGTATCCTGCCGGTATGGTCGTAGGTGCGGAGTATGGTGTTGCCGTCGGCCGTTTCCCGTGTCGGAAGTCCCAGGGAGTTGTATGCGAACTCCACCGTGCTTTCCCCCCTCGATGCCTGCACCAGCCTGCCGGACAGTCCGTAGGTGTAGGTCTGGTCGGGGTCGCCGGCCGTGGGGTATGAGACGCGCGTCACGCGCGAGCAGGCGTCATAGCCGTATTCCCTTTCCGTTCCCGACGGCAGCGTCTCCCTGACGACGCGTCCGCCCCTGTCACGCAGGTAACGACGGACGGCCCCGTCGAAGCCTTTCTCGGCGGTGACGTTTCCCACAGCGTCGAGGGTGAACTCGTAGCTCTGGAGCCTCTCGTTTGTCACACGGCGCAGGCGTTCCTCCCGGTCATAGCGGAAGTTCACCACGCCCCGGTGGTCGCGGCGCCTTGTCAGCTTCCACATGCCGGAGTAGCCGTACTCCACGTGCTGGACGTTGTCACGGTATTCGGTGAGGTTGTCTATCCCGTCGTAGGACAGGCGTATGTCGTTGCCGTCGAAGTCGAGCACGCGCACCACGCGGCCCACGGGGTCGTATTCCCTTTTCTGCACCGCACCCTTGGGGTTGGTGACGCTCACGCACCTGCCCAGCAGGTCGTAGCCGTACAGCGAGGTGTTCCCCCGGCTGTCGGAGGCTTCCGTGAGGTTATGGAAACGGTCATAGGCGAGCCTCGTCACCACGCCGTAGGGGTCTTTCACCGATGCCACCGCACCGTTGCGGTAGGTCATCCTCGTGACGGCACCTTCGGGGTTGGTGCGGCTCACCAGATTGCCGGAGCGGTCATAGCCGAACTCCCACGTGCCGCCGTCCGGCGTGGTAACGGATACGGGACGGTTGCGCAGGTTCCCCTTGGCGGGGTACACGGCGGACACGCTGCCGCCGCACGGGTCGGAGCTGTCGGTGCAGTTCCCCCAGCGGTCATATCTGTACAGGGTGCTGTTACCGAGCGGGTCTGTCTGTGCGAGGAGCCGGCGGCTGTCGTCGTAACGCCACAGGTGTTCCCCGCCGTTGGCATCGACCTTCTTCCACACAAGGCCGCCGCGGTGGTGGTACACCGTCAGCTCCCCGTGGCTGTCGAGCACCTCGGTCACTCCCTCCCGGAACGTGAGCCTGTGGTCGTATATGCCGCCGTCGCCCCACGTGTGCACGCAGCGCGAACCCACGCCCGTACCGTCGTACTCGAAGTACCACGCAAGGCCGTTGCGCCATGTCTCCTTCACGATGAGCCTTCCGGCATACTCGTATGTCATCACGTCGCCCGCCGCGTTGCGCTGGAGGGTCATGTTGCCGTCGGCGTCGTACTCGTAGGAGGCGAGGGTAATCTCTTTCTCCGGATCTTCCGGATGCGGGCCGCATATCTCAAGGATGCGTCCGCTTCTCGTGTCGTGCTCCACCCTCAGGCGGCGGCCCGCGCTGTCGGTGATGGAGCGCAGCAGGCCCTCTTTCGTGTAGTCGAAGCGGATGCCCAGGCCGTTGCAGTCGGTCACGCTCTCAAGCAGGCGCACGGAATCGTACTCCTTGTGTGTGAAGCGGTAGTAGAGGTCCTCGGCCATGTCCCACACGCAGTAGCCGCCGTCCTGTTCCAGACGGGCCTCCTTGCGTTCGGAGAGGATGAACGAGGGTTCCTTCGCTGTAGGCAGGGGGAAGGCCACCGGGATGCCGTCACTCATGCGGAGCGTCAGCGTGCCCTCTTCCGTGTCCGCGACGACGCCCATGTCGTAGGCGTGGTGCCACCCGTTGCCCAGAGGCCCCCGGTAGTCGCTGCGGCTGTACCACGTGCGCTCCCATGACAGGGGCACCGGGCCGTCGAGCCAGAAGTCCTCCTCGTCGGTGAAGAACGTGCCGCTGGCCACGTCCACCGGGTGGCCCGTGACCGTACAGATGGCCTTGTGGAGCATGTTCTTCAGGGATTCGCTCTTTATCGTCCTGTTGACCTTGCTGTGCAGCCTGTCCGCCAGCTTCCTGGTCTTTTTCTTGTAGAAACGCCCGAACGCCCCCGTGCATTTGCGGGCGAGTGCCGCCATGGGGTTGAGGGGGACGGGAACCGGGCTGGTGAGTATCTGCCTGGCGGGAGGTATCGGGTTGATGACACCCGTGGGCAGGAACATGCCCGGAACCTTGTGCACGCTCGGTATGCCCACGTCGTTGCAGTCAAGGTGCAGGTGCGCGCCGCCGCCCGAGAAGGGCATCCCGTCGGCAAGTACCGTCAGGCTGCCCATGAAGGCGTGGCCGTTGTTCTTGGGTATCGCCGCTGAAGGGGCCGCCCAGCCTGCGCCCATGGGGATGTGCGGGATGCTCCGCGTAGGTGTGGATGCGACCGCGCGGGGGATGAAGCCGCCTATCTTGACGGTGGCGCCCAGCATCCCGACGGCCATCGTCAGCACGGTGTGGCCCACCTCGGCGAGCTTCGCGCTGTCGGCGTCGCCCGTCTGTTCCGCTGTCGGTGGCGGGGGGATGAACGAGGAGACCGCCGCCGCGATGAAGTCCTGCGGACGGAGGAGAACCCCGACATAAGGGTGAGGCATGGGCACGACGGGGGACGGGGGTATCGTCACGAGGTGGATGTCCACGCCGATGACCGGGTCGAGCTGCTTGGAGATAGGCAGGCAGGCCATGCCCTTCATGCCCATGGCACCCAGTACGGGGAGCATCGCGGCTTCGCTCAGACCGTCGGCAAGGCCGCCGATGGCGGCTGCCGCCTTGACACCCGTGTCGAGGGCATTGACGGACGGTGACACCCCGGCATCGGAGTTCGCCTTGACGCCTTCCGAGATGCCCTTGACCTGCGCCCCTACGCCGGTCTTTAGGTTTGCGCTTACGCTGTCGAAATAGCCTGTGTCCGCCATAACTGTCAGTTTTTATCGTTATTTAACTCGAAAATACAAATAGGCAGATGCAACAATGGCAATCACAATAATTACACCGAGCCAAAATCGGAATCCGGTTGGACCCAATAAGTCAAGAAAGAAATTTCCTCCCCAACTTCCGGGTCTGGCGTATGTCCATTTCCAGTCGAATATCAGTCCGACAAGCCAAACCAATAGCAGAAAGATTACTACTAAGTACCCCACTTTAGGGTTCGCATAGGCATATTCGGTTGCATTAGTGAACAGCCTTTCAAGATTTCGCAATATGTTGTTCAGCCATTCCATTGTATTTTCCTAAATTTCTTTTATACTCATACAAATAATTCTCCCAGTTATCTCCTAACACTTTGGTCAGAACTTCATTTATTTCATCGTCACTGACCAGCTTGGAGCGTGCCGAACTGTTTAACAGGCTTAATAACAGGAGAGGATAAGAGGAGTTCTTTATCAGGTCTATGGAAAGTTTGTCTGAAAGTCTGAAACCTTCCACATAACATTCCGCAGCTAACGATTTCTCATAATTATTTTCCCGGCACCAACCACACAGCCTCAATGCTTCACTTTGCATTAGGTAATCGTTGCATCTGGAGTATGCTTCAGCACCGCGATAGTACGTCTCTGCCGCTTCTTTCCAAAGCGACTCTCGTACATAGATGGAGGCTTTCCCCAATAAGGTGTTTCCGAGCAATCGGCAAGCTAAAGAGGGATCTAATTTTTCTTCCCCGATTTCAGCGGCTTCTACGGCTTTGTCGGCAAAGTACATGGCCGTCTTGTAGTCCTTACGGGAAATCTGGTCTGTATATAGAATTGTATATACGGTTACAAATTGACTGATCCAGTTAATGTCTTTCTTCACATTTTCGAGAGCGATATCGAGGCATTTCTTCGCAAATTCCTCTGTTTGCGCTGCATTCCCTTTTTTCACACTGTTCATCAGTTTGATTAATGCCAGCCTGAAATTCGAGGCTGCCGGGTCGCTCTTATCTTCATTCGCCGCTTGTTCCGCGAGTTGCTCCATTGCACCGTCTAAATCTATTGGTGGATAAATAGACACCGCGTCATTGGAGTGTTTGGCCATTAGTTTGCCAAACTGTTCATAGTCTTTTATGTCGGATATCCCCCATACCATTTGCTTGTGGAATGGCAGAGCAAGAGCTTTTTCAAACCATTCACGACATCCGTCATAGTCGTATGTGTTCTTTAGGTTAAAGACAAAACTGCATTTCATATCAGTCCCTTTTACAAGGGATTCTGTCAGCTTGTTGAAGTTGGCAACTGCGACGGAGGCATCGTTTTCCGCTTCTTCCGACTTATAATCAGCTATCCAATCAACACGTTCAAAGACAATATCTTCGGGTTTCTTTGAGTTATTCCAGTATTCTACTTGTTGTGCAATATACCCTACAACATCTTTTGAGAATTCGGTTCTGGAACTGAACGGAAGTTCTATGAGGAACACCATATCTTCCTCTTCGCTATCAAGGGCAAGCATATAGTCATAGAAAGCATCAAGCATACTTTCGTCTCCCGGATTGATGACGATACGGATCAACTTGACCGGTTTCCTGACTGCATCTTCCCATTGGTAGAGCATCTTGTCTGCTATTTGTTGTATGGCGTTGCTCATATGCTGTTAATTCAATTTGACAATAGTTCCGGCTACGGCTGTGGTTCCGGAAGAATCTATCGTAGCCTTTGTTGTACCGCTGACCGTGGCACTGCTGCTGCCGGTTGCTGTAAAATCAGTACTGGAGATATTATAATTGCTGCTTGCTGTACAATCAATATTTTCTGCTGATTGCGCAATATTGGCACCCGCGGACTCTGTTATGTCCTTTTCCGCATTAGATGATATATTGCCTTCGCTATCAATCATTATTTTGTTTTCTCCAACACACAAGGTGATGCTTTTAGAGGCAGATATTGTGATATTTCCTTCTCCGTCTGCCGTATAGCTGTTGCCTTCCTTGTCTTTCATCATAACGCTTCCTTTTTCATCATCAAGCGTTATGGTACAACCGCTGCGGGTAGTCAGGCTTTTTGTTTTGTTTGAACTGCCGCCACCGGTGCCTGACTTTCCATGGAATAAGCTGCCAAGTACAAACGGACGGTTCGGGTCATCATATCTGAATGCCACCATGACTTGGTCTCCCTTTTCGGGTATGAATACAAATCCTCTGTTTGTGGCACTTTGTCGCTTGTACCTGCGTCAGGAGTGAGCACCCGTATCCACGAGGTTTGCATCGGGCCGGTCTGCCAGTTCATCTTGACTTGGACGCGGCCTAACTTTTTCGGGTCCTCGTTGCTGACAACCACGGCCTGCTGTGTATGAGCGACAGGCAGAGGTACATCCGGGCATGGAAGGGTGGGAATAGAGGACGGAAGTGCGGTGAAATAGTTCTGGTAACTGTCACCCATACCGGCTACGTGGGTTATTTCCGTAATGATATAGGTGCCGATGCTATTTTTTACGTGGATACCTATTCCTGTATGGATAGCGGTATGAACATCTATGATACTGCCCACCGTAAGGATGCGGCAATCGCTTTCCCCGGTGATGAAACTGGATGCGGCGCTGTCGCTTTGCTGCCTGCGTTGGAAATAGGCGTCAAGTTCACCCTTATTGGTTATGCGCGGTTCCGCCCGTTGGACAGCGGGAGCGGTAAACAAAGCCAATGACGAGTCAAAGGCCGCTTGTCCCAATGTGTTTTGTCCGGCTGCGGTATCGGGGGATTGGCCGTTATAGGTCTGGTCGTTCACCGAATGGTAAGAACTTCCCTTTATTGGTCGGGCAAGTGCCTGCGAGCAGACATCGAGCACGGATAGTTCCTCGCCGTATGTCAGCTTGGTCGTCGAGCCGGCCTGTGGCTTCCCGAATACAAGGTTCTGTCCGTCGTAGTAGAGCCATTCCTGATATTGGCGGGCAAGCCGTTGTATGAATCTGAAGTTGGTTTCCTCGTACTGGCATTCGTATTCCAGCTTCGATTTCGTTTCCGGATTGACAAGAGCTTGCACTCCTGCCTTGTCTGTAAGTTCCTTAACGATGTCAGACAAGGATTTGTTGCACCATGAGGCACAAGTGTGGTCTGACTCCAGTAGGAATGTTGACGAATATCCCGTCACTTTTATATTTCCGTGTGTTCCACCGGAACGATGAAGTCCCACCATGGTGGCCACGCCGACAAAAATAGTGCCGCCGAAGTCCATGATTACTTTTTTCCCAACCCAGTCTTTTGACGCCTCCGGGATTTCCACACCATAGGCTTCTATGGCTTGGATATCCAGCGTTATCTCAAAGTAGTGATGCTCATTGATGCTCTGTTTGAGCATCAACTGCACAAACGACGGCATGGGTATGCCGGCTATTTCCAATGTGACTTTTTTTTGTTCCAGCATGGCGGCATTATATTTGACGGTTTATATCCAAATTGCCAAAGCCGCCCGGCGGAAGTCCGTCGGACGGCCTGACAAATGTTTTGATTTAGGATTTACCTATGTACGCCGATTTATTTCTTCGGCCAACGGTTGTCAAGAGCTGCGCTGCCGACGATGATTTCTTCAGCGGAGAACGTAATGGTGATTGTCATAGGCACATCGTTGTTCGCGTCCAGAGTTTCCGAGTAGTGAACGATGTATGCGTTCTTGAACTGGATCTCCTTCATCTTGGCATCTTCCTCCGTTTTTTTGTAGATAATCTTTCCTTCTACAGGTTTGAAAGGACTGTTCAACATCGCTTCGATGACAGAAGTGTCTTCTGTTGATTCGATGGTTGCTTTTACTCTACCACCCAATACGCTTGAAGAGGGCATACCTTTAGGGTCTGTGTTACGACTAAACTCATAGTTTGAATAAAGGACGTCAAATTCCTTGTTGTTAAGTTCCAATGATGCTCTAAATGCCATAATACTTGGATTTAATGGGTTAAACTTAATTATTTTACTTCGGTTTCTCCGTCCTTGCGCCCTAACCGGTATAGATGCAAAAAAGAGAAAACCTCAAAAACGATTTTTTGAAATTTCCTCTCAGCCTCCGGATGACTCAGTTTTATTGTGGGAAAAAGAGAAGAAAATAAAACATCATCTTTGATGTGAGCAAATATAAGTGCTTATATTCATTTTTCCAAATTTTTTAGCGCGTTTTTTTTTGCTGTTATTTTCATTTTAACACGTTTTTAAACTAATGTTCGTGTATAAAGCCACTGTCCTATATGATTAGAAACACGCCCCGTTGATGATGTGTCGCTATTAAATTGATTCCCGGTATTGTACAATAACACTTGTAGAAGAAGTTTCATCAGGAATGGACGAAACCGTCGGAAAGAAAACTGCTGCCGGAATGCAGAAAAACGGTATCCACCGCATGAAAGTGGCAGATACCGTTAGCAGATTGACTATGCAGTCTGAATGTTTGCGTATGTCCTAATTCTTACGCCCGTATCGGCAGATGAGCAATGAACTTAATACCAGGAGTGCAAGGGCAATCATCCATGTGTAGATCTTCCGTTCCTTTTCCAAATGTTCGATGTCCGCCGCTTGTTGTTTGGAGCAAGTTGTCAGTATATTAATCTGGGATTGTTGTGCCTTGCAGATATCCATAAGTTCAGCATTAATCCGTTGCTGTGTCTCCAGCGAAGTTTGGATGTTCTTGAAGTTGCGGTTGGTCGTATATGCGTCACGGATATATCCGGGCGTGCTTACCTGTAACGAGGGAACTTGTATGCTGTCCGGAAGGTATGTCAGTTCTGCATTATTGCGCCGTTCCGTTGCGAAGCTGTTGAACAGGAGTATGCCAACAAGTGTGCCGCTGATCAGAAAGGCTATTAATGCTATGATGGCAAACATTGTGTTTGATGATTTCGCGACAGGTTGTTGGTACTCTCGTTCAAGCCATGGATGATGGTTCATCGTGTGAGGCGGAATGGATGTTCCATACTCCACTGTCCGGACTTCGGCATTTTCTTCAGTCTCTTTTTTCTCAAGAGCCTTACGTCTTGATATATCCATAAATTCGCGCTTGGCAATCTGGTATTTATCCGCTTGATAAATTACAAGGTCGTTTTTTACCAGCCAGTCAAGAACGTCCTTGACACTCCGTTCTGATACCTTGAGGTTGCTGATGCTCCAAAATATTTCTGCACAAGATACCCATATTGGCTTCTGGAGGCACTTCTGATATAGGATTTCAAGAATCTCTGCCTGTAGTTGTTCTCTTGTTGGTTCCATTTTATTTACAGTATTAATTGTTTCGGAATAAAATAATATTTCTTGCCGGCGATGAATACAGGTCTGAAAAGGTTGCGTTGATACATGTCTTCCAATCTCTTCATCTTTGAAATCAGGGCTGTATAGCCACTATTAAAGTCCGTCAGTTCAACCTTTCTTTTCTTCAGTTTCTTCACCTTTGTTGAATTTAAAAGGCTGTCATTGGCCATGACTCCCGTCTTACAATAGAAGATTTGAGCCAAATATGGATTTCTGGGCAATACTTTTCGATAGAAACTTCTGTTTATGCTTTTCTTTTGCCGGTTAAATTGCTTGCGAAGCACTCTTAGCTCCTTTTTCCCTATGTTATCTGAGAACTCCGGGAGCAGTCCCCTGTAGCTTTGCAGCAGTTCCATCACTTCCTTGTCATCGAGTAGATATCCATATTCGTACCCGTCCATTATACTGTCCGCTACGGAGGTCTTTATATAGTAGGTGTCATTCACGCTGTTTCTATCTATATCGTCAAGGCTCATACTGTCAGGATTTTCCGTATGATGGAATATATGCGTCAGTTCGGATGTGGGACGGCTTCTTAGGACACCTATATTTCGCTCATAATCTTTAAGTGAGTGCAACAGTAGGCTGTCCGTCTCGAAAGATTGCCATAACACGGAATCCAAGGCTGTTTCCAAAGCGTTGCTTTCCAGCCTGTTTCTACCTTTAGGGAATAAGATTCCTCCTACCGTAAGGCTGTTGTATGGAGCATCGTACAGGTATAAGTTGGCATCCGTAGCTTCTATGTTCTTGAACAGCTCCGTCTTTACCAGTCTGCTGTCTGCGATATAATTGGATATATGGTCTATGTATTTCGTAGAATGGCTGTCCAGAATGGATTTGGCCTGCAATAGGAAGTCCTGATAAGAAGTGCCTGACGCTCTGTCTATCTGGGCAAACAGAAGCCTTGCCGGTTGGGTTGCCAGCCACGAGAGTTGTTGCTCGTGCAAGGATAAAGTTTGCTTTGACCCTAAAATGACAAATACATTGTTGCTGAAACGGCTTTCGTTATCATAACGGGAGATTTGTTTGATAGCCCCGCCAAAACCGTAAAACGATGATTGTTCCTCTTGCTCGTTTTTCCGCTTGGAAGAAATGGATTGTTTGATATAGTCGAGCCAGGCTGAAAAGTCCTTGGTTGGGGCCAAATGTCTGTTTTCTCCGTTGGAGGATATGCAAGTTGCCGAGAAAGTGTAGTCATATCCGGGCTTCATTTTCAGCTTTAGGTTCTGTAGTACATTGATATATGGGGATAGATAAGGCAGGTCGGCATCATTGAACAGTACATGTATGTTCACGTTTTTGTTTTCCGCTTCCATCTTTCGGACATCGGAAACCATGATGTCTCCGCCTTTGATATTGATAATCTTATTCCAGTTCTTGTCCCAGACGGACAGAGGATAGTTCAGCCGGATATTCCCATTCGTCATAGGCCTGCCGGGTTTCCATCCAGGTTGAACAACATCGTACCCTGAATATTCGCATTATGTAATGCCAACGTATCGGGATACATTAGGTTGACAGCACACAACAAAGAATCACGGTATCGTGAATAATCAATATGATACACCTCATTTTGGCCGACTTCTGCAAGAAGGTCAGCGGGAACCCACCCTAAAAAGCGTTTGGTACTGTCTGATAATGCGGGAACATTGGAAATCAATGCGGATTTGCCGCTCTTGTCTAACTTGTATAGGTAAACAACCTCTCCGCTGACAACTACCGCATCCGTTGTTGTTTTCAAAAACGGCTCTCCGTATATTTTCAGGGTATCTCCATTGAAGAATTGATGGATATCGAACAGCTTGTTAATGCTGTTTATGCCTATACGGTACCTTATCGGCTGGTTGTTGCGGGGATTGATACGGGCATGGTCGTACATCAGTACATTTTCCGATGGTATCCATCCGGCATAATTGACTTTACGGGGTTCCTTAAAGTGTCTCTTGCTGTTATACAGGAAACCTATTATCGACTTGGGCTTGCCTGTAATGTCTGGGTCAGCCTGAACGAGCTTGTAGGTTCCGTTCTTTTCACCTACTATGTAATAGGGTGTGCCAATCCCGTGTGAAGACCGCTTACGCTGGAAATACGGGTCTTCATAACTTTGATTTCCAGTCCTGTCCGAATAGACAATTCTGTTAGTCTTGCTTTTCTTTGTTTTGACAGGAGCGTCTGTTGATTCCGGATAATTGAATATATCCCTATCCATTATTTGTATTCTGTCGCGGATGGACACTTGGGCAGATACGTTGCACGCAAGAGTAATCATCACGGCCACAGAAAACAGATTTCGTATGAGATTCAGTTGTTTCATTTTTCAATATAACTTTGTGTCACATGGATGGACTTGACGCAATTCAAATCGTCAATCTTCACATCATCAATACTCACACGCTTTTTCCTGTTGCTCTCAAGAAAATGCAGTCCTTGGCAATAGCCGTTGAAGTCATTGTATTTTTCATCATTGATGACGACCACTACCTGGTCTGCATCAATGCAAAAATATTTGTTACGGATATAATTCGTATGTTCGTAATAGACCGACTTTTGTGAGACTTTGGCGTCAGCTATGGCTTGCAAGTGTTTTTTTATATCATTCTGTACCAGTACCAACGAATCCACCGTGACCAGTTCCTCTGCTTTTTCAAAGCGTGGGAGAATGGTTATACGGTGCTTCACCGGATATTTCGTCGTATTGGTTTGTAATGAGATGGTGTATTCTCCCGGAATATCATACGAATACACGACTTGCTGCTCGTATGCGTCCACAGTACCGCTTTCTCCAAATTCCCATAGCCATGTGTCCATACCATAGCCTTCTGCCGAAAAGACCAGCTCTTCACCTTGATAACCCTCTGACACTCCATTTATACGGGGTATGGAATCAATGGCCTCATGCTCCAGCCCTGAGATAACTTTGATATACTTGTTTACGGAGTGTTTTCCGTCTATTTTCAAAGTAATAAGATATTTGCCGGCCTTACGGTAAGTGTATGACACATCCGTATTTCTCATCAGTGTATCACCGTTTCCCATTTCCCATATGAGCCGCTTGCCTTTAATCGCTGCCGTATCGTTGACTAATAGCTCCAACCGCTCATTGACCTCATAATGAAAATTATCATTGGTGTCATACACATAAAAGTCAATATTGGCAAGGTGCGACTTCGAAGGCAGGAACAAAAACAAAAGGATACCTGCCATGGCAACCAGTCCCAATATGATGATTGTTATAGTTTTCTTATTATCCATCGCGAATGTTTTATAAATTGGCTTTACATTCTTCCAAATCCCGTTCAATCAGTGCATTGTTATGTACCAGACTGTTCAATTCCTCTTTTATGTCGAATTGGCATTTAAGCATTCTGGAGGACAACACGCCGAAAAGGAATTTCGTATTCATATTGTTTTCCTTGTATATATGCTGCAATTGGTAAATCCCATCCTTCACCTCGTCCATCTTTTGTACTTGATGAATGTTGAAGTCCAGAGAGTCAATCTCATTCCAGATGTTCTGCGCTTGCTGCATATGTGTATGCTGGATTTCAAAAATGCGTTCGGAATGGTTGATTTCGTTTATCAACTCCGAACTGTCCTCTGTCGGTACGTTGAGTATATACCGGCAAAGTATGATATAAATTGCGGCTACTGAGAAAATCAGCAGCAGGAGGAAACGGATGTTTCCCCATAGCATTTCGTCTTTTGTCATGGCTTCGTCAGTTTATTCTTGGTTAATTCCTGATATTTGATTCTACACTTTTCAAGTTGCTCCATGTTGCTTTCACGCTTTTTGCTTTCGCGGTCAAGGTCATCCATTGATGATTGGATGACACGGATCTGTTCAAGCATAGCTTTATACACTTCGTACTTGCTTTTATCGGCCTGCATCGCAATGTCATTTTCCATTAATAACCGTTTTTTTGGTTATCAATTTTTGCATGTGCTTGTGTTCACTCGAATTTCGCCGCTTGGTCTTCAGATTGTTCAAGTCCCGGAACAATTCTTCTATCTGGAAGTTAAGTTCTGCCTGTTTCTTGAACACATTGTCATATTCGGCCTTCTTGCTTTCAAGAAGGGATATTCCCTTTTGTGCAGTCACAATCGTTACGACACCTCCGGTTGTGGTAACAATCAGTGCGATAGCGAATACCAAAGTAAATCGGAGTTTCGCTTTCAAACGAGCTTTTTTGTTTTCTGCTTCCATACTTGCTATGATTTAATCGCTCAACCTATAAACGACCATGATCGTTTCTTTGAGCTTCTATTGTTTCGTGACTTTCGTCTCCTACTATAATATTCTCACGAACCATTCCGATGTATTCCAGTTCACTCATTTTGTGGAACATATTGCTGAGCAGTGTCACAAATGCCCCTGCCGTCTGCAATGATTGGTTTATATTGGTATGATCATACATAAGCTTGGTTAGGCTCTCTATCTTCGTGATAAATTCAGAGGGTGTGACATTGGTCCACTCATAGAAATATTGGAGCAATTGTTCTCTTTCCGTTTCAGAAAGACTTTGAAGAGCGGAGTTCAGACCGTTTGCAAGCTCATTCACGGCCTGCACAAGATATATCGGCGGTTGCTCTAAGGCGATTTGTTCGATAAAGAAGATTCTTGAGTTGTAAAAGGCCGAGAAAGCCTTACACAGCTCAAATGTATTATTGGCAAGCGTATCTCTACGCTTGTCAGCAACATTCCTGCTGTAAATGAGTTTCACGTCTTCTTTTATCGACTGTAGGGTACGTGCCAATTGGGAAATGAATGTTTTAATCCCATCGTGGCAAGCGGAATGTTGTACCGGTGGAATATATTGATGATTGATTTTATAGGTATTCCCTTGTCTGCATACCTCTGCCACCAGCAAAAAATTCTGGCTGTAGAAAGATTTGTTGACTTGGTTTTTGGGAACGATATGGAGTTTTATGCTCGGCAAGACATACGGGTGATGCAAAGGCACCTCTTCCGGGTCCGGTTCACCGACAGGTATCAAGTGATACGGATCTACGGATATTAGTACCATATACTCGCTGTCCTCGGCTTGCAGACCGGATTCTGAAATGGTTGCACAGGGTTTCTCATCCCCGTATAAACCGTCGTAATAAACGATGGGCAGACCGCCTTTGGTGATAGCGTTGCAGCTTTTCAGGCGGACACAGAGAGTGGACATGGTATCACCTGAAATCTCTATTTCAAGATTGTCACCTATCCCTTCAAGGACCTCTCCAAGACCATAGTTATAACTGGTCAGACTCCTTCCTGCTTCGCGGTTGAGAGCTTCCGTTTGGCAATATTGGTTTGCAAAGAAATGCTGGCTGGTCAGCTTCAGACCATTGACCCAGTTTACAGGCAAATATGTTAGTGTTTTCATATATTATGATGTTTTTGTTTCTACTTGTACACGTCGGATATATATCGTTTGATTATTCTTAATCTTATTGCCCTCACTCGTCAGAGTGGGGTCAAGTATTCTTATGAACAACGGGAAGTTAAACCATTTTGAGGTATAGAACATCCATCCGATTTGCATATCTTCCTTCTCTGTTTCAATCTTGTTTTGGGGGAAACGCCTGTTTTGGTCTTCGATAACCCAATTGAACCAATTCCCAAGAGATATTTCATTGGGCAGGCGGACAACCAACGAAGCGTATGTCGGGTCTTTTATATTCCGTTTGATTTTGACTTTGACCGTTCGGAAGCCGAAGTTGTCTATGTTGTCCCAATATTTCCGGTCAAAGGTACCATAGCTCAATTCCCATGGGGTATATATCGGATGCGGGATGTCCAGGAACAGGGTTCTGCTGTACATAATCAGATACGGGATTGCAAACCACAGGATATTTGTTGTGTTCCATAGCGAATAAGGTAGCTTGCTTATCAGTTCAAACAGCAGATAGTAGCACCATCCGCCTAAAGCGCATATTGTGGTTAGAGTGAGAATGACCGCTGTTCGGGAACTGCCAATACCGATTGCTCCGAACAAATCGGAGGTTGACAGTTTGCAGAACAATGCTCCAAGGAGGATATAGGACAATATCGTGAATGTCAAGCCTCCCCAGACGTATTCGTTTTTTAGGAAACCGAACAGGCTGGGTAAAGCGACGGCAATGGAAGCCAGAAGAATGAATATGATTAATTTCTTCAGGCTAAGTTTGCTCTTGATCGTTTTTATTCCGGTCAAGACAAATATCATCACGGCTACAAATAATGGAGCCAATAAATAACGTGCAAAGAAATATAGCAATATCTTCATATTATTAGATTTTTCATAAGTTCATATTATATCCTAATCGGTTTTCTCCGAGTATAAAATCCGTTTCTCCACGTACCAGATAATCAACTTCGATATTTCTTGTTGAAAGGATGAAAAATTCAAGTATCCGGCGGACATTGGATAGATGCGTTTTTACCTCCTCATAGTCATCTGTCGGAGTATCAAGGATGATTGTCGCCGTCAAATCATCGGTTTCACTTATCATTAGACCATTAAGACCTAATGTCTGTCCGACACATCCGGAACCGACGGAAAGGTAAACCGTTTCATCAATCTCATGGACTTCCAGTCGCAGTTTCACCTTCAATCCCAAAACGATAAGGAACAGTTGCTCGATAGCGGGCAGGTTCTCTTTATACCGTTCTGCATTGCAGAGGAATAGGAACAGCTTATATTTCTGATGGGAAGTAATGGATAGTTCGACATTTTCCATTACTTCAATCATCTTGATGAAGTTCTTCTTGGAGTCCGGGTCTGAAAAGAAATTCAGATGGCGGTTATTGATACGGACCTTTTCTTTGAAAAACTCTGTATCAAAGGGTGCAAAGAATTGTATAAGCTCTTTATCCTGTTTTTCATTGGCTCGGATGGCTTCGACTATCTCCTTATTGCTCATGCCCGGTGTGCTAAGCACCAATGGATGAAATAGTAATTCCGGCAATTGATGATAGATGCTGTTTCTTGCCAGATTCAGCAATATATATTCTTTGTCGGCATTTGTCGCCGCGATATGCTGTACCGAAACACTTAATACATCTCTGGATTTCACACGACTGTTCATACCATGGCAATTAACCATAGTATGGTCCAACAGCCGCCGGTCAAGAATAAATTGAAGTTCATCATAAAAGATTTCTGCGACAAAATTTATTGCCTGACTTCGTTGGATGCTTTCCAAGGGTTTCTTTTGCGCTAACATTGTTCCCATATCAGTTCACCGTTTCGATAGTTTATGACGATGTTGTCACCCGACTTGATTTGCTCAGAGACAATCAGACGAGATACGGACTTCTTGATATAAGTTCTTATGACTCCTGCTATCGGACGTGCGCCGTATTTGGGAGAATACCCTTTGTTTGCCAGATGTTGCAATGCTTCATCCGACAAATTCAACTGGATGTTTTTCTGTTTCATCAGTTGTTCTTGCAATCTTCCAAAATGGAGGTTGAATATCTGTTTGGCGACATTTTCATCTATTGGCGCAAACGGAACCACCTCGGTGAGACGTCCCAAAAATTCAGGTCGGAAATACTGTGCCATAACCTCGATGAGCTTTCCGGAATCAGGAGTATGTCCGGATTGTATTTGTTCCACAATCCACTGGCTTCCGATATTGGATGTGAAAATGATTATGGAATTTGAAAAATCTCCTTCCCGGCCCAGTTTATCATGTATTTTGCCTTCATCCATCATTTGCAGGAAAACATCATAAACGCTGCTATGGGCTTTCTCAATCTCATCGAATAACACTACCGAATAAGGTTTCTGTCTGATTTGAGTGACCAGTAAACCACCTTCCTCATATCCTACATATCCCGGAGGTGCACCATACAGCAATGCAGCCGAATGTTCTTCCTTGAACTCGGACATGTCAAATCTGATCATGGCTGATTCGTCATCAAACAGTAACTCGGCCAGTGATTTTGTGAGTTCTGTTTTTCCCGTTCCGGTAGGGCCAAGGAAGAAGAATGAACCTATAGGCTTCTTGGGGTCACTCAGTCCGCTGCGTGATTCTATAATGGCATCTGATAAAGTCGTAATAGCCCGGTTCTGTCCTTTGACCCGTTCTTGCAATTTGCTCTCGATGCTCAAAAGTCGGTCCTTCTCGCGGGCTTGTATTTTTCCGATAGGTATATTGGTGCACTCCGCTACAATCGCCTCTATTTCCGAAGAGCGTATCTCTTCAATAGACTGGTCGGATAGTGCCTTTAATTCTTTGATGATGCCCGACAAACGTCCTGCTTTTATCGCGATGTCATCTTCTTTATCCCATACATAGTTGTCTGACAGTTTGGTGGTCAATACGACACTGATTTTGCTGAATACAGAACGGTATAGTAAGTAAAGCGGCCCTTCAGATATTTTTTCGTCGAGACTCTTTATTTCCTCAAAATCCGCTTCCAAATCAGAAACACTGGCTCGTGCATTCTTATTGCATAGCCGGACGGCAGCAGCGGTTCTGTCAAGCAGGTCGATGGCGGCAGATGGCAGGCTGCGTTCCTTAAAATATCGTTTGGAGAGTGCGATTGAATCTTTAATACACGCATCTGAAATTCTCAGCTCGTAATAGTTTTCAATCCTTTTTTTATGTAATTGTATGGCACTTTCAAGTGTAGCCGTATCCAGTTCTTCAATCTTTATGATATCAAGACGCCCTTCTATCGGATGCTTTTCGATGTTCTTCCGGTAAGAATCGTTCGTGAGTGTGAGAACAAGATTTGCGGCTCCCTCGCTGATTTGTGCACTTAATATGTTGATGAGTGTGGATGCTTTGCCTGATACGCTGTTCTCCAAAAGGACCTGTAAATCATCAATCACCAGCACAGCTTGTTCCAATTGGTTGAGCTTGTGCATCAGATTGACAACTTTTTGTGCTATCTCCGTTTCAGACGAGGTTGATGCGAGCAGTTTTGCCGTATTGAGTCCGACAATAGATATTTGCTTTAACATCTCGTCTTCATTCTCACAGATATCTTTGACAAAGGCGTTGATGATGGAACTCTTCCCGATACCGGATTCACCGACAATCAGTATGCCCTTGTTCTCTGAGCGTTCGAGGCATTCTAAAATAGTACGGACCTCTTTTTCCCTACCGACGACAAAGCCACCGGCATTGATGGTTTCTTGCTTTTTTAGGTTGTCGGCATAAGGAACGCTTGCTGTTATCTGCATTTCCTCTCCTTGATAAGAATGCAACGGGGTAAGGGCATTGTAGTGGGACAATATGTCATCTTCCGAAACATCCAGTATCTCTATCTGCTGATGCGAATATACGACACCTTCACGCAATATGGCGGTAAACACACAGATGGAGTCTATGGAATCCGCTCCTAATTTAATTTTAGACCGTTCGGACTCATCCAAGACTTTTGACACTTCTTCGTCAGGCTCCACTTCTTCTGTGGAAGTGCCACTGGACCTATACATTTCGCGGTGGGTGTCAAACCATTCCATTATGTAGCCGACATCCTTCTGCATCGAGGATAAAATTTCTTTTAGACCCGTGTTTTCTGCAAACATGGCCATGACAAGATGTGACACGCCGAACGTGTTATGCTTGTCTTGAAGTGCCATTCCTCTTGCTATCTTAAGGGCAGACACCAAACTTGGACTATAATTGCTATCATTCATACGAATTTGATTTTATAGTTTGAATTACATACAGAGCGTTCAGTCAAATCTTTTTCAAGATAATGGGCCAATTCTTCCAGATTGGGAATTTCATCTTTATCAAATTGTCCAAGTTTTATCTTGACCTCTGTCACTCTGATTAATCCTTTTTTGCTGTCAGGAGATATAGCTACGCCATTACCGACTTCGACTGATTCAACATGTTTTCCCAGCTTGTGAAACAAGTAGCTTTTGATGTCTTCTTTAGATATAATCCGTTCCCGGGACAACAGACCATACCTTAAACTATTAATAAGTTCCTGTTCGCTATCATGCGTTGTTCCTCCTTGCATACAAGTGCGCAACATGATGCCTGAAGCGTCATATTTTTCTATGTTGAATTGCTGTATCAGTGTGCGTTCATTGAAACCGTTCGCCAGAGATCCGGAAGTCACCCAATATTTTATCTCGGCATTGGTCGCATCCTTTTGTGGGACACTTAAAACAAAGGCCTTTATTTTGTTATCTCCTTTTAGCGTGGCCTCCAATCCTTTCTCTATATCATTTATCTTGTTGAACAACTCTTTGAGCTGCGTCGAAAGTGCATCCGGATTCATTGAAGCAAAAGCACTCCCGTCTTCTTTCATTAATTGTAACACTTTTGAAATTAATGAGCGGGCACTGTCCGAATCAAATCGTTCAAGGTCGCCAAAATACAGGCTGAATATACCTGTCGGATTTTCCTCATACTGGTTCAGTCGGTTTACATATTCCCGGCCTTTGTTGTCTTGAAACGAGCGTATGTTCAAGAATTGTGTACGGCCCGGACATTTCAGGGGTATAATTCGTCCGGTGGAACGGAAATTATGCTGTTTGTAAACGATTTGTCTGTTTACAACCGGAAATGTGTTCAAATATACTTCCAGATTTTCAAGACTTTCTTTCGTGAATATTTCAGGAAAGACTATCTTGACCCAAAAGAGATTCTCAGAGTCATCCGGGACCTCGCAGTCGGCCACATAACCGGGAAACATTTCTCGGTAGGTATGTTTCTCTTTGGAAGCATCTTTTATACCCACATTAAAATATAGGTCACTATAAAAATCGCGGATTTCATCAAAGTAGTGCGCATTACTATATGGATCTTCAACATGAAGGCCTGTTTTTGCATTCAATCGGTTTCCTGTGCAGTCATAGAAGAAAGCCATATTCATAAACGGAAGCAACCCCATATCGGAAGGCTTGATACAAAACATTACAGAGTCCATTTTTTGCAGGACTTCTTTAGACACATCCAGCCCGACCCAGACGCAATAATCCGCTATCCGGTTTTTAGGGCCAAGGAAGCGTGTTGGAGTGCTAAAGCTATCGGTTGAATGCCTTATACTATCGTTGTATGCGATTGCTTTGACTTTTGCATCAACCAGTTTATAGGAAAACAAAGGGGTTATAAAGACTTGAATATCCCCTTTGCCAAATATGTTTTTCTCTGCATAAAAGTGATCTTCGGCATCAAGTTCGCAACATTCCCCATGATTGGGGGTAATAGTCATAAGCGCATGGGCCGGCTTTGGCAGCGACCATTTGTTTCCTATGAGTATTCTGGACAGGCGGTGAAGTATCCGTGAATCGGACTGATCTATTTCTTGATGCAGCTTGTTGGACTCATGGGCAAAAACTTCAAGCAGCAAATCTATCACGGGGTCCATATCGCGTATATCGGATACACCCCAAAACTCCATAGCCTGCTTTAATATTCGTTCCTTTATTGCGATTTGTTTCTTGTCTGACATAGTTCGATTATTGTGATAAAGGGCTTATATATAATGAGGTGTTAAAACTGAATTTCTCGTTGGTTCTATCCATTATTCCGGTCACCGTTATTTGTGCCTTTCTTCGGATATGAGATACTTTATCTATATTTTCTTCTTCTATTTCCAAAAGGGGTGACGTTCACATCTACATTCCGTAGTCTCTTTTCATATTTCTCTATCGTTTTTATTAAGGAGTTTTTTACTCCTTCCTCCCAATCGCTGATTTTCACAAGTTGGTTGAACTCAAGGTCCCATATCATGGAACCAAAGTCTTCTCGGCCGATAACTTCCCCATGGTGAGAAAGAATCAGTAGCATGATGTGTTGGGCTATCGATTCCTGATAGGAACACCTTTGCAATTTCTTGGCAACAGCCGATTGCAATTGTAATGGCATTTTCAGGTAAGTCATACTATTCTTTTATTTTATTCTATTTCGCAAATATACTCTTTTCCTTGTTAGATGCCAATAAAATGCTCCTAAAAATTTGACGGTTTCAGAAATAATTCATATATTGCGCACGGTCACAAAACCAAAAGAGAGCTATAAAAAAAGTATGATATTAAAAAGTAAATTCTATGGCAATCTACAATTATGGAATTGGAGGCAACGAAGTAAAAGTCGATGCGAACGAATCCATCGCGGAAATCCCCTCCAACCGAACTTTGATAGTTCAAAAACTGACAGATGAAGCTCCTGCGGCTCCGGAAAGCGTGTATGGTTTGGAAACCATTGAAGATGTGTTCCAACGTTTTGAACCAACAGTTGACTTATGCCACGTGGATGCGGAAGGTAATGAAATCAAGGAAATCATGACATTCACCGGACTTGGAGACTTCGGAGCCAAGAAGATTAAAGAGAAGAGTGATTTCTTGAGTAAACTTGACATTGAGAAAGAGCAGGGTGTCAGAATAACTCGCCAGCTTACTTCCAACCGCGCTTTACAGAAAGCACTTGAAAATCCGGAAGTCAAAAATGCCATTATGGACGTGATTGAATCATCAATCGAGGAGATTCTGGCAAATCAAAAGAAAGTAGAACTTTAATCTTTTACTAAGATGAAGCAGGAAACTCAACAACAGACAGCCAGTACGACAACCTCACAGAAAGTCGTATCACAACAGGCGCAAAAGTCATCTGCATCGGCAATAGACAAACTCAAAGAATTTGGTGGCTTCGCTTTTCTTGAAAATATCATAGATGGGTATTCCAATCTTAATCCGGCACGAAAGGCCCGTCGCAACATCTTCCTCACGGATGAACAGTGGGAAAATGAACGTAAGGCCTTGGTTAATCGCTTAAGCGTATGGCTCAAACTCTTACGTGAGAATGACACTGCCGAACAAATGCGGGACAAGGCCAAAGAAACCGCAGAAAACGCCGAGAACCTTCTTAATCATAACTTGAAGAATGCTCTTGCCAGGACACGGGAACTTGAAAGCGCATATCGCACTATTGCGTTCTTTTACAAGAACACGGAAAGTGATAAGGTGAAGAATGTCACCATTGTCAATGCGACCATGGAGCAGCTTCAGGATTTGGACAATACCATTTTCGCTGACCACATTAGCAACGAACTCAAACAGAATTTTGACCGTCTTGACCTGCGTCGCAACTACTCGTTGCTTGTCGTTCCCGGATATATAGGTTCAAATGCCATTTTGGACAAGTGGTCCAAGATTGCATACGAGAACAAGGCTTTTTCTTGTTACAGACTTCCAAAACCTTGAAACTCCGGACGATGTAGTAGATATATTCTTCAATGCCAATCATACGAGTGGAGATGTGTTCAAATCGAATACTATTATGACCTGTAACTGGTTGCTTGGTCGTCAAAGAGAGGAAAGCGTTGGAGAAGAAGAAAACCTTTATATTCCGCCATCTTCTTCACTTGCCGGGAAAATATACAAAACCTTAATGTCTCAGGTAGTAGCCGGTAAGAAATTTGGTGGACTTAATGAAGTAGAAAGTGTACGCTTCGACCTTCGCAAGAGCGAGATTTCAGAGCTTGAACGTATGGGGCTTGTGCCGATGGTGAACGAGTACAGCAAGGTTATGGCTTTCTCCGCCAAGACATTATTTAATGGAGATAATCTTGGCTTGCAGACCTACTCCGTAGTTCGTGTATTCGACTATATAACGAAGGTACTGATTGACTTCCTGAACCGTCGGGCATTTGAAAATTGGACTACTCGCACGGAAGCAGATTTGCGTGGTCAGGTTGTGAAATTCCTCGATAGTGTAATGGGACCGAACAAACTCATCGAACGCTTCAAGGTTATGAAGATTGAACAAGACCCGAATCAGAAAGACCGTGTGCTTCTTGACATCCACATCACACCGTATTTCCCGGCAAAAAGCTTCGTGATACAGCTTGCCGGTCATAAAGGCGATAATCCGGAGGATGCTATTTGGGAAAGCGAATATCATCAAGAATAGTATTGAATAATTTTAAATTTACAGATGGCATAACTATGCCCATCTGTAAATCATTTATCAGGGTCATGTGTTGCTGAAATTATATGTCTTATTATTGAAATCTTTACTTATATGAAACTCCGAGATGTGGATATTATTATTTCTGGTACAAAAACTGGGGATACCTATTATGCAAAATCTTATCCATGCAGTGATATGGATAAGAATAGCAAAATAGAGCTCTATGGAGTCCCTGTATATTATGTCTATATCAAAGGTACTGATGATAAAGGTCAAAGTGTAAAATATACATGGGAAAAAAGCATTACGCTTCATGCCGTATTATAACCCACCAAATTTTAGTTCTTATAAAACAATTGGAT
>ENA-OQEQ01000008-OQEQ01000008.1-human-gut-metagenome-genome-assembly--contig:-NODE-8-length-23641-cov-1.128859_pt1 | contig 23641 bp, 24 predicted proteins | sample MGYA00242799_ERZ504643 | MGnify/ENA primary metagenome ERZ504643 (study PRJEB26092, sample SAMD00036340) | human gut metagenome | host: Homo sapiens | study: EMG produced TPA metagenomics assembly of the... | reverse complement strand
CCCTGCCTTTTGTCCTGCTCACGTAATAACTGTGCAATGATATCTGTGACATCTGTCAGATCGTGGCTGTAATCGCAGATTCAGCCTCCTCTATCTCTAGACTTGGCTCATAGTTCTTTATTTCTTCATCAAAATTTATCATAATCCTGCCTCCATAATTATCTGCTAAATAATCCCATCAAAAAAGGGTCACTATATATTATAATAAAGTAACCCCTTTATGCAAGTATATTTCCATTAAGATTTAATAAAAATATCGCAATTTTTTTATTTCATCGACAGCATCACGACTGCCTTATCCTTCTCCTTGAACTCAATCTTGTCGAATTCCTCCTTGGTGACGAGCTTTGAGTTGTTAATACACACCTCGACATTTGGATATACATGCTCCAAAACCTGTACTGTCGCGCCTGTCGAGCGCTCCACTATGCCCTTAAGCCGCTCCAGCTCCTCCTTATCTTCGGTAAGCTCTGCTGTTTTCTCAATTTTTGCCCTGACAAGCGCAAGCTTCTTTTCCTCAAGATTCATACCGTCAGTGGCACTGCCCATCATCTGTTCTATCTGCTTTATACCTGCATTGATATTGTTAAGCAGCATCTGCTTTTGATCAACAAGCTTTTCAAGCTCTGCTATCTTTATCTTAATCTTTTTATGCACACCCACATGCACCTCAGTCTTGATAAAGGCATCATTACCCAGGTTTTGCACCTCAATGCCTGCACAGCCATATACTTTTCCACCGACTATGCTTGCATGTCCACCATTAAAGATTACCTTATCATTGCTGACCACATTGCAGTTGATTGCAGAATCAGCCTCCACAAAGCCATCTACCTCCACATCGGTATACTCCATGAACTTGGCAAACAGATTGCCCTTTACAATAATCCGGGCCTTTCCCATACCAATCATGCCCTTCCTAAGAATCAGGTCATTGCCGGCCTCAAGCACACAGCCCTCGCAAACACCATCTATCGTGATGGACTTTGCAGCCCTTATTCTGGCTCCGGTCTTCACACTGCCATGTATGACCACGTCCCCGACAAAATCTATATTTCCTGTTCCCACATCCACATCACCGTTTATTTCAAGAATAGGAAGAATAATGATTCGATTCTTGTGCCTTTCAATTTTACCATCGATAGCAGCTGTATATGTAAGTCCATCGACAGATTTGTCAAAGCCGCGCCCCACAAGCGGTGGCAGTCCCTTGCCTTTCTTTGCGGCAATTACCTTGCCAAGCACATCAATACCATCCTCGCCTGCAACAGGCTCACAATAGTTTGCAATCGTCTGACCTTTTTTGACCACCTCAACCGAGTGCACACTCCAGTAATCCACCGAGCCATCGCTCTTAACCGTTGGGCGGTGGTTCAAGTCACTGTTGAAGTAAAAATCAAAATATCCATCAGCCCCGTCAACAGCCGGCTTTCCCTTTGCAAAAAGCACTTCCCTGCCCATAAGTCTTTTTTCTATCATATCTGAAATGGTCTCGCAATTGATGCCGTATATCACACCATTGCGGTTTACAGCTTCAAGCACCTCATCCACTGTATAGTGGTATTCTTCTTCAACAGTGGGCAGCATGATAAATGCCTCCATCCTGTCGTTGCTTATTCTGATAACTGGCTCTCTCTTTATACCGGTATCATCCATATTTTTTCCTCACTATATATCGGCCTTTTTGTTCCTGCTAAAGTATAACTATCCTGCTATTTCTTTAATAAATGCATTTATGTATTATTCTCACTTTCACTCATTATATCATCATTTAAATTTTAAGAAAAGCCACTAAATATAAAAAATCCGGGCAATATCATTCATTGATACTATGCCCGGATTTTTCTGCAATCTGAATCTTTTACAGAATTTGAGTAAATTCCGACACTTATTTTATGCAGTTCTATCTTTATGAGATTTCATCAACATCATAATACTTAAAATCCCGGAAGCAGGCACTTCCTCCTGTTTCCTCTGCCGCATAGCAGAACAGACCAAACCGGCAACCAGTAAAATGATCCAGTTTGAAGTACAGCTTATGCACGGTTCCGATGGGTAGCCAGTCTCCCTTATTTACCCGGTAATAGCAGCGTGCTTCATCATTCATGTTACAGAAATCTGCTTCAAGACGAAAATCCATCTGGTGTGATTCAACAACAGTTCCTTCCGTCATATCCAATATACCATCTTCTTTTTTATCCAGCATAAGGACTTCATATTTTCCATGATGTTTTGTAATGCCAACTGCAGCATAACAGCCCTGCAACGCACACAAACCTGCGACATCGCCCTCTTTCAATGCAGAAGCATCAACAATAACCTCAGCTGCGCAGGACGGATAACTCATCCTTTGCGTAAGCGTATTTACTGCCTGTGTAAGCTCTGTACAAACTTCCCGTGTTGTAATTGTATAGGTTCCCTGCAATGCATCCAGATGATAGTACCGTGGATCTGGATCATGATTAAACTGCCAGCGCGGAAGCAGCCCATTACAGAAATCATCACTTCCCACTAATGGCTGATAAATATATCCTGGTCTGGTACTGTGAACCTCTATTTCTTCCGGCACATGTCCGTTCTGTCCAAAAACCGGAAAATGATCCTTCCAGGTAACCGGAAGCAGAATAGGAATCCGTCCAACTGCTCCGGAATCCTGAAACAGCATTGCATACCACTTTCCATCCGGCGTATCCACTATTCCTCCCTGTGCCACGCCCTGTCCACAATATCCACGATCATCACAAAGTACATCTCCACCCGTGAATTCTCCTTCCAGAGAATCACTGTAAAAGCATGCTTCCGTCCGCATCCAGCGGTCTCTCAGGGAATGAACCAGAAAAATATAATAATAGCCGTTTATTTTTTGAATATGAGAACCCTCATAGCCTAGCTCCGGGTTCTTATGATCACTGACTAAAAGACGATGTATCCGTCCTTCCTTGGTGCAGTCAAATCTTCATTCAATTCTGTAATCCAGATTTCATCATTTCCATATACAATATAGTTTCTGCCATCCTCATCAAATAATAAAGAGCCGTCATGATAAAAGCCTTCTATCAGCTGCTTTTCCATGGACCATCTATTTTTTCCGAAGTATACAAATAAGTCTTACGGGTATCATTTGCCACAAAGCAGATATAAAATCGGCCTTCATGATAGCGCAGGGAAGCTGCCCACATGCCCTGTCCGTAAATATTCTGACCGCTTTTCAGTTGCTGCGCATCCGTATGATCCAACGTCTCATAGACATAAGTCACATGCTCCCAGTGCACCAGATCAAAAGACTGCAGAATCTCACAGCCCGGCATAAAGTGCATGGTTGTGGATACCATATAATAGGTGTCTTCTACGCGGATCACGTCGGATCCGGATAATCCAATCTTGTTATAGGATTTACATTCATTGTTTATTCCTTTCTATTTTATCTCCATATTCTTTCTTTGTTCTATTCTATTCAAGAACCACCGCATTGTGGACGGCCTCCTTTGCATCCTTGCCCCAGGAAAACAGTGTTCACAAAATATAATCTGTATTTAATTATTTAAACTGAGCCAGACGTTCCTCTACCTGAGCCATCATCTGCTCATACTTTGCAAGCTTATCCTTTTCCTCCTGAACCTTTTCAGGCTTTGCATTGTTTAAGAATTTCTCATTTGAGAGCATGCCCCTTGAGCGCGCAAGCTCCTTTGTGAGCTTATCCTTTTCTTTATTGAGTCTTTCCTTTTCCTTCTCGAAATCAACAAGGTCCTCAAGCGGCAGGTATGCAACCGCATCAGGTATCACTACTGATACAGCGTCATCTCCAATACCGGCCTTGCCCTGCTGTACTGTAATCTCGCTGGTAAATGCAAGATTTACATATACCTCCTTGTTGTCCTCGAATACCTTTCTGACTGCCTCATCATCACTTGTGATGAAAAGCTTTGCCTTTCTTGAAGGTGGAACATCCATCTGTGTACGGACATTTCTGATACCCTTTACGAGGTCCTTGCAGTGCTCGATTGCGGCTTCTTCTGCCGGGAAATTCCACTCTTTTTTTGTACTCAGGCCATTTAGAGAGCATGATAGTCTCCTCGTCTGACTGAAGTGTGCAGAAGATTTCCTCTGTGATAAACGGCATATATGGATGAAGGAGCTTCAGTGCATTTACAAGTACTGTCTTAAGCGTCCAGAGTGCTGCATTTGCTGACTCCGGGTTTTCATCCTTCTTGTAGGTACGAACCTTTGCAATCTCGATATACCAGTCACAGAACTCGTCCCAGATGAAGTCGTATACCTTTTGTACTGCGATTCCAAGCTCGAACTTGTCCATGTTTTCTGTGGCATCCTTTGCAAGAGTATTTACCCTTGAAAGAATCCACTTGTCTGCTGCATGAAGCTCATCAAGCTTTGGCTCTCTAAGCTCTACACCCTCAAGGTTCATCATGATAAATCTTGATGCATTCCATACCTTGTTGGCGAAGTTTCTTGAAGCCTCAACTCTCTCCCAGTAGAAACGCATATCATTTCCCGGTGCATTTCCTGTAATAAGAGTCAGACGAAGTGCATCTGCACCATACTTGTCGATAACCTCAAGCGGATCAATTCCGTTTCCGAGTGATTTACTCATCTTGCGGCCCTGTGAATCTCTTACGAGTCCGTGGAAAAGCACTGTGTGGAATGGTGCCTTGCCCATCTGCTCATAGCCTGAGAAAATCATTCTGATTACCCAGAAGAAAATGATATCGTAGCCTGTTACGAGCACATCGTTTGGATAGAAATAGTCCAGATCCTCTGTCTTTTCAGGCCAGCCGAGTGTTGAGAATGGCCAGAGCGCTGATGAGAACCATGTATCAAGTGTATCAGGATCCTGTGTCCAGTGCTCCTTGCCACACTTAGGACATTTGCCAGGCTTTTCTATTGAAACCACCATCTCTCCACAGTCATCACAGTACCATGCAGGTATTCTGTGTCCCCACCAGAGCTGACGGCTGATGCACCAGTCGCGGATATTGTCTGTCCAGTTGAAGTATGTCTTGTCCATTCTTGAAGGAAGAAGCTTGATTTCTCCGTTCTTTACTCCCTCAACTGCAGGCTTGATCATCTCGTCCATCTTGACGAACCACTGCTGCTTGATCATTGGCTCAACTGTTGTGTGACAGCGGTCATGCACACCTACGTTGTGTGAGTGTGGTACAACCTTTACTAAAAGGCCCTGCTCCTTAAGATCCTCAACCAGTGCCTTTCTGCACTCGTATCTGTCCATTCCGGCATATTTTCCGGCCTTTTCATTCATTGTGGCATCATCATTGATTACAACGATTTCCTCTAAGCTGTGGCGTTTTCCTACTTCGAAATCGTTAGGGTCGTGTGCAGGTGTAATCTTTACACAGCCTGTTCCAAACTCTTTATCTACGTATGAATCTGCGATTACCGGAATCTCCCTGTCTGTGCATGGAAGCTTCAAGGTCTTTCCGATGATATCCTGATAACGCTCATCATCAGGGTTTACAGCTACGGCTGTATCTCCGAAAAGTGTCTCAGGACGTGTTGTTGCTATCTCTACGAATCTGCCTTCCTCGCCAACTACAGGATAGTTGATGTGCCAGAAGAAGCCGTCCTGCTCCTCATGCTCTACCTCTGCATCTGAAATAGATGTCTTACATACCGGACACCAGTTTACGATTCTTGAGCCCTTATAAATCCAGCCCTTCTTATAAAGCTTTGTAAATACCTCCTGTACTGCATGTGAGCATCCCTCATCCATGGTAAATCTCTCACGCTGCCAGTCTGCTGATGATCCGAGCTTACGAAGCTGCTTTACGATACGTCCGCCGTACTCTTTTCTCCAGTCCCAGCATTTCTCCAGGAACTCTTCTCTTGTAAGGTCTGCCTTGTTGATTCCCTGCTCTTTAAGTGCCTGGATGACCTTTACCTCTGTTGCGATGGATGCGTGGTCTGTTCCCGGCTGCCAGAGTGCATTGTAGCCCTGCATTCTCTTGTATCTGATAAGGATATCCTGCATGGTGTTGTCAAGGGCATGTCCCATGTGCAGCTGTCCTGTGATGTTTGGTGGTGGCATCACGATTGTGAATGGTTTTTTTGCTGCGGTCTACCTCCGCATGGAAGTAGCCGTTGTCTTCCCACTTTTTGTAAAGACGGTCCTCGATGTCCTTTGGATCGTAGGTTTTGTTTAGTTCTTTGCTCATGTTTTCCTCCTTGTTGGTTGCTGCTGATTGTATTAAATGACGCAAAAGCTTTGTGGGCTTTGTTGTATCAGTCGCGCATTATGTATGGAATTATGTTCATGATTACGCTGCCAAGACACTGTAAAAATTATGATGAATGATTGCTTAGACCATGACGCAACCGGCTTTTAGCGCCGTCCATGGCGCTAACGCCTCGCCCGCACGTCCATGTGCGTGCGTTGCTGGGCTGTGTACATAATTTTAACAGTCTCTAGGCAGCTCCATAAATCACATAATTCCATACATAATGCGCGGCCTGATAATTCAGGCTGTGAGCTTTTGCTGTTTTTCTTTTCATTTAGCTACGGGCGACCGATTGGATTGCATGCGCAATCCTCCGGTCCGGGTACAAAGCACCCAATATAAGTTGAAAATCAGACTCTTTCAAGGCTTCTCTACAGCTTAACGCTGCTACAATTTTCAATCTATGCAGGCACTTACGTATCGGTTCACTAAAAAACGCCCCTCCGGTCTACGACCGGAAGGGCGAATAAGCGCTGTACCACCTTCGTTTACATCAGAGCGACATATACACTAAAATATATGACATATACGCTCGAATGCCTCTTGTCCTGTAACGTGGACGAATCGGAAGAACTTATGTCAAATCTTGTTACATATAGATTTAACTTTCTGGGTTCTTCGGCTCAAAAGCTACCTTCCATGATTTCTGTCTTAAGCACCTTTCAGCCTGCCCAAAATGTATCACCATCTTACGGACCGGATGCTCTCTCTGAAAGCTTTCGTCATGTACTCCTCTTTCTTATGCCTTTAAATATTTGCCTGTTTCTTTCTACAATATTAAAGTGCATTGGGTGATTTGTCAATATGATTTTTGCACAACATTCTTTGTTGCCACTATATCCACACCGGTTGCCGCAACATCGCTTAGCAGTACATCACCTATATGCACCGGTGCCTCTACCGTGATTTGGTTTATACACTCCATCACATCCATTATCTTTCCTTTGGAATATCCTGTGCCGTCTTTACTGATACCATCGGTATTGTGCCATTTTTCACACAGACTGTGCTTGTCACGATTCGCGTCGGATGCGTCACTTCCTTTGCTCCGTAGTCTGCTCCGCGCTTGCAGGTATTTCCGGTTACGGTGACATTTTCTCCATCTATTGTCACTTTAATGCACAGCCCAGAGGCAGCCTATACATGTCAAATTTCTTTCTTCCATGATACTATGCCTCCTCAATCTTTATCGTAATTGTGCGGGGATTTTCCGTTTCGATGAGCTCCTTCTTCTTAAGCACTACCTGCTCCATCTCACCCGGCGCCATAACAGGACGCTTGCGGTGCTGCAGCTGTTTATCATCCAGATATACTGCTATATAGCAATTCTTATACACAGCTCCCACTCGAAATCTTACCGTCACAGTATCATCCATTTGTGCAGTATTTATAGTGCTTGGGACAGTATATCGTACTCCGCCTGTAGCAGTTATCGATATTTCTTTGCCATCATCACTCTTATCACCACCGTTTTTCACATACTCTGCGGCATGGCGGCCTGCTGCTGTCGCTTCCTCTGACACGTAATCCACGAGGTCATGCACATGAAGCACATTTCCGCAGGCAAATACACCGGGCACATTTGTCTCAAGGCTTTCGTTTACGACCGGTCCGCTTGTTACCGGATTGAGCTCTACACCGGCTGTTTTTGAAATCTCATTTTCCGGAATGAGTCCGCATGAGAGTAAAAGCGTGTCGCACTCGTAAAACTCCTCCGTTCCCTCAATAGGCTTGTTATACTCGTCCACCTGTGCGAGAGTGATGCCCTCAACACGCTCCCTGCCCTTTATATCAACCACTGTGTGGCTGAGCTTAAGCGGAATTCCAAAATCATCCAGGCACTGCACGATATTACGCTTCAAGCCTCCTGAATACGGCATGAGCTCTGCAACCACCTGCACCTTGGCCCCCTCTAAGGTCATTCTCCTGGCCATGATAAGACCGATATCTCCTGAGCCGAGTATTACTACCTTTCGTCCCGGCATGTAGCCCTCTATATTCACCAGTCTCTGAGCTGTGCCCGCCGAGAAAATTCCTGCCGGTCTGTAGCCGGGTATGTTAAGAGCACCTCTTGCTCTCTCCCTGCAGCCCATCGCAAGTATTACAGTCTTTGCGGCGATATGGAAAAGTCCGTCTGTGCGGTTCATAGCTGTAACTATTTTATCGTTTGCCTCATCTTTTATCTTTACATCATGCCTGTCATCTGCCCCGTTTTCGAACTCGTCACCGGTTGAGATGTCCATGACCATCGTATTGAGCCTGTACTCTATGCCAAGCTCTTTGACCTCTTTGATAAATCTGCCGGCATATTCAGGGCCTGTGAGCTCCTCCTTAAAGGTGTGCAGACCAAAACCGTTGTGTATACACTGATTTAAGATACCGCCAAGCTCACAGTCTCTTTCCAGTATAAGTATTTTATCTATTTTATTTTTCTTAGCGGAAGCTGCTGCCGCAAGACCTGCCGGACCGCCTCCTACTATCACAATATCGTAAAACTCCATATTGTCCCCCTATCCGCGATTCTTGCTCATTCCAACAACTATCTTTGACTTTCCACCGCTTTTAGTGATGTCAAGCTGCGAAATGCCTCTCTCCCTGGCGATAATCTCCATAGTTCTCGGAGAACAAAAGCCCGCCTGGCACCTGCCCATTCCGGCTCTGGTGCGTCTCTTCACACCATCGAGTGACTTTGCGCCCAGTGGTCTGTTTACCGCATCTATTATCTCGCCCTCCGTAATCATCTCACAGCGGCATATTATATTTCCATACTCAGGCTTTTCTTTTATCAGCGCTTTATACTCATTCTCTGAAAGCTTCTTTGGATTTAAAATACCTTTTCTTGTCTCGATGAAGTCCGCATTTTTAGAAGGCTTAAACAGCCCCTCAACTATTGCTGCCACCCTCTCGCCGATAGCCGGTGCACTTGATAAGCCCGGTGACTCTATACCTGCGCAGTCAATAAAATACGGTGCGTCAGAAAGCTCCTCGATGATAAACTCATGTCCGTCCTCATGTGCACGATTTCCTGCAAACGATGTGATAACCTGACGCATAGGAAGTGACGGCACCGAACATGTGCCGGATGCCACAACATGCTCCAAGCCGGCTCTCGTTGTATTTGTACCATCCTTGTCCTCATGGTCTTCTGCTGTAGGTCCGATTAATATATTTCCGTGTACTGTCGGGGTAACAAGCACGCCTTTACCGTATTTTCCCGGAAGCTGGAAAATGGTCTTGTCAACGATACCTCCCTCAGCCCTGTCTAAAAGCACGTACTCTCCACGCCTTGGTGTGATATGTATTTTGTTTTCACTCACCATATTATGGAACACATCAGCATATACACCGGCTGCATTTACAACACAGCGTGCATGAATTTCGCCATTTTGAGTGATGAGAATATAGCCTGTCTGCTCCTTTTGTATCGCCTTCACCTCTGTGTTAAATAAAAACTCCACACCGTTTGCCGCCGCATTCTCAGCAAATGCGATATTCATGCCAAACGGACACACAATGCCTCCTGTCGGGCAGTAAATAGCAGCCACCACTTCATCAGACAGATTCGGCTCCATCTCATGTGCTTTCTTTGAATCGAGAATTTCAAGTCCCGGCACGCCGTTTGCAATCCCCTGATTGTAAAGCTCCTTAAGCCTTGGCATATCGTCCTCGCTAAAGCACAATATCAGTGAGCCGTTTCTTCGAAACTCAAAATCAAGCTTCTTCGAAAGCTCATCCATCATCTCATTTCCACGAAGATTCATCTGTGCCATAAGTGTACCGGTCTTACAATCAATTCCGGAATGGACAATAGCACTGTTTGCCTTTGAGGTGCCACAGCACACGTCCTCCTCCTTTTCCACCACGCAGATGGACAGGTTATATTTCGAAAGCTCTCTGGCACAGGCGCTTCCCGATACTCCCGCTCCTATAATTACTACATCATACATGTTATTTTCTCCCACCAATTCCCATATATTGTTTACCTGCTGTATCACTGAGCCCATTTAAAACAATGCAAGCATCAGCTATTATTCATCCTTCGCCCAGTTAAATGCGCAGGCGACAGCCTTTTTCCACATTTTAAGCTTCTTTTCTCTCAAATCAGCCGCTATCTCCGGCTCAAACACACGGTCAATAGACCAGTTTCTCTTTATATCATCCATGCTTTCCCAGTAGCCAACTGCAAGCCCTGCTAGGTACGCTGCACCCATGGCTGTTGTCTCCACGCACACAGGCCTGTTGACCGGTGCATTGCTGATATCAGCCTGCATCTGCATGAGCAGATTATTGGCACTGGCGCCGCCGTCCACCTTAAGTGATGTGAGGTTGATGCCCGAATCAGCCTTCATTGCCTCAAGCACATCATTTACCTGAAACGCCATTGATTCCAGAGTTGCTCTTATGACATGGTACTTGTTTACACCTCTCGTAAGCCCACAATGGTTCCTCTGGCATACTGATCCCAGTACGGTGCTCCAAGCCCTGTAAATGCCGGCACCACGTAGCAGCCGTTTGTGTCTTTTACCTTTCTCGCCATGTATTCTGAATCTATTGAGGAATCGATAAATTTCATCTCATCGCGTAGCCACTGAATTGAGGCTCCAGCCACAAAGATTGATCCCTCCAGCGCATATACCACCCTGCCGTCTATGCCCCAGGCTATAGTGGTAACAAGTCCGTTCTTTGAGGATACAGGCATCTCACCTGTGTTCATCAGCAGAAAACATCCTGTACCGTATGTATTTTTAGCTTCTCCTGCCCTAAAGCAGGTCTGGCCAAAAAGCGCAGCCTGCTGGTCTCCTGCCGCACCCGCGATAGGAATCGGACCCCCGAAAAACACAGGATTCACCTCACCATATACACAGCTTGACGGCATTGGCTTTGGAAGCATGCTCTTTGGTATATCAAGCTCCTTAAGTATCTCATCATCCCACTTTAAGGTATTGATATTAAACATCATGGTTCTTGAAGCATTGGAATAATCCGTGACATGCACCTGTCCCTGAGTGAGCTTCCATATAAGCCATGTCTCGACTGTTCCAAACAAAAGCTCGCCTCTTTCGGCTCTCTCCCTCGCTCCCGGCACATTGTCAAGGAGCCACTTGAGCTTAGTTGCCGAAAAATAAGCATCTATCACAAGCCCTGTCTTTTTTCTGAAGGTCTCTGTAAGCCCCTTTTCCTTCAGTGAATCCGCATACTCTGCCGTGCGTCTGCACTGCCATACTATCGCGTGATAAACCGGCTCGCCTGTATTTTTGTCCCATACAATTGTGGTCTCTCTCTGGTTAGTAATGCCTATCGCACATATGTCGGCTGCCGTAGCCTGGATATTGGCCATTGCCTCCTTTGCCACCTCAAGCTGTGTGGCCCAGATTTCCTCTGCATCATGCTCCACCCAGCCCGGCTTTGGAAAAAACTGCGTAAATTCCTTCTGTGCCACACTGCACATCTCGCCCTTCTCATTGAAAAGTATACATCTGTTGCTGGTCGTGCCCGCATCTAATGCCATAATATACTTTGCCATGTAAAAATCCTCCAACTCTCTATATTTCCAGCTTTTTTCTTCTATCCTGCTACAGTTCTTCCTCTACCATGCTCTTCTCTCTGTTGAACGCATCATAGATACATGGAATTACTATAAGCGTAAGGATGGTTCCGTATACGAGACCTCCTATTATTGCGATTGCCATCGGCCTTATCATATCTGAGCCATCTCCGATACCTATCGCCGATGTAAACATTGCAAGTATGGTGGTCATCGCTGTCATCAGTATTGGACGAAGCCTTGTACGGCCTGCGTCTATGATTGCCTCATGCTTGCTCATGCCCTCTCTCCTGGCCTGATTGATGTAATCAATGAGCACGATTCCATTATTTACAATGAGACCTGCCAGCATGATAAAGCCAAGCATTGATATGATTCCGAGCTCATTTCCCGTGATGAAAAGAGCTATAAGCCTCCTGTAAACGCAAGAGGTATACAGAACATGATAATAAATGGTGAAAGCAATGACTGGAACTGCGCCACCATGATAAGATAGATAAATATCACTGCAAGCACAAGCATAAGTCCAAGCTGACTCATTGACTCATTTATTGTCTCATCCTCACCCTCCATGTCTATTGAATAGCCATCAGGAATGCTAAGTTTATTAATTTTTGATTTAATTTTTATTGCTTAGTAATGTTACATTATGGTTTTCATCAACCGCACCTGATACTGTAATATATCTTGTCTGAGCATCTCGATGAATGGTGCTTAATGTCTGTTCCTGCGAAATAGTGCAGATATCACTGAGCGGAATCTCCTTTTCACTGCCATCATTATCCTTATAGGTAAATGTAAGGTTTTTGATGTCGTCCACAGTCACATCAGACTGCTCTGCGGATTGTAAGTATACCTCATAGTCCTTTATGTCGGTCGTAATGGTTGTTGCGCTCTTTTGAGATGATATCTCACCGGATACGAGCTGGTATACCTGAGCCACCGTATAGCCATATTTTGCTGCTTTTTCCTTATCCACAGTTATCTTAAGCTCATTGATTGTATCTCCAAGACCGTCATCTATATCTGTCACGCCCTTTGTATCCTTAAGGATATCTGCCACATCACCTGCAAGCTTCTGCAGCTTGTCTATATCATTACCCTTAATCCTGACAGAGAGACCACTTCCGAAAAACTCTGATGAGTCCATAGCCTGTGAAGATGCTGTTACCTTGCAGTCCAGATTCTTTGTGCGTTTTTCAATTTCATCTATTACCTTATCCGATGAAACATCCGACTTCTCATCAAGCAATATATACATGCTCACGCTGTCGCTTCCTGAGCTCATCAGGTTCATGGTCGAGCTGCCGCCTGCTGTAGCTCCTATTGTGTCTATGCCCTTTATATCAGATATTTTGTCCATAACCTTATCAGACAGCTCTGTAAGCTGCTTGAAGTCAAGCTTTTCGTCATCCTTTGCCTCTATGGTAAGTGAAATCTGATTTGACTCCATGTCCATATCCATAAATGTCATTCCCCTTGACATGCAAAGTGCTCCACTGCCGACTAAAAGCACTACTGCCGCAATAAATACCACCGGCTTAAACCTGAGACATGTGCCGAGGACATTTCCATACCAGTCCTTAAAAACGGTCAAACCATGGATGCTTTATATCCTTCGTCTTTTTGAGCATGCCTGAAGCAATTGCCGGTACAAATGTGAGTGCCACAACAAGAGATGCCATAAGAGTAAACGCTACCGTAAGTGCCAGGTCTACAAAGAGCTGTCTCGTGATTCCATCAGTAAAAATGATTGGCGCGTACACACTTACCGTGGTAAGTGTAGAGGCAAAAATGGCTCCTGCCACCTGATTTGCACCCTCAACAGCCGCCTTCTTTACCGAATATCCCTCTCCCCTTAATCTGTAGATATTCTCAATTACTACAATTGAATTATCCACCAGCATTCCTATTCCAAGCACAAGTCCCGACATTGAAATGATATTTAAGGTGATATCCGTAAAATACATAAGCACCACTGCCACAATAACCGATAGCGGTATAGATGCTGCGATAACAAGTGTTGGCTTTATATCCTTTAAGAACAAGAGCAATACGAAAATGGCAAGTATTGCTCCCACTATCATATTTTCCATAACACTCTTTACTACCATGTCGATGTATACGCCCTGATTCATAAGCACTGTGGTATGTAATCCGTCATTTTCCTTTTCAAGCGAATCAAGCTTGTCTAAAAGACGGTCTGTGACGTCTCCTGTAGAGTAGCCGGTCTGCTTCTCCATGGAGAGCATTATTCCGGGATTACCGTTGACTATCGCATATGTCTCATCCGAGTTGTCAGTCATCTCAACATCTGCCACATCACCGACATGAATAGGAGCTATTCCATCAAGCTTCATATCCATAAGCACCAGATTTGTTAAATCATCAATTGATTTTATCTCATCTCCCACCTGTACTATGTACTGCGTGCCATTTGAATCATTTACATAGCTGCAGGCATGATCAAAATTCTGTGCGACGAGACAGCTGCGAGAGTGAGTCAATTGTTAAAACTGCATTTAAGTTTGACTTGTCAAGTGCATCATCCTTTACTCTTTTCAAGCTCCTTTTTTTGAGCTGTCAAGAGATGCCGCTGCTGTTGCAAGCTGTGCTGACTGCTGTCCTATGCTTATAGAGCTGATGGCTGCCTGACTGTTTAGATTATCATAGGCATCTAAAAGTGCTGTCTCTCCTTGTGCTATCTGGTCAAGCCCGCTCTGGCACTGCTCTATACCTGTATTCACCTGAATGAGAGTCTGTGCTATCGCTGACGCTGCCGCAGGCAGATCATCTGCTGTGTTTACGGTGATTCCAAGCGCCGAGAGACCTGAAAACTGTGTTGCAATCTGCTTATTAACCTGCTCAAGCTGCGCTTTGAGTGCTGTGCCCGCTTCACCCGGTGCATTTGCGCCCTCTTTGAGTGACGGAATTGTCTTTGTATATGTATCACTATTCATGAAGTCTGAAAGAGCTGACTGAATTGTTTCAAGCTGGCTCTTCTGCTCATTTAAGCTTGCAAGAGTACTCTCTAGCTGAGTCTTCTGCTCTGCAAGCTTTGCCTTTTGCTCCTTTAGCGTATCCACTCCCGCGCTCATCTGATCCGATGCAGATGTGATTGCGTTTTGTCCGCTCTCTATCTTTGCGCTTGCATCATCCATCTGACTTTTTGCATCGTCAAATTTCTTTGAAACGGCATTATTTATTTTCTCATTGAGCTCATCTATCTTGGCCTGATTCATCGTGACCTGTATCTGCTCGGTGAGCTCACCTGTTGCAGTCACTGATGCAACACCCTCTGTACTCTCAATTGCAGGCTTAAGTGTGTTTTCCACAAAGTCTGTGATTTCCGACTTGCTTTTCCCCATCCATATCCACAGCAGTCATCATGATTGGAAGCATGTCCGGATTTATCTTCATAATGGTCGGAGTACCCACTCCATCCTTCCAGCCAGCCTTGACCTGATCTATTTTCTGCTGCATCTCTATCACTACAGAATCCATGTTGGCATTCTGCTCATACTCGCATGTCACCAGAGAATAGCTGTTATATGACATTGAGCTTACGTTTTTGATATTGGACGTAGTTGCCATAGCTGCTTCAAGCGGCGCGGTGACATCGCTCTCCACCTCCTGTGGACTTGCTCCCATATCTGTTGTCACGATAAGTGCATACTGAAAGCTCATATCCGGCAGCAGATCTGTCGTCATCCTGCCAAGCGATACAACACCAAGTACTATTACCAGCAATACTCCTACAAGTACAGTAAAAGGCTTCTTTACACTATATCTGGATATCATCTGACCCCTCCTTTTTCTTTTCTTTGATAATGTCCTGCATTAGTTTGATAGACATTGTGATTACTACGATTTTCACAATAAATTTAATTCGCTGTTATACTTTTATTATACAATGTGGCGGATTGCAACTCAATTGGTTTATACTTTTTTAAGAGTTTTTGACAATCAAAAGACACCCAATTATACGATTAATATAATTCGATGTCCTTAAATGTCCTTAAATGTCTTTTAATATCTTTTATTTATTTCAGCTTCAGATGCCCTCTTCCTCTGTCTCATCCTCATCATCATTGATACCTGCAACAGCACTTGTAACAGCTCCGATTACAGCGACAAGCGCAAAGATGATAACTAAAAAAATAACTATAAAGAATGCTACTAAAAAACCTGTATCTGTCATATAATTTACCCCCATAGCTGTCTCACAGCTTCTTTAAAATATAGTTTAGTTTAACACACTTGTCTGTAAATAACAATATCGTAAGGGGCTAAATTATTGACTAAATATTGACTAAAATATTGATTTATGAAATTACTCAGTCCTTGATCTGCATACCGTTTGCATCCATATGATAGCCTTCAGTCATGATCAGCTTTGATACCGGAACTATCTCATAGCCCATGTCCTGCAGCTTTGTGAGCATCTCATCGAGTGCCTGCGAGGTGTATTTGGCGCCTAGATGGCAGAGTATTATCGAGCCACAATCCAGGCTTTTATGATTGCACACTGTATCTATAATGTTTTGCACACCATAGTTTTTCCAGTCGAGCGAATCCACATCCCACTGGATTGGATAATAGTCACAGCCATACACTGTGTCAATCAGTTCATTGTTGTACGAGCCGTATGGCGGTCTGAATACCTCATATCCTTTCCGGTCAGCTCCTTGACCTTTTTGTGCACATCCATTATCTCCGTCTTCATCTCACCTGCCGTGATTGTTGCCATATCATAGTGGTGCTCACTGTGATTTCCGGGCTCATGCCCTTTTTCAACCAGCGTCTTTACACATTCAGGATTATCATTCACAAACCCTCCTGTCATAAAAAATGTAGCCTTTACGTTATGCTTGTCAAGTGTCTCCATCATACTGTCAAAATCCTCTGCTCCCCAGGCACAGTCAAATGAAAGGGCTATCTTTTTTTTCTGTTGTCTGAACCGAATATACAGGCAGCTTTCTGTCTCCGAACTGACTCACAGCACTGCTAAGTGTCTCCATCACCTCTATATTTTTCAGCTGCGATATGTCATACTCTCTGCCATATAAAGCGCCTGTAATAAGAAGCGCCGACAGCAGCACTCCAAAAAGGAATCTGTGTCGGCGTTTCTTTCGTTTTGTCCCATTATGTATTTTGTATTTTGCATGTATGCTCTGTATTCACTCATGCTATATACTATTCTTTATTATCACAAATTATGAATAATCAAATAACTCTATTTCAGTTCTTCTGCCCTTCCGATAAACTCAAGCACTACCTCAATCGACTGATGCGCAGCCTTCTCCGCAAATGTCTGGTAGTCTGTCTCGCCGCCATCGCCGTCTGATATTGAACGAAGAATGGCAAATGGCACCTTGTTCACATAGCACACATGACCGATGCTGCCGCCCTCCATCTCTGCTGCGATTGCATCAAAGGTATTCGAAATATAATCCTTCTGCTCCTTTGTGGCAATAAACTGATCTCCTGTTGCGATATTGCCCTTTTGTAGTGGATATTCCTGTCAGCTAAGCATGAGCACATAAGCTCCACCATTTTTGTATCTGCCGGAAGCAGAATCATATTGATGCCTGAAAGAAGTCCCTTCGGGTCTCCGATTGGCGATGTATCCATATCGTGCTGCAGCACGTTTGTGGCTACTGCCACATCAAGCACATTTAAGTCCTTTGTCAAAGTACCAGCCACTCCGATATTGACAATCATATCTACATCATATTTCAAAATCATGGCCTCTGCACATATTGCCGCAAATACCTTTCCTATTCCGCATTTTGCCGCAACAACATACTGATCACCGATTTTGCCCTCAACAAACTCCACACCGCTGTAAACCTCTGTCTGTGTGTCTGTCATCTGAGCCTTTAAGTCATCGACCTCCATCTGCATTGCACCAATTACACCTATTGTCATTTTATTTCTCCATTCCTGCTATCTTACTATTATATTTTTAGTCCTCGTTTACTGTGGATAAGTAAACTCCATATTTGTCTGACTCTCAAGCACCTTAAGATATGCACGACACTCCTTCTTTGCCTCGTCAAGTGACAGATTCTCGTAATGTCCGCACTCTATGGCTGATGCACCAAACACCGGTCCATCATACTCTAGTATCTGCTTTAAGACCTCTTTGGTGATTTCAAAAACCTTCCCCGGCTCGACATCCCTAACTACGAGGTAGAAGCCTGTCTGACAGCCCATCGGTCCAAAAATATACCACATCATCTGCAATCTCAGAGTTTCTCACACATGTTGCAAACATATGCTCCACTGAGTGCATAGCTGAATTGGACATATAATCGCCTGCATTTGGTTTTCTTGTACGAGGTCGTATGTAACGATTTCTCCGTCTTTTCTTGAAATATAAAATCCAGGTTTAAGAATATTATGATTGATTGTAAAGCTTTTAATTCTTTCCATAAAAATGTTTCTCCTTACTTAGTTGCTGCCTCAAACTGCTTCAGATAATCCTCAAATACATTGAGTGCGTCATCCACAGGCTTTGGCGTGCTCATATCAACACCGGCACTCCTTAGCAGCTCGATTGGATTCTTCGAGCATCCACCGCACAGGAAATTTCCTATATACTTATCCACAGCAGGCTTTCCCTCCTCAAGTATCTTTTTTGAAAAAGCAACTGCTGCCGAATAGCCCGTCGAGTACTGATATACATAGTACGGTGTATAAAAATGCGGTATACGCATCCACTCATATGATATTTCATCATCCACGCGCATATCCGGTCCGTAGTACTGCACATTCAGCTCATGCCACAGCTCATTTAGCACATCCTTGGTAACCGGCTCGCCCTTTTGCATTTTCCGGTGAGCTATATGCTCAAACTCTGCAAACTGTGCCTGCCTGAAAAGTGTCGTCCTGAAGCCGTCCAGAAAATGTGTCATGAGATATTTTCTCTCATTCTCATCCTCACAATGCTCAAGCATATAGTGCATAAGAAGCGACTCATTGCAGGTGGATGCAACCTCTGCCACAAAAATCAGGTATCCTGCGTAGGTGATGCTCTGATGCTCATTTGAATAGTATGTATGCATCGCATGTCCCATCTCATGAGCCAGCGTAAACACACTGTCCAGATTGTCGGCATAGTTCAAAAGCACATATGGATGGGTGCCGTAAGCGCCCATGAATATGCACCGCTTCTCTTGTTCTCATTCTCATAGACATCTATCCAGCCACTCTCCATGCCAGCCTTAAGCACGCTTACATACTCATCTCCCATAGGCTCAAGCGCCTTTGCCACAAGCTTTTTCGCCTCATCATAGGTGTATGCGGTCTGTACATTGTCCACAATCGGTGCAAACAAATCATACATATGCAGATGCTCCACACCTAAAAGCTTCTTCCTAAGCGCCATGTACCTGTGCAGAGCCGGCAGATGTGCGTGAACCGTCTCAATCAGATTGTCATATACGCTCTCAGGAATATCGCCATCGGATAAATACATGGCCCTTGCACTGTCATATTTTCTTACCCTTGCATAAAAAGTGTCATTTTTCAGCTTGCTAATGTACATCATGGAAACAGTATTGCTCCACTTCTTGTACGAATCATAGACTCCACGGAACACCTGCTTGCGCAGGCTTCTGTCCTTGCTGCTTAAAAAATCTATGAAATTGCCATGCGTGATACGGATTTTATTTCCCTCGACATCAGTGATATACGGGAATTTGATATCCGCATTATTGAACATGCTGAATATATTCTCCGGTGCTGCAGCCATCTCACCGCACTGCGCCAGGATATTTTCCTCTGCAGCCGATAAGGTGTGCGCTTTCTGACGCATTATCTCATCAATCGCACGCTTATAGTGCACAAGCTCATCGCTCTCACCATAAAAGCTCTCAAGCCTTTTATCATCTATCTGCAAAATCTCCGGACTGGCAAATGCCAGCGCACCTGATGCCTGAACAGTCAGCGTCTCTGCCTTTGACACATATCCTGATATTTCGACACAGCAGTGTCCTGATGCGAGCGCTCATTTCCGCATAGACCACTATACGCTCCAAATAATAAGACGCTCATCCTGCTTCTTAAAAAAAATCAAGCAGCGTTGCTGCACTGTCGGCCAGATGTCCCTTAAATCCGGATAGCTTTTCTGCAAGCTGTGACGCTTTTTCGCACTCAGCCTCCCACAGCTCATCTGTCTCATACATATCCTCAAGCTTCCATTTGTACTCGTCTGAGATTTCATCTCTCTTTTGAAGCCTTTTCTCACTCATTTTGTGTTACCTTCTATCTTACTTTTCTTGTTCTCGGAGGTTCTGAATAGTTACCTTGTTTTCAACTCTTCAGAACCACCCCACGCACATTCGCAAAACCGCACGATGTTTTTATAAAACTTCCCACACGTCTGCTCTGCAAAATGCATATAGATGTGTGGGATGTATGTGAATTATAATAATTAAACTCTACTTTGTAATTAAAGTGCCCATGCCACCGGAAACAGTCTTGCCCTCTTTGTTGAGCTTTGTGATAAGCACTGAACGGATAGCAGAGTCACCGATAAAGTCGATAGCTGCCTCAATTCTTTTGGAGCCATGGTACCCTCATCAAACTCACCTGCTGCAAGGTACTTCTTTGCCTCCTCGACAGTCATGGTGTCAAGTGGCTTCTCATCCTCCTTGCCATAGTTCAGGCAGACCTTGTCAACGCTTGTAAGTATAACAAGTCTGTCAGCATCAAGAGTATCTGCAAGCTTTCCGGCTGCAAGATCCTTCTCGATAACAGCGCTTGCGCCCTGAAGCTTGTTATCCTGTGCTAAAACAGGAATTCCGCCGCCACCGCATGCGATAACAACCTGATCCGCATCAACAAGAGCCTTAATAGCATCCTTTTCCACTATATCAACAGGCTTTGGAGCCGCCACAACTCTTCTGTAGCCTCCCTCAACCTGTGTCACATGGTTGCCCTTCTTCTCCTCTTCCTCAGCCTCAGCCTCTGTCATAACACGGCCGATGATCTTTGTCGGATGATAAAAAGCCTCATCATATGGGTCAACAACCACCTGTGTAAGTATTGTAGAAACGGTCTTGTAAATACCCCTGCCAAGAAGCTCTGTACGGATAGCATTCTGTAAATCATATCCTATATAGCCCTGGCTCATTGCAGAACAGACTGCTGTAGGTGTAGCTGTATACTCAGGATAAATCCTGCAAAACTCAGACATCGCAGTGTGAATCATGCCCACCTGTGGTCCGTTGCTGTGAGTGATGACAACCTCATAATCGTCCCTGATTAAAATCTGCAACTGCCTTTGCTGTATGCTTTGTAGCCTCGTGCTGCTCCGGAAGAGTTGTTCCAAGAGCATCATGTCCGAGTGCAATAACTATTTTTTTCTTCTTCATGCCGACCTCCTATGCAAAATGAAAACTAATTTGCCTCTATTATCTAATATTTTGTGGAATTTGTCTAGTACTTTGAACTGATTTGAACAACATTTCCTCCACAACATATCGAACGTAAGCCGCGCATAGCAGCGGCGCACACGTAAGCACAATTTCTCCACAGTGTAAGGGACGTAAGCCCCGGGTACCGGTGGTGCACACATACTCTTGCAGGAGCGAATAGCGAAGTGGCTTAGATACTGTAAAAATTATGCCCATGAAACGCAGAAACACCCCTGCATGGACGCAGGGGTGAGGAGAAAACGCGCCACGGACGGCGCGTTTCGACGGTTTCGTCAAGCATAGAAACCCTTCAAGCATAATTTCGTACAGTATCTTAGCCACGTAGCGTAGCGACCGCAAGAGTATGTGTGCGCCGCCGGTACCCGGGACTTACGTCCCGACCTCCCGCCAATACACTGCGCCGGAATTACTGCTGGATATCTTTTGCAGAGCTTAAGGTTACTTCAACCTTGCTCTCTTCGTACTGTCTGCCACTCTGACGGGCAACAGTAAGAGTAACCTTATCTCCGGCCTTGTAGCTCTTTAACGCTGACTGTAGCTCTGTCATAGAAGAAATCTTTGTACTGTCAACAGCAGTGATGATATCTCCCTCCTGTAAGCCGGCATTTGCGGCACCTGAACCAGCTGAAACAGATGAAACATACACACCCTGTGGGAAGCCATAGGCTACCATCTCAGACGAAACATCGCCACCCTTTATTCCAAGGTATGCCTGATTCTCATTTGTATACTTTCCATTCTGAATAAGACTCTCAATAATAGGCTTTGCAACTGACATAGGAATTGCATATCCGATACCCTCAACTTCAGTTGACGAATATTTTACAGAGTTTATACCGATAACCTCGCCGTTTTCATTTAAGAGTGCTCCACCACTGTTTCCCGGGTTTATTGCTGCATCTGTCTGGATGAGATTGTTGTTAGTTACAGTCTCACCTGTCTGTGAATCCTGTGTAGTTACGGTTCTGTTAAGTGCACTTACTATACCTGTTGTGACAGACTGTCCGTATCCGAGTGCATTACCGATAGCGATTGCCGGGCTTCCAACAGCTACACTATCTGAATCTCCGATTGTCGCAATCTTGATATTTGAGTAAGTATCTTTTCCAAGGTCTGATTTCTTTACACGTACAACTGCAAGATCATCGTCAGGATCCGTTCCTCTGATTTCTGCCTTTACCACAGAATCATCATCAAACTGTACTGTAAGCTCCTCTGAATCTGCTACAACATGGTTATTTGTAGCAATGTAGAGATAATCATCATCCTCACTCACAATGATTCCTGAGCCGCAGCTCTGTGACTGCTGTGACTTCTTTCCGAAAAAGCTGTTGTAGGTGACTGTTCCTGTATTTGTGATAGCAACGATGCTAGGCATAACCTCATCGACAACAGATGATACATCTGTCAGATCCTTTGCATCCCCTGAGGATGTCTGCTTAGTCCCACCGGATGTTGTAGTGGTAAGCTTTGCACTTGCAGTAGAAGAATTTGAAATAGCTCTCGTGCCAATATAGCTTACTCCTGTGAAAACGCCGCCTCCGACGAGTCCGAAGATAAGAGCTGCCGCTACTGTCTTTGCTGCAAATGGTCCGAATGCACCAGGCTTTCTAGGTGCTCTCTGTTTCTTAGGCTTTGCAGTCTGCTGGTATGCCTGACCATTCATATTCATCTGGCTATATGAGTTGTCTGTCGAACCGGCTGTTGGGCCGCCATATGCATTATTATTTGTGCCTGAATTATACGACTGATTAGAATAAGGCTGGTTTGCATATGATTGATTTACATTTGGCTGTCCTGCTGCAGAAGCCTGCGAATATGGATTGTAGCTCTGTGAATATCTTTCAGCTGATGTATTATTAGTCTGTGCAGCCTTCTGTGACTCATCCGGATTGTAAGGATTACCCGACATTGTGAAATTTACATTGTTTGTATTGTTGTTTGTGTTATTTGTACTGTTAGTATTATTTGTATCATTCATATTTCTATAATTGTTATCCATAATAATTTCTCCTTTCGTTTATATTTAGAAGTATACTGTCAATCTGTGTTTTAATTTGTGACGGGATTATTTATTTTTCATAAATCAGTTAACTATTTATAGCCTATGTTCCCCATTGCAGGCCACTATGCGATTATAAAATAAAATAACTGCTCATCGGCAGATGCACCTCTAAGTCTGCGATAAATAGAAATTGCAGAATATCAATACATCCCTGCCAATGAACAGTTACCATAAATCACATATTAAATTTCAATTCCGTTCTTCTCAAGAAGTGCTCTCGCTGTTTCAACCGAATCTGTACCTGTCGCATTCTTTACAGGTGCAAACTCCTTCTCTCTGTCTACCTCAAAGGGCAGGCTATTGTCCATCATGTATACCATATCGAGAATGAGTG
>ENA-OQEQ01000005-OQEQ01000005.1-human-gut-metagenome-genome-assembly--contig:-NODE-5-length-31220-cov-2.266362_pt1 | contig 31220 bp, 34 predicted proteins | sample MGYA00242799_ERZ504643 | MGnify/ENA primary metagenome ERZ504643 (study PRJEB26092, sample SAMD00036340) | human gut metagenome | host: Homo sapiens | study: EMG produced TPA metagenomics assembly of the... | reverse complement strand
TTTACATCGTAGTGGTTATGCAAGTTCTAAATTTAAAATAATTTTCACGAATAACTAACTTTTCTATATGCTGAATTGTCGATAAAATATAGATTATTAAATTTGAAAGCAGATTGAAGGTGATAAACATGAGAAGTTATAAACGGTATACCAGGCGAAAGAGACTTTTGAAGCAAATCGCTGTGGTTGCTTTATCTCCTAATCGGGTATTCACGAAAGAACAGATCTATCAGCATATCTATGAGGAAGCGGAGTCAGAAGTGAATAACCGAATTTACGGTCTGATTAAGAACTTGAGAAAGAAAATAGAAGAAAATCCGGAAACACCGCACTACATAGAAACGATACGTGGTGTTGGTTATCGCTTTCGGGCATAAAAGGAGCCGTCCGGCAATGGGCGGCTCGAAGTGTTTCTCTTGTTGTTTATTTATTGTTTTTTTTCGTTGTATACTGATAAAACGAGGTGATAAAAGTGGCATATAGAATTTTGATCGTGGATGATGACATCGAATTATTAAAGATGTTAAAGAACTATTTTGAAATCAAACGATATGATGTAATGATGGCAGAAGATGGCACAGATGCTTTGGAAAAAATCCATAAGAAACCGGATATTATCTTGCTGGACATCAATATGCCTAAAATAGACGGATTAGAAGTATGCAGACGTATCCGGGGCAAAGTAACTTGTCCCATTATCTTCCTGACGGCAAAAGTGGAGGAGCAGGACAGGGTAAACGGGCTTTTATCCGGTGGGGATGACTATATACTGAAGCCGTTTAGTCTGAAAGAACTGGATGCTCGTATTATTGCACATTTGAAGCGTGAGGAGCGTCATAAAGGGAAGTCTGAATACAGATTCCACGGAGACCTCAGTATTGATTATGGAGCAAAGAGGGTTCAGATCGGTGAAAATGATTTGGAGCTTACGAAGCTGGAATATGCAATCATTGAGTTTTTGTCCATGAATCCAGGACAGGTTTTTGACAGGGAGCGGATATACGAAAAGGTGTGTGGTTATGATGCGGAAGGTGACAGCCGTGTTGTTACGGAACTGATCCGGAGAGTGAGAAAGAAACTGGCGGAATATACGCAGACAGAATACATTGAGACAGTATGGGGGATGGGGTATCGATGGAAAAGATAAGAAATTTATCCTTGAAAAAGACAATGGTTTTATATACGATACTCAGCTTGATTGTCACTTTTTTTCTTTCTGTGTCAATTATTGAGATTGCCGGGCAGATACAGGAGGAGGTCTGGTGGAAGTACGTGGATCAGGACGAGTATTATCAGGCAATGAATGACCGCAATGAAAATTTTGAGGTAGTGGTACCGAGACCGAATCAGAGTAAAATGAGCAGAATGGACTGGCATATTTCAGAAACCTGTGATTTCCTTCAGACGTACGGAGTATTGCTTTTTTCTTTTGCCGGATGTGGAATTGCGGTCAGCCTGTTTTACAAAAATAAATTAAAGAGACCGATTCAGGAACTGAAGATGGCATCACAGATGATTGCGGAGGAAGATCTGGATTTTCATATGGCTTATGAGAACGAGGACGAGATGGGGATGCTGTGCAGGGAATTTGAAAGGATGCGTGGGCAGTTGGAAGAAAATAACCGTAGACTTTGGCAGATGATCGAAGATGAGCGGGTACTGCGTGCAGCGATTGCCCATGATATCCGCTCGCCGCTTGCAATCATGCGGGGATATCAGGAAATGCTTTTGGAATTTGTTCCGGAAGATATGCTTGATCAAGAGAAAATGATGGAGATGTTAAGGGGCGGTATGCTTCAGATTGAACGGATGAACCATTTTATTGATAGTATGAGGAAGATGACGAAATTGGAAGAACGGGAATTAAACTGTTCCGTGGTAGATATCCGGCAGTTGATAAACCAGATAGAAGCTCTGGCAGAAGTCGTGGTGGAAAAATCAGAAAAGAATTTTACAGTGACGACAGTGAGAGAATCTGAAATACTGACTGCGGATGAGGAAATCATCATGGAAGTAGCGGATAATCTGTTGGCTAACGCATTCCGCTATGCCAATCAGGAAGTTAGGCTGAAGCTGACAGTGACACCCCAATATCTGAAAATGAGTATCAGGGATGACGGAATTGGATTTCAGGAAAATATCGACAGGGTGACACAGGCGTTTTATCATGAGAATCCACAGGATGACTTAAAGCATTTTGGAATGGGTATGTATATCAGCCGTATCTACTGCGAACGGATGGTGGGAAACTGCTGATAAAAAATGTAGCAGATGGCGGTGCGGAAGTTGAGGCAGTGTTTAAAAATTATGTATTAGAAGAACAACAGCAGAAATAAATGGCTGTTGTTTTTTTGTTGTGATTTGTAGGCTATGCTGTTTGTAGAAAAAAGAAAGGCGGGATGACTTATGAAAGCAATCATAAAAAGGAATCTGAAAAATTATCTTAAAAATCCGATATTCTGGATCGGTTTGATTGTTGTTTTAATCAGTATGTACCAGACACTTGCACCCTATCTGTCCATTCATTACGTGAAGTCGGATGAAACCTTCAGGAAGGTAAAAATGGCCTCCGATGGGGATGTTATGGAGGGATGTATTCCGGCAACACCGGATAAGGAGAGAGAACTGTGGGAGAAAGAGATTGTAAAGATACTTCAGGACACAGAGAATGGGTTTGGCATGTCGGAAGTAGAGGCGGAGGCAGTGATATCTGAGATGAAACAGATGAAGATTACGGAGGCGTGTCAGTATCTGAAAACGGAATACCACTTTAATGGTGCCAATTATGTGTATGAGGACGTTTCATGGTATCAGGGAAGCCCGGAGGAAGTCAACCGGTATATCAGAGAAAATCTTGAGAAACATCCATTCTCCTATTATTTCGGAAGAAAATTTACAGATTTTGCAAGCCTGCATATGGCATTCTTTGCAACGGTTCTGCTGGCGTTTTTATTTTTCCAGGATATGAGGAAAAATACTTATGAATTGCTGCACACCAAACCGATGACGGCTTTTCAATATATTGCCGGGAAAATAAGCAGTGGATTTCTCATTATGACGGCGGCACTGGTCATTATGAATATCGTATTTATCATTTTGTGTTACGCCACGGCAGTAAAATCAGGATTTGCTATGAACATACTGGATTTTGTTCAGAATTCGATCCTGTATGTCCTGCCGAACATCCTGATGATCTGCTGTGTGTATGCGGTTACAGCGCTGCTGTTTAAGAATCCGCTTCCAGCGGTTCCGGCGCTGGTTCTTTATATCATTTATTCTAATATGCTGACATGGGATAGCAAAGGACAGTGTCATGCAAGACCATTCTCTATTATGGTTCGATTTCCGGGGAATTTTTTTGAAACGGAATTGCCACATCAGGTATATCTCAATCAACTGCTTCTTGTGGCAGCATCCATACTGCTCATGTTTATAGCGGTGTGGATGTGGAAAGGAGGAGAGTATATTGAAGAAAGAAGTAAAAATATGTATGCCATATTATAAAATTGCATATTCAATCGCTTTTGTTGTGATATTGAGTGCAATCCAGCCTGTTGTATATGCGAATGAAATCGGGCAGGCAGTAGAAAGAGCTGTTTCGCTTCTGGCAGTCGTTTTCTGTGCAGATACTTATCTGGTGGAAGTGCAGAGCAAACGCTCGGAAGTATTCTGCCTTTATAATCTAAAAAAGCAGGCAGGGGTAGTTTATAAAAGACTATTTGTGCAGGTAGCTTATCTGATTGGAATCAGTTTGTTGGCATATGGACTCTTTTATTGGCAGAAACCGGTGAATCTGACAGAAGAATTAGATGGCGGTGCCTTGTTTGGAATTTATTGTATTGCGATTCCCGGAACTGTTTTGTTTTGGAGTGTGCTTTCCGTAACTGTCAGCAATCTGGTTCGAAACAGATGGATTGGTATGGGTGTCGTGCTGCTTTTCTGGTTTTTCTCTATTTCCGGAAAGGCAACTCAGTTTTTGAAAAACTGGGGACCATTTTCCTACGGAACTTGTGATTTCGGTAAGCTGACAGAGTGGAGATGGCTTGGCGGGAAGGTGCTGTGCGTGGTATTTTCGGGGATGATGCTTGCATTTGTTCCTAAGATATTAAAGAAGAGAGGGTAAGATTATGAGTATAAGAATAGACGATTTAACAGTAACATTTAAAAATGGAGTGACAGCGGTAGATCATGTGGATCTGGAAATCCCACATGGGATATTTGGTCTGTTAGGTGAAAATGGTGCAGGAAAAACAACGTTGATGCGGGTGCTTACAACGGTGCTTGCACCCACAAGTGGAAAAGTTCTGTTAGATGGTACGCTATATTGCGAAGCAAATTACGAAAAGATACAGAAAAAGATTGGGTATCTGCCACAGGAAATTGATCTGTATCCGTCTTTGACTGTTCGAGAATGTCTGGAGTATATGGGAGATCTGGCTGGAATTGAGAAAAGAGAAAGCAAGAAAAGGATTGATTACTATCTGGAGAAGACCAGTCTTGCAGACCATCAGAAAAAGAAAATGCGGCAGCTTTCAGGTGGAATGAAGCGAAGAGTTGGATTAGTGCAGGCATTACTCCATGAGCCGGATTTTTTAATTGTGGATGAACCAACAACAGGGCTCGATCCGGAGGAACGCATCCGTATCCGTAATTTACTGGTAGATTTTGCAGAAGAACGCACCGTATTATTTTCAACGCATGTGGTGGAGGATCTGATGGCAACCTGTAATCAGCTTGCGGTTATGAAAAAAGGTAGATTCCTTTATACAGGAACAATGAGGGAATTATTGAATAAGGCAAGAGGGCATGTATGGGAATGCTGTACAGAGGACGAAAGCCTTGCAAGAGAATTAGAAAGAAAATATCATATTTCCAGTAAGCAGTATACGGAGGAAGGAATTAGATTAAGACTGTTAGGGGAGAATATGCCGTCAGAAAGTGGATGTATAGCTTGTGACGTAACTTTGGAAGATGCATATATCTATGTAACCAATCGATAAACATTGTTAATGAGGAGTGAAAGCTAAATGCTAAGAAAAGCAGGTGATGTTATGGGAAAGTGATGATTCTTACCATTTCTGATTCCGAAGAGGGAATCCTGAATAAAATTAAATCAGTTCTAGCCTGCGAAAGTACGTTAGAAGTTATGGAGATTACAAATTCTGAAAAGTTGACATTCCAAGGTTTGGAAATAGACCAGCTTCAGCGGAGCGTAATCAAAGATGGTAAGGTTGTGGAACTTACCAGACATGAATATGACCTGCTTTTTTATCTGGCCTTATCCCCCAATCGGGTATTTACAAAAGAACAGATTTACCAGCATATTTATGAGGATGTGGAGTCAGAAGTGGATAACCGTGTCTATGGGTTAGTCAAGAATCTGAGAAAGAAAATAGAAGAAAATCCGGAAGAACCGCACTACATAGAAACGATACGTGGTGTAGGCTACCGTTTTCGGGCATAAAAAGAGCCGTCCGATTGGGCGGCTCGAAGTATTTAAACAGCAGTTTTCTTCACTGCCTGTTTATAGTTACCGGTAGCATCGTAATCTCCAGAGAGGAGCAGATTCTGGCGAAATTGCTCCAGTTTGATCTTGAAGCGTTTCCCATCCTCAACAGTCGTAAGCATGGTAAGAGCTTCTAGCATTCCCTGAATATATCCGGTTAGCAGGTAATATCTGCAGGGTTCTTCCGATGGTGAGATATTGGACAGGGTTTCTTCCAGATGTTCCTGACGTTCCCTGAGCCATGCATCCCAGACATCCAGTTCCAAATCAGTCATGGTGTTCCTCCTTTAAATCTGATGATAATCGTCTTTGGTGTGGAGGGGAGAAGTTTCATGCACAAGCATTTTTCTGCTCCAGATCCAAATATGGATTTGTAAATTCAAAAATAATAAGTTCATCCGCATCGAACATGAGCTCCAACTCTTTTAGTGTAGCTGCTGGATATCCGCAATCTCTGAATCGTTCTAATACGTCTGTTTCCGTTTCAAATGGTTCACCGTCTTCCAGCTTTTCTCCGATTATTAAGCCACATGGAGTCAATAGGCTTTCTTCATATAAGCGGACACAATATCGGTCAGGGAAAAATAGGTGTGCTTCATCCGTGTTATAATAAATTCGTTCTCCAGGTTCTATGCTTTGCATCACAAAGGGAACATGATATGCAGCGGCTATCGCCTGATATGCTTCATAAAGTGGAGTCCATGCTGTCTCTAAAGAAAGTAGAATATACGTATCATTCCATTCCATGTAGCTGACATTTCCACGAAGAGATATTCCGGTGGAATCTATTTTCTTGTGGGAAAATAAATTGCCAATCCAGCATAAATCAGGATTCTGGTTCAGAATGATGTAGGTTTCCAGGTCCTCCCACAAGTCATATAGTCCTTCCGGATTTCCTTCTGTATAAAAGATCACATCATCACAGCAGATATTTGCCATTACACATCCACCTCCGTTCCAAAAGTTTCACCCATATTCTGGTTGGAAACCGTAAGGTTTACAGGGGATAAGGTGCCAGAGGCAAGCCATTGTTCGATTGCATCAATTACCTGCTCCAGCGTGTCGTTATAAGCCACATTGCAGTCTTCCAGTCGGAGAAACTGCAGGTATGCTTCATGAAGAAGGCTTGGATCATCACGCAGCGTTTCATATGGAAGGTTGCAGAGTCCGATTCTTTCCTCCAGACGTTCCATGGAGCGGCGGATGAAGTCGCAGGAAATAAATTGTTCCCGGTAGATGTTATAAGCAGCTTCAAGCTGGTCATAGGTCAAAATAAATGAGACTTTCTCGCAAGGATTAGATGGTTGTTCTTTCATGGTAAATTCCTCCATTCATACTATGATTGGCTGGTGGTACGGATTCTCTTTGTTCGGGAGTAAGATGTACCAGTAGTTTCCAGCGCAGGTCGATTTCTCGGTGAATCCAGGTATCATTTTCATAAACTTCATGTGTCAAAAAATTGTAAATTGTCGGTTCTTTTTCTATATCATCCAGATCTGCGACCAGACAAGTTGCCTGATTCACATAGGGCCAGAGTGCCTGTTCGACCATATGGCGTAGTTCCAGTATCAGAGGATATATCTGTCCTACATCATAGGTTTTGGACATGCAGGAGCTGATTTTCTTCAGCATCCCGGAAGTTTGTATCATCTGGTTGATGACGGTACATTGTTCCTCCACATCTGCATCCGGATTCAGGACCAGCCGGTGGAGCAGCACAGATTTTGCATAGGCAGAAGCGGTCAGGTTGATGTTTCTGACCAGTTCTTCATACGGCTGCTTATACTGTGTCTTCAGCACTTCCAGAGGCACATGTTCCCGGTTCTTCTTTAAGGTGGAGAGGAGCCCCGAAAGGCAGCTCTCCAGTTCTTCCATTCTTGTCAAGCACACATCGCCTCCAGCTCCATCGGAACACGGGTGTAGCTGAGACGGTAAATACTGTTGCAGGTCTCAAATACCACACCGTTTTCGGATACTTCCAGAATACTCTGCACCGGACTGGTAGCAAAGGTCTGGTTATAACTATAGATCCACGCCCGTTCTCCCAGATGGAGGGGCAGGGACAGGATTCCGGTGAGGACATATTCTTTCTTTTGGGTGGTGTGTAAGGTTATATTTGTATTCTTCATTGATTTCACGCTCCTTTCCTTACTTAATTTTGTTTGCAATTACGGCAGCGACCAGTTTAGCGCATCCCAATTCCATCTCGGATAAATGCTGTCCGGTTCTGGAACAGAGAAGAAGTGCCAGCGGCTCTCTGTCTTCCCTTAAAATCGGGAAAAAAGCACAAACCGGTTGACGGGTGTTGGATACCGGGTAGACAGGGCAGTTCTCAGCAGAGATCAGTTCCTGGCCGTCCGCAACCAATTCGGCGAGTTCTTCTGTAACGGGAGTGCCTTCCGGAAGATAGATGCCCGCAGATACGAGTATGTGAGCCTCACTGCAAATTGCGATACCACAGTGGATGACACTGTAGAGGACGGAAAGATAGGAAGCCATTTCCTCTTTTCCGTTTAAGTGGGTAGGGCATTTGCGTAAAAGCAGCTCCATTCCCACATTTTCCAGTTCCAGTGCATCTCCGTCTGAGAGCTTCATTTGTTTCCGGATTTCTGCAGGGATGACGATACGCCCCTGAGAGTCCATGGTCCGGATGAGTGCAATATTCATAACTAAAGTCTCCTTTCTTAAAAAGAGGAGAAGCAGTAAAGTACCGCTTCTCTTCTGAAAATTTAGGCAGCGTAAGGCGGAGCCTGTGCTGTCTGTTGCATTTGACTGTTCTGCTGGTCTGCCAGCATCCGTTTTCCGTTATTGATCAGTGATGCAGCAATCACCGTTTCCCAGTTGGAAATATAGGAATCCGTCCGCTTCAGAAGCGTGAACAGATCCATGTCGGTAAGCTGGATGGCTGTCGTCTTTTCGGACTGGAAGCTGCGTGGCTGCATGTAGGAACCACCGTTCTTATTCTGTGCTTTGATGCCTTTCCCATTTACAATCTGGATTTTCCATGGGCTTTTCATAGGCTGCCCTTTGGAATCATAGGGATGTCTGGAGATATAAAACATCTGGGCTGTGGAATAACCGTTCTGATCGGGATTGCCGTAGATCTTGCTCTGGCTCCATTCAAATTCCTGAAAACCGGAAGTGATCCGGGTTAAGAGGAACTGGATCTGTTCCGGTGCCAGGTTGAAACGGGTGATGATATTCCGGTCTCCGGTACCGTTGGAATAATCCTGAATGGTGATGCAGATTAAAGAATGTACTTTATGCCCGTTTTCCTGATATTCCCCTTTGGCATGTAGCTGTGCATAGTTGCCGAGTGGTGCGTAGCGGAGCCGGTCATAAAAGGCAATGAGTGCCCGGTCATTCTGGATCTTGCAGATCTGGTCGGTAATCCGGTTTTGATAAGTTTCATTCATGAGTATTCACCTTCCTTTATTTGAGATGCTGTTTGACAAGCTGTGCCATATTCTTTGGAAGCTCTTCCAGTTTCGTGATATCCAGGAATCCGTCCTTGTAAATCCTGCGGATATTTTCCTTATCGTCACCAATGGCAGCCGCAAACAGGATGACATCCCGTTTTTCGTATTCTTTCTTGATGCCCCGCAGATCTGCCTCTGCTTCCGTTCCGCTGTAGCCGTAATCGGCTGGCTGACCGTCAGAAATCAGGATCAGCAGCTTCTGAAGCTCCGGGCGTGTGCACAAATGCTCTGCTACGAAGCGGAGAGCTGCGCCGTCCCGGTTCCCGTTGCGGTCGCACATATCCATCAGCCGGTAACAGTCCTCATTGTCCACAGAATCAAATTCTGCATAGGAGTAAAGAGCAACGCCGCCTGCATCCGTGGAATGCCCGTAAATGGTGATAGGGATACCGAGGCTTTTACAGAAATCATAAAGGACAATGGCAGTCTTTCTTGCATGTGTCATCCGGTCACCCCAACCCATCGAACCACTCTCGTCAATCAGGAGGGCAACAGCCAGACGTTTTTCCTCTCCTGGAAGTCTGGTTCTGGTAAAGATGGTTCCGTCTGTCTTATAGAGAGCATGGGAGTCCAGACGTTTTCCAAACAGGAGATTCTTCTGCTTTCCGCCTTGCTGTTCTTCTTTCAAAAGCGGCAGGATGGTGCTTTGCAGCTTTTTGGAAGCCCGCAGGAGCGGGGGAGCAACTGTCTGGTATTCATTCTTCAGGTAATCGGAAACACTGGTCAGGCGATGGATGGTAACATGGATGCCTGCATGGGCATTGCCGTAATGAATATCATTGGCTGTTTTCTGCAGTTCCTCGGTCAGTTCCGTCTGACAGTCTTCCTGCACCTTTTCTGCAGCCACATCGTTCAAGATCCGGAACAGATCCTCTGCAGCATGCTCATAGCCGCTGCCCTGATACTGACTGACATAAGTGACGCCGGGGTTGTTTTCATCCAGAATGGTATTGGTCTTTGTAAGAGCGATGCGCCCGCCTTCTTCCGAAAGCACCTGTTTGGCTTCCTCTATAGCATCCTCTTTGGTACGTGGACCGGAAGGAGCATTGCCCTCATCATTCCCGCTTCCTTTTGGGGAAGCTGGTTTGATATTCTTTGGAATGGCACCGCTTTTTCCGGTCGGAAGAGGAGCGCCGCTGCTGACTTCATCCCCTAGAAGATCTTCCAGAGCATCGGCAGCGGAATCCTCGCCATGCATTTCCAATTCCTCCCGTGTTTTTTCGATGAGCGGCTGGATATAGTTCCAGGTCAGGGCTAAGAGCGCATTGGAAACCAGCATCCGGTCAGTGCCTTTTTCCGATTCCATTGCCGTATCCAGAAGATCGGTACAATCGGAAATGGTATCCAGATAATCCCCCTGATAGCCGGTGGGATTGTTGATGTTTCCGGTCCGGCAATAGGAAAGGATCAGGTTGGCAATGATGGAAAATGGCTGGTATTCTTTGTCAATTTGTTCCTGTATGGAAGGAATCTGTTCGGACATACGCAGGTTATTGAGTTCAATCCCCTGTCGGAAGGTGCCGTGGAATTCCTCACACATACGGTCTTCAATATGGATGTCTTCCAGAATGTTTTGAAAAGTTGCGGCGCATCGTGCCAGTGTCAGGCATCCGGCTTTGTCCTTTTCTTCTAACACTTCTTTGATCTCCTCCAGTGCTGTCTGATAAGCTGGAAGGGATAGCTCCGGCTCCTTCGGATAGAAGGAACCGTTTTCCAGACTCCTCAGATGAACAGCGTGGGCTGTGAAATCAGAATAGAGTAAGTGCCCCACTTCATGCCCGGTGAGCCCTGTCAGGCTCTGGGAACGTAAGAAACGGGTGGGGAAAGACTGGGTGATCGGGTTCGCTGCGTTGAGATGTACCTTATAATTGTCGGTATATGCAACGCCTGCCTGTTCGGAAATGTCCCAGTCCAGCAGTACCTGCAGTCCATACCGGTAACGTCCGGTAACGGCTCTGGCAAGGGAGGTCTGGTACTTCTGATAGGCAGCGGAGAGGAATAACTCCTCATCCGCAATGGAATCCTCTTTTGCCCGGATTAGTTTCTTTAAATTTCTTTGGCTGTGATTCACGTGATATTCTTCCTTTCTTTTCTTAGATTTTTTGTCAGCAGTTCCTCCATCGTGCAGCCGTAATACACAGCAAGGCGAAGGACGGCATAAGCCATCGGGGAGGAGTTTGCATTTTCATAATTCATAATGGTTTTCGGGGGAAGATTTAAGATTCTGGCAACTGCCTTTTGTGATAACTTCGGTGTTTTGGCTTGCCGGAGATAAGACAGATTATCTGCCAGATGCTTTCGGATCTGGGCTTCTGTGAGTGCTGCTTTTCTCATAGGCGTGTCCTACGCAGCAAGCACAGTATCCAGACAGCTTTCTTCCACTTCCGTACGGTTCTCAGCATCGGCAGAGGCAGAGGCAAGCACCGTGTAACGGGCCGATTCCCGGATATCCCCGCAGACCATGTAGGACTGCACCCAGGAAATCAGCTCCCTCATGCCACAGCAGCCATCTGTAATGAGATTTTCCCGGCAGTAGACAGCCATGGATTTGACAATGCGTGTCATCAGACGTACCGTTTTTGCATCCTTGCATCCGGTAACAGCCATGGCACGTTCTACCTGTGTATCCTCATCCGGTTCATCCAGATCAATCACAAGGTTCATTCGGGAAATGACAGACTGGTTCATCTGTTTACAGCCTGCATAGTCATTGTTTGTGGTGATTACGATGGTCGTATCCGGATGACGGTGGATGGTTTCTCCGTTTGGAAGATATACGCTGTTACAGCGGTCTAAAAGGGAGTTAAGTCCAACCAGTACACCGGGATTAGCAATGACCGTAGGCTCCTGTATCTCAAGAATATACCCATAGCGGATGGCTTCGACTAGAGGCGTATCCACATACTGGAAGTTCTGTCCGGAGGTGTGTTCCTTATAATAGCTGTGCATTTCATCAAAAATTGTATCGATCAGCTTCTGGTAGGTGTCCTCGGCAGAAATTTCTTCATCATAGTTTCCGGTCAGCTTCTGATAGGCACCGGAGGGATCTAACTGGATTTCCTGAAAAGACGGGTACTGCCGCTGAAGCCGGGTGCGTTTTCCGTCCACATCCGGAAGAATCTGACCTAAAAGGTCGAATACCTCTGTATTTGCGGAACAGGTAATGCAGCGGTAAGGAAGGTGAAGTGCGGAAGCAATGGCTTTGGCTCCTTCGGTCTTTCCGGTACCTGCCGGTCCCCGTAAAAGAAAATTCCGCATCGGCTGTGTGGTATCCGTTGTCAGTTTTGCGTGTTCGCAGATCCGTTTGATTTCCGGAGGATGATGTACCACTCTGCCAATGTCGGAACAGATACCTCCTCTTCCGGAGACAGCCTTCGGGATGCGGTCAGGATAAATTTCCCAACAAAATCATCTCTGGAAATGGCTGCCTGTGCTTTCTTAAATCCACTTCCTGGACGTAACACCTGAAAGTCTCCATGGAGCACTTCGGTTGGTGCATAGACCCCCTTCTGGATATTTAACGGTTTGATCAGCGACAATACGCCGTTTGCCGGAAGGTCAATCTTAACACCACCGGTCGGGAGACCTGATGCATAGCGGGTTCTCCGGTAAATGTTGTCGCAGAGAACGGCTGCTGTTTCCGCAGCGGCGTCCAGATCGGGATAACCGTTGTCCCGGTGCGCTTTTAATTCCTGATACTTTTCATTACACTCTTCATCTGCCAGAAAAACCGGCATCAGTGCGAACAGCAGAGCCGCACCGGACTGTTTGGAGTCTTTAAATTCGTATTTTTCCGGTGTGCTTTCCACATCCGGCGGAGGAGTATAGCAGCCTCCGTAAAACTTTCCGTTTAGCTGGTTGTAGACAACCACCTGAAGATCACCGGTTTTGCTCGGATATTCCGCCACAACAAAATTGTTGGATTGGGTACCGACCGCCCCAAGCTTTTCCGGCGGGGTACTGCCAACCGGGTTTTCCAGCTCCAGATAAGCAAGGACTGCCCGCAGGGTAGCTGCATGAAGCGTGGATTTTTTCCGTGGCTGAGTACAGTATTTGGATGCAATGTCATCAAAGATTGCATGGTCCGTATAATCCTCAAATGGTTCCGGGAGTTTGCGTTTGAACCCCCAGGTTGCTACGATGTTATTTGCCATGATTCGTTCCTCCTTCTTATGAGATCCAGGACAGTTCCAGTGCCTGCTCGGTCTCTTCTGTGGTCAATTCATCTTCAGTAAAAATCTCCGTCAATTCGCCCCAGTAATCTTTGGGCGGGAAATGTTCCAGCTTTCCCCGGACTTCCGGTTCAGTGCCGTTCAGAATATAGACATCTCCCTGCTCGTTGATAAACAGCTTTTCATAGCCCCTTGCCTGTAAGTCACCGACCAATTCCATCAGTAGCGGTTTCCCAATCAGGGAATACCATGATTTGGGATTAACGGCTGGTCTGGAATCCGGATTTCCTTCTGACGGTTCCTTTTTTATGTAAGGATTCAATGGTCATCATCTGAAGCGTCAGACTGCCACGGGCATCCATGAGAATTTCCGCAAAATTATAACTTCCGGTATTCCGTGTGCGAATCCGTAATGGTTCCCCATCCAGTATCTGGGAGAGCGGTGGTTCTTTCACAAAATCCCATGTGGCATCCGGGAAGGCTTCCTTGAGCTTTCCGGTAATCTGGAATTTGATCTGTCTCCAGAGAATGGTTTCCAGATCAGGTGTTCCTTCCAGATGACGAGTTCTTTCTGGGCGTTTTCGTAGCTTATGCTCCCTGTTTTTCAGGCGTTCCGTGAAAAGCGGGAGAAGATAACTGAACAGCGTGACTCCGATACCGATCAGGGCAATGCCTGCAATCAGAAGCCGGTTGGCATCCTGTGGTACGAAAAGTGCTGCAAGAAACAGTACAAGCACGACAAACTGTAAGAATTTTTTTCGATTTGATTTTTTCATGAGCTGATTCCTTTCTGATTCATGATTCTTAGACAAGCCCGGAAGCTGGATGGGAAATCGCCGCTTCCGGACATGAAAAAGAGGAACTGCATCATCACAAAGATGATAAATGCAATTCCTCAACATAGGGTTCCTTGAGAGTTAATAGGGCAACTGGGATGCCATCTGTTCCGGCACATTTTGAAAGCCGTCAGTTGGCTGACTGCCCGGCATACCTCCGTAATTTGGCATTCCGGTATAACTGCCCTGCGGCGGGTAGCTGCTCTGTGGCTGCCCGGTTCCGTTTGGCGGAGCTGATACTGTCCGCCATTTGCAGGAGGCGTGTAGGCACCGTTAGCAGGAGCCATTCCCTGCTGTGGATAGCCGCCAGGCATTGCCTGATTCTGGTAGCTGCCATTGGGATTTCCCTGCATTGGGTAGCTGCCATTGCCGGCTGCACCGGGCGTTGCCGCACCACCATTCGGCTGGCTGTTCTGGTTTGCACCCGGATGTCCGGTATTGCTGTCAGAACGGTTGGATGGTACAAAGTGCCAGTCCTTGACATTGATCCTCGGACCGGCATTTGCCTGCCCCGCATTCTTTCCTTTCTGATAAATGAACGGATGAAGCTCCAGATCACCATAGATCATCAGCCCGGTTCCTTTCTTTACGCCTGCTTTTGCTAAGCGTTCTGCAAGGAACTTGTTAAAATAGCACTGATAGTAAATGGTTTCTTCCTTTCCATCCTGGCCTCGCTGTGAAACTGCAATGTCCAGAGAAACATATTCCGTACCGGAATTTTTTCCTTGCTGCATCTCAGGATCTCTTGTGGCCCTCCCTAAAATTGTTAAAATTGCTGACATAAAAATTCTCCTTTCTGCCTCTTTGGGCGTTAAAATAGATTAAAATAAAAAAAGTGCCATTATAGCACCGTATAAAACGGCAGTATAATGACACGATTTTCCAAACTTAAACTGCATATGCTTCTGGATGAATGGTCCAGACTCCCATGACGGGACAGCACAAAAACTTAAATACAAGATTATATTAACACAAGATATAGCATATGTCAAAAGAATTAGAACTATATATAGCATATGTAGACGAGGTGGAAGGATAATATCAAAAGAATTTTGGACATAGTTATAAAAGTGCAATATAATATTGTTTAAATCGGAAAATGGAAGGATGAGAAAAATGGAGCAGAAAAACAGAATTCTGATTGTAGAAGACGATACGGATATCAATAATCTTTTATATACGGCATTACAGAAAGCAGGGTATGAGACGGTACAGGCTTTTTCCGGGACGGAAGCGAGGATGCTGTTCCAGATGGATAAGGCGGGCTTTTCTTTGATTCTATTGGATCTGATGCTTCCGGGAATTTCAGGAGAAGAGGTGCTTGCCCAGATTCGGAAACAGGGCAATACGCCGGTTATTGTCCTGACAGCCAAAGACGGATTGGATGAAAAAATCGGGCTTCTTACCAGTGGGGCAGATGATTACATTACAAAACCGTTTGAGATACAGGAGGTGCTTGCCCGGATTCAGGTTCAGCTCCGCCATATGCAGCAGGAGCCGGAACATAAAAGCGTGTCATATAAAAACCTGGAACTGGACCGTGAGCGCTTTGAAGTCCGGATTGCCGGAGTGCTGCTTCCCAAAATTACAAAGCAGGAATTTGCAATTCTGGAGCTTTTACTGGAGCATCCGAAACAGGTCTTCAGCAAAGAAGAGATTTTTGAATATGCGTGGGATGAACACTATATGGGAGAGACAAAGACACTGGATGTACATATCAGCAATATCCGGAAAAAGATAAAAGCAGTAACGCAGGAGGAATATATTGATACCGTATGGGGAATCGGCTACCGTCTGCATTCTTAATCTTTACTCTTTTTTTACTATTTATTTGCGTTTGATTAGGATTTATCCGATATGATAACAGCAGATAAGAAAAGGAGATGAAAGCATTGAGTGAATTGTTATTAAGTACAAATGGATTGACGAAGCAGTATGGTCATCATAAGGCAGTGGATAAAGTAAACCTTCACATAAAAAAGGGTGCTATCTATGGATTTATCGGACGGAACGGTGCGGGAAAGACGACTTGCCTGAAGATGATCAGTGGACTTGCAAGACCGACAGCCGGAGAGATTGAGATGTTCGGGTGTAAAGGAAAAGAACTGGAGAGGATTCGTTCTCGTGTGGGGTGTCTGATTGAAGCACCGGGGCTGTATGGCAACATGAATGCATATACAAACCTGAAAATAAAATGTGAATTGTTTGGTATTCGGAAAAAGGGATACATCGAAGATATCTTAGAGACGGTCGGACTGGAAGGTGTCGGAAAGAAAAAAACGAAACATTTTTCCCTTGGAATGAAGCAGCGTCTCGGAATCGGGCTGGCACTGGTCGGGGAGCCGGATCTCCTGGTCCTTGATGAACCGATCAATGGGCTTGATCCCCAGGGAATTGCAGAGGTGCGTGATACCATACAGAGACTGCGAGATGAACGGAATATGACGATTTTGATATCCAGTCATATTTTAGAGGAATTATCTAAGATTGCAACGGATTATGGAATTATCCATAATGGAAGTCTTCTGCAGGAGCTGACAAGCGAAGAACTGATGAAACGCTGCAGTGAACGGATTGAAATAGAGTTAATCCATCCGGAGCAGGCAGTCCCGATTCTGGACAGAATGGGATTTACCAACTATCAGGTTACAGATAAGAGCCATATCCATATATTTGAACGATTGAATGAAAGCGCCAATGTCAATATGGAACTGGCAAAAGCAGGAATTTTGGTCAATGGAATTTCCATTACCAGTGAAGAACTGGAAACCTATTTCTTGAATCTGACAGGAGGGAATCAAAATGCTTAATATGATAAAAATGGATCTGTACCGGATGGTCCGGACAAAAAGTATGTATGTGGTATGGATTGTGATGGCGGCAGCTATATTCTTCTCCACATCCATGTCGAAACTGGATATTGATACGATGAACAAGGAAGCGGAACAACAGCAGACAGAAAACATTGCAGAAACAGTGAAACCAGAAACCATCAATATGGGAATGTCCGTATTCCTGCCGACACAGCCGGGAGAAAAAAGTAACGGTCTTTGATCAGGTATATGCAAACCTGCAGGCGAAGTTTGTGGCGTTGTTTCTGGTGATTTTTACAGTGCTGTTTTCCAGTGCAGATATAGGAAGCGGTTATATTAAAAATATCGGCGGGCAGGTAAGGAGCCGGAGAAACCTGATCTTTTCCAAAGCTTCCGTGTTGTTTGTGTATACGACTGTTACCATGCTGCTTTATTTCATCATTCAGATATTGCACAGCAGATGTACTTCGGATATCTGGAGTGGGGGAATGGAGCGAGTTGCTGAGATACTTTGGTATTCAGATTTTGCTTCATTATGCACTGGTACTAATCAGTATGGCGATTGCGGTGGTTTTGAACAGCAACGTGTTCAGCATGACGATTGTTATCTGCCTGTGCATGAATACCATGATTGTCTTATACGGAGTGATCAATCATTTGATCCAGAAGGCAGGTGTGGAGAATTTCCAGATTTTGAAATATACAGTGACAGGAAAGATTGCACTTTTATCCATGTCACCGACCAATAAGGAATGCCTGACGGCAGTTGTGATTGCGGCGGCGTTCGGAATCGTGGTTACATTACTGACAGCATGGGTATTCAGAAAGAGAGATATCTAAATGATAAAACTAGGGTTCGTGCTATTGATAGCAGTGATACTGGTACAAGGAATGTTATTTTGGAAATACCAGCGGCAGGTGAAAGACATCTGCCGCCAGTTGTCGTTTCTGATGAAGCACGACAGCAACATGCTGATTACCAGAGAAATGGATTTTGGAGGCATTGGTGAGTTGGCAGATGTTTTAAACGAATGGCTGGAACTGAAGCGAAGGGAAAAGAAGGAATACTTGAAGAAAGAGGAGATGATTTCGGATACATATACAAATCTCTCACATGATATCCGTACTCCTTTGACATCCCTTGACGGATATTTTCAGTTAATGGAAACCTGTGAAGACCAGGAAGAGCAGAGACGGTATATGAAGATCATACAGGAGAGAATCGGCAGCCTGAAAGAAATGCTGGAAGAATTATTTACTTTTACAAAACTTAAAAACGATTCTTTTCATCTGGAAATGTCATCCTGCTGTATCAACAAGATTTTGAAAGATACCATATTTTCCTACTACGATGAATGGACGGGCAGAGGAATTGAACCGGAGATACAGATTACAGATAAACTGCTGTTTATGAACGGAAATGAACAGGGAATCCAGAGAATTTTTCAGAATATCATAAAAAACGGACTGGATCACGGGGAGAAGAAAATCAGTATTTCACTGGAAGAAGTTGAAAACAACATCCGGATACAGATAAAAAATCAAGTATGTCATGTGGAAAAAATAAATGTAGATCAGGTGTTTGAACGGTTTTATAAAGCGGATGAAGCACGCAGTAAGACTTCCAGCGGTCTCGGCTTATCAATTGCGAAAGAGCTGGTACTTCGTATGGATGGGAAAATCAGCGCCCGGATAGAAGGGAATGAGTTCTGTGTGGAGATTGTGTTTCCAAAATAAAAGGAAAAATTTATATTAAAGCAAGTGAAAATGGGGAATGACTTTATATAGGTTTCATGGTAGAATTACAGTAGAAAGAGAAGAGTCACTCAGTCATTTGTTGTATGAAAGGATGAGTATAATGTATAAAAGTAGAACTTAAATTTGATACAAGCAAGCTCGCTCCGGAAACGGTAAATCAGATGTGTGAACAGGCAGATCAGATTTTTGAGCAGGAGGATTTAAGCTGTGCAGTCAAAGCCCTTGGAAGCAGGATTTATCTTGACCGGGGACGCAAGCAGGACTATGGAAGATTCTGGGCAGCAATCTTTCAGTTGAAAAACTCCGTAGGATTGCAGAGAATTTGTTAGAGTGTTTCTGGTATAACGGAACAGAAAAGGAGAACCTGATTACAGACTTTATAAGGAACTAACAGATGGACAGCTTACAGAGGAAAGGCATCAATTTTGACCTGAATACACAAGCACTAAAGGAATATTATCCGAAAGGTGACTGGCATAATGCATATGCGGATGTAAGGGACTTTTTTGAAGCAAACGGATTTGAGCATATTCAGGGATCGGGATATCATTCGGTGGAAGCAATGTCAGAAGCAAAAGCCATGGCAGTTATTTATCAGATGACAAAAGAATTTCCATGGCTCAATTATTGTGTGAATGTGTGTACCATATCAGATGTACCGGAACTGTTTGATATCTCGCATGTATTTGCCAGAGAAGCGGAACGGTTGGAAAAGAAAAATGCATGATTTGACAAATTATTTCCAATATGTTATATTCATCTCAAGCAAAAAAGGGAGTAGCTGAACGCCTTGAAAGAGGTGGTTTTGTAACCGACAACCGGTATCGAGAGATACCCGTAGCAAATGAGATAGCAAGACTTTTATTGTGGCAGAGGTCATGATAGGAGTCTTTTTTTATTATGAAATATAGAAAATCTGCCGCAATAGTCTGCTAAAAAGAAAGAGAGGATAAACGATGAGTAACGAAATGATGAAACGGGAAATGCAGGAAGCAGTACAGGCAGGGGAGCGGGCGCTTCAGAGCCTTTACGCAGCAAGGGATAAGTTGGGAAGTGCGAGAAACTGGGCATTTTTGATATGCTTGGAGGAGGCTTTATCAGTGACTTTGTGAAGCATTCTAAAATGAATGACGCAGCTGCGTTGATGGAACAGGCGAAAAGCGATATTCAGCGTTTTCAGAGAGAATTAAGAGATGTGCAGGTTTCCTTGGATCTGCGCATGGAAATCGGCAGCTTCCTTTCCTTTGCGGATTTCTTTCTGGACGGGCTGGTGGCAGATTATATGGTGCAGAGCAAGATTGCAGATGCAAGAGAACAGGTGGATGATGCCATCAACCGGATAGAAAAGATACTTGCTGATGTGAAAAATCGGATGAATGGGGAGGTGTAGCATATGGGATGCCTGGGAAATGTGTTGTGGTTTGTGTTTGGCGGCGCAGTCAGTGGGCTGAGCTGGTGTCTGGCAGGTTGTCTCTGGTGTATTACCGTTGTGGGGATTCCGGTGGGGATGCAGTGTTTTAAATTTGCGGCGCTTAGTTTTTTCCCCTTTGGAAAAGAGGTGCAGTATGGTGGCGGAGCTGGTTCGTTCCTTTTGAATATCATCTGGCTGATTGTATCCGGTCTGCCTCTTGCACTGGAGCATCTGGCGTTGGGTACAGCTTTATGTGTGACGATTATCGGAATCCCGTTTGGTTTACAGCAGTTTAAACTGGCGAAACTGGCATTGATGCCGTTTGGTGCGGAGGTGTATTAAGATGCGATTATTTGATAAAAGGACACCGCTTCAGAAGGAGTGGGAAAAGCTGGAAGTACAGGAGCAGAGATTCCTTCAGAAGCGTTCAGAGAAAAGGGAGAGCATTCTGAATCAGAAACTGGAGGAAAAGATACCGCCGAAACTTCAGAAAACATTGGATACCGCTTTTGCGAAGGCATTTGCTCTGATTTTCGAGAAAGGAACCGGGGTTATTGAAAAGACGTATCAGCGGACAAAACTGGAGCAGGATTATCAGGTGCGGCAGTATATGGCGGATGTAAAGCAGAATTCCAAATCCCTCCGCTCTTTTTCTAAAAAGGCAAGAGATACGGGAACAAAGAATTTACTGCTATCCGGTGTGTCTGGAATCGGGATGGGCGTATTGGGAATCGGTCTGCCGGATATTCCGGTATTTACAGGGATGATTTTAAAGAATATTTATGAGACTGCTCTGCAGTATGGATACAGCTATGAAAGCAGGGAAGAAAAATATTTTATCTTATTATTGATCCGGGGAGCAGTATCCTATGGGGATACACTTTGTGAGATTGACGGGAAAGTAAATGAATTTATCAGAAACGGAATACTGACGGAAGAGTATCAGGATAAGGAGCAGATCGAACAAACGGCGGGAGCTTTGTCAAAAGAGCTTCTGTATATGAAGTTCTTACAGGGAATTCCGGTGGTTGGTGCTGTAGGCGGAGCTTATGATGCAGTCTACATGAAACGGATCACAGAGTATGCAGAGCTGAAATACCGGCACAGGTATCTGGCGGGGCGGAAAAAGGCAGAGAATGGACAATTATGTAAAAGGTGTAAAAGTTATAGAGATATATGATGCCGCAAATAAGGAATTGCTGGTAAAGTATGATGATAAGCATAATATAGACAAGGTTATTTCTGCTTTAAATATAAAATCATGGAAAGAGACAGAAAAAAGCATAGGTATGAACCCTAAATATACCATAAAATTTTATTGCGATACTACGAACCAAGATGAAGAAAAAGATATAAAAGAAATTACCCTTTATGAAAATGGGGAATATGCTACGATTTTTATTACTTCTCCTGGCGGAGTAAAACAAAACTATAAAACGAGCATTGATATTTCTGAATTGGTTATCTAATAATATTTGTGTAATGAGAATGAAAATCTAATTCTTTCAAGTTTAACTAAGACATTCCCGGAGCAAATGCTCATGGCATTGAAGCGGATACAAACACTATTGTTTGATAGAAATAAGAGAGGTTATTTATAATAAAATGAGCCGCCAGAACTGTAGGGGTGATGCAGTACGGGCGGCTCATTTTCTATCTAAACGGATGTATCCGGAAGTTCCGGCAGTTGATCGGTGAGTTCTTCATATCCGAGAATATCTCCGGCACATGGCATCGATTGCCCTGTTCCCTGCTGTGGTTTCCGGAAGTACAGCCGATACCGATGTCCCTCTAGGAGTTTGATATTCTTTTCCAGTGAGAAGGCGTATTCCTTTCCGTTATCACTGGCAAACCAATATTGCTGGTTTTTCCCGAAGAGTGTCTGTTCCCGTTTCGTGCAGCTTACGTCCAGTGACAGATAAGCATGTGTATGGATCAGGTGGTAGAAACTGAGTGCACGCAAGATGCTGCAGATTCCGATGAGGAGGCTCATGAGGATAAAGAGCCGGTCATGGGTGGCGATCCCGAAGATGCACCCAAAAAGTACACAGAAAAAGCCGATTGCACTGATGGCAACCAGCTTTGTGAAAAATGGTTTTGGCATAAGGTTCCTTCCTTTAACATGTATGAAATGTGATTTGTTTATTCAGGTACAAATTAGCAATAGCCTGCAGCACTGGATACTGGGTATGGTGAATCTGGACATCATCCACAAGTGTTTGGTAAGTTGTCTCCGGTTCTGTGTATAACTCATCCATAATATCCGATTCGTTGTGGATTACTTTTTCCTGCTCCATACTTGTGACAAGCTCAGCGGTCGTGAGGGATACCTTATCAGCCAGCTTCAGAATGGTATCTTCCATCGGTGAAGAGGGTTTCTTCTTTAAATATCTGCCAAACTCTTTTGCACCAATAGTTCCTTCCAGATAAAGCTGAACGCAGCCAAAGAGCCGGATGGGAAAGGTATCCTTCAAGGGAATAATGGTCAGACTGCCGAGAAGGCGATATAAGGCATCCACCCCTGTCAGTCCAATTCCGCTTACAACCAGACCGCGTAAGGAAAGTCGGTTCAGATAGTGTTGGAAGGATAAGCCTTTCGGACCTTCTTTCTGTATCTGGCGCAGGGTATAGGCATCCTGGAGTTCATGGAGCGTCAGAATCTGGAAGGCAAGACAGCTCCAGAGCAGCAGCTCGTCATCCGATAGTCCATATTCTTGTCCATCGTTGATTACAAGAGGAATGGATTTTCCGCCTGTCGTTTTTTGAAATTTTAAGGTTCCGACAGCAGTATAAAGTGTCAGCATAAAAGTTCCCTCCTTCAAGGTTAAGTCAGAAGTGCATAGAGTGCATCATCCTGCTGTAATAGTTTCCGTGCTTTGCTCTGCCATGCCCGTACACGATTGGCTGGTACTTGGTAGTGTTTTGCCAAGTCAAAGCTGGTATATCCCTGCTGTTGCAGATAGAGGGCTACAATTCCCTTCTGAATAGTTGAGGACTGTCCGGTGCCAAGCTGGGTTAAATGCTCAAGAAGCAAGGTCTGGTTTGTGTCCTTTTCCGGGTGAGTTGTTTGTGTATCCTCGTAGGAAAACAAATCACGATAATGGAGATGTTCATCTTCAGATGATGCTTCGTCCAGAGAACAGAGCATGGAGCGGTCACGGGCAATTTTCCGCCAGTAGTCAAAGATGGCATGACGGATGATAGTTTTGGCATAAGGCTGGAATGATCTTCCTTCCTCAAATCCGACAGCCGACCGGCACAAAGCCAGATATCCAATCTGACATAATTCCTGTTGTTCTTCCTCAGTTACATAGGCAGCGGTGCGGGTCATGGAACGAATCATGATCGGAACCAGATCCATGGATTTTTCCACCAGTTGTTTTTGCTTTTTATTTAGTGGTAAGGTCATCATCAATCACCGCCTTTCAGCTGGCTGCCCGGAGGCGGAAGGGAATATGGTTGTTCTTTAAAACATCTGCGGATTCCCGAATGAGCTGGTCGCACATATAGTTGCTGAACTGTCCGATGTGAGCCTGCTTATCTGTCAGACAGAACTTATCTGCCACCCAGCGATATGCTTCCGGTTTGGAAAGGATGCCCTGTTGCCAGATCTGATCGAAAATTCGATGTGCCTGAATCCGCTTTTGACGAAGCTCCCGGTTGGCGAGCGTTCCTTTTGGTATCTTGGTTCCCGGATGTACCCCGACATAGGAATTGCAGGATGGATAGTGGGAGCAGACATAAACCTGTCCGCCATGAGAATGCGTTCCATATACAAAGGATGCATCTCTTAATATTGCTGTTCCGCCGCAGTAAGGGCAGCGGATGATTTTTGGTTTCTTCATCTGTTTTCACCTCGCTTGTACATACACGATACGTAACGTGTACGTGAATAACCAGTACGTACTGTATACTTATATTGTAAGTAAGCAGGTGATGAATTCCCATAGGACGCAAGCGGATACTGATCCCAGATTCGGACTAAATGGCACGAATCCCCATTTTTCAGATGCCGGGATAGAAAATTGCTCGGATGAGCGGGAATAAGCCGCTGTCTGTGAAACGTGGATAATTAACCGGTGTAAAGATGAACTTCTCACAGAAAATCCGTAGCAGGAATAAGCTGATCAGTACCAGACAGAGCAGGTAAGTGTTCCTGCGCCTTCTGGTCCATGGCTTTTTCGGACGGAATTTCACATACAGGACAAAAATCATGGGAATAAATATCAGGTTCGTAAAGACCTGATCGATACATTGGATGATTGAAATTACGTTTAACATAGGCAGTGCCTCCTTTCTTTACATATCCTGTACGTATAAGAGCCTGAAAGTGCAACTTTTTGTTACCAGTCATATTGCTGGTTCTCCTGAAGCCGGAGCAGTGCCGGAATGGGACATGGCTTTAAAGGCAGCTTCTGAGCGGCCAGATAGGGCAGATAAAGCTCTGTAAAAGCAGCAATGCTCATGCTTCCGGTACATTCGGTTGGCTCCGGTATCCGGGGAAACAAAAGCGCTGCATCTGAAAGAGGGAGGATGCAGGGGCTTCCCGTTTCATCCGGATGGAATAAAAAGCCAGAGTTCTCACAGCTTTCCTGTGCGTTACAAGTGCGGCACCAGACGTAGATACAGGAGTGCCAGTTCCCTTCACAGAGGTTCAGAAAATGACGGATGTGCTTGGCATCTGTCTTGCAGTGGGGGTGTTTCATATTCATCACCTACTAAAGAAGCAGGCAGTTCCATGTGGGAGCTGCCTGCAGGAGTCTTCGTTATGAGTTACTGATGTTTCTTTTTGCGTTTGAAGTAAACGATGCCCAGGACACTTGCACCTGCAAGTGCAGCTATGGCGATTCCGGCATACAGGAGAAGCGGCGTCTCATCGCCGGTCTTTACAGGCGGAGCTACCGGAGGCGTCTCCGGTTCTTTCGAAAGCTCCGTCATGTGTACGGTCTGACCTTCATCCTTCAGATCCTCATGGGAAGCAATCTCATGCTCGGTTTTTCCGTCTGTATAGTAGAGCTTTTCAAAGACAACCACATCCTGTCCGGCAAGAGCAGAAGCGTCGAAGGTAAAGGTAACTTCCACAGAGCCGCCAGCTTTTTCTGCTTTAAATTCTGCCTGAGCGGTAACTGGTTTTCCGTCTTTTAACAAAGCCTCTCCGGTTTCCTTATTCATCAGGGTTCCGATGACTTTGTACTCAGATCCAGGCATCAGACCATGATAAGTGACCGTATCTACGATAGTCGCTTCCTTGGAAGCAGAGACATCCTGATCCCCGTCACTGCCGTCTTTGGCTGTGGTTTTGATTTCCGGGAAGTAGATGGTCTGGTTGGCATCTTTGATGTCCGCATGTACCGCTACTTCGTGATCTTCAAAAGTCATTGTTTCAAATGCCACGAGCGTTTTTCCGGAAAGTGCAGAGGCATCAAAGGTAAAGGAAAGCTCTACGCTGCCGTTAGCTTCTTCCGGAGTGAAACTTGTTTCTGCAGTCACAGCTTTGCCATCCACATCGAAAGGTTTTTCGGTTTCCGCATCCATGAGTGTTCCTGTCAGCTTGTACTCTTTGCCTGGGATCAGGTTTTTGTATTCCACAAGGTCTGTAAGCGTCAGTTCTTTTTCCGGTTTTGCATAGTGTGTGCCGGAAGCAGCATCTGTTGCAGTGGTTTTGATTTCCGGGAAGTAAATAGTCTGTCCTTCATCCGCAATGTCTGTGTGTACGGCAACTTCCTTGTCTTTGTAAGCCAGGGATTCAAAGACAACTACTGTTTTCCCTTTTAAGGAGCTGGCATCAAAGGTAAAGGTAACATCTACCGTACCAGCGGATTCTTTTGGCTTGAAGGATGCTTTTGCTGTCACCGGTTTTCCGTCTGCTTCGACTGGTTTCTTTGTTTCTTTATCTATCAGAGTTCCAGTCACTTCATATTTCTGGTTAGGAACCAGCCCCTTAAAGGAAACCGTATCCACCAGCGTGATTTCTTCCTTTGCACAGGAAATATTGGAGTTCGTGTCCTCATCTTTCGCAGTAGTCTTGATTTCCGGGAAATAGATGGTCTGGTCTTCATCGTTGATGTCGGTATGGACTGCAAGCTGCATCTCATCCTGATATAATTCCTCGAAGACAACGGTTGTTTTTCCCTTTAAGGAAGTTGCATCAAAGGTAAAGGTTACTTTGACGGAGCCGGAGGATTTCTTTGCAGTAAATTCAGTTTCAGAAATCACCGGTTTTTCATCCACAAGGATTGGTTCCCCGGTTTTTTTATCCATTAAGGTTCCAGTCAGTTTGTATTTCTGGCCCTTTTTCAGTCCTTCGTATTCCACAACGTCTTCAATGGTCACTTCTTTTGCCGGCTGGCTCATGTGTGTACCGGTCTCGGCATCCAGAGCAGTCGTGCCGATCTCAATGGCATCATCGGTCAGAGTTCCAACCTGTATCAGAACAGAATCCTTATAAACCTTGACTTCAAAGGTTAAAAGATCCATGCCTTTGTTGGAATCACAACGCTGTTCCGCCAGAGTGTAAGTATCGTAAATGAGAGCGCCTTTGGAATCATCCGGTTTGGAGGTGCCGAACCAGATGCCGTCTTCCGAAGACTCACCCCGGTTGGTATTTGCGGTATGTTTGTTCCATTTGGAGGAAGTGCTGGCATAACCGTTGGCATCTGTCACAATCACATGGCTTTCGCCTGTTGTTTTGGAAGTGATCTTAAATGGCACATTTGCCAGACGGTTCTGGCTGCCGTCAGCAATCTTGACAAATTCCAGATCCCCGCGGATGACCTGATTGGAGATGGAATTGTCTTTTGCAGTCAGTTCCACGATTTTTCCCTGTTCTGTGATGTCAAATTCTACAGAGATCTTTCCGCTGTTCAGATAACCGGAAGGTGCAGTTGTTTCATCCACACGGTAATGTCCGAATGGGAGAGCATCTTTTGCAGTTGCAGCAGAACCGGATTTATCGGCAGTAAGTGTAAGGACAACCTGATCTTTCGTGTAGGATGTTCCGTCTACTAATACCGGATTTTCATTTAACGTAGTGATCGCAAAGACAGTACCTTCCAAAGTGGCAGAACCCTGCGGTTTTGCTTCTCCGGTCTCGCTGTCACGTTTCTGGATCTTCACTCCGCCACGGATGACAGATTCTTCTATGGTAGAAGACTGGTATACCGAAACCATTTCCTGCTTACCGTCACCTGTAATTTTCTGTACGAAGACAGTTGGATTGAGCTGGTATCCGGCAGGGGCTTTGCTTTCCTGTACCGTTATGGTACCGAGCGGAAGACAGACGGTCTTGCCATCACTGGTATAGTAAAAGGCATCGCCGCTTACAAAGGAATCTTTGGTAAAATGCATCTTTCCGGAAACATCTGTTTTTAATACCCAGGTACGTGCCGGTTTCTTTCCAGCTTCCGCAGGATCACTGTCAGACTGCTCGGTATAGAACTTGACTGTAAATTCTGCGTTTGCAAGGGAAGCTGCTCCCTGTGGGGAGGCTTTCTTTGTTTCGGCATCCAGCTTTTCAAGCACCAGATTCATGGGATTATTCTGCGGAATATCTGTTACGTTTGCAGCAGAAGTCTGTTCTGCTTTTACGGTGACTTTGTGAGCTTTGGTGTCTACAATGTAGCCTTTGGAAGCAGAGAGCTCTTTTATGGTATAATCGCCTTCCTCCAGTTCGCCGGATCTGGCATACCCGTTTTCATCAGTGGTCAGTTTCTGGATGAGCTTCTCACCCTGATAGATCCCATACACAGCACCCTTTAAGCTGTAATTCGGATTCCCGTCCGATACGCTTCCGTTGGCAGAAGATTTTTTCAGTTCGATCCAGCCGTTTGGAACCTGATACCAGCTTCCGGCAATGGTCTGGCTGCCCTGTCCCGGAACGATGAATGCCCGGAAGCCTTCCGGCGGGTTCGGAAGTCCCTGAATGGCACTGGCTACTTCCAGTGCTTTATCAATATAGGACTGCGGGGCGCCATGGAAAGCTCCGGTGTCAGCGGAATTACCGGCATAGATGTAAGCGACAACCAGATGTCCGATGACATAGCTGTTATCATCACTCCAGCCACTGAAATATTTATCCTTGACGACTTTATCGTAGCCGTAACCGCCGTTTAAGTAGTAGAGCGCTTTTCTGAGCGGGGAGTTCTGGCTTAAAAGGTCATAGGAATAGGAACCAGAGGAAGGTGTTTTCTTCAGTGGTTCCACGCAGTAGGCAGTATTGCTCCCGTCAAAGCTCATGCGGGAGGTAAAATAGCTGCCGTAAGGGATATTGGCACCTGCCTTATAGCTGATGGTGCCGTCGGCTGCATGAACCGGAAAACTGCCGGAAAACAATGCGCCGACTGCGACAAGGACTGCCAGCAGCATAGCCAGCGTCCGTCTGGTATAGGATTTGTATGTCTGTAACATAAGTCTCCTCCTTCTTGAAGTTCAAATGAAAAGGGCAGCGTCAGTGCTGCCAAAAGTTACACAGCCTGTTTCTTCTGTTTCGCAAGGATTTCCAGAAGCTCCTGCCGATCTGTGGTAATCAGCTCCTTTTCCAGATTGGAAGCCTTAAATTCCACAGTGATGTTATTGTTGTTGGTTGAGATCAGACCGTTGCCCCGCTGGAAATGGGTGATGTTCATTACTTCTGTTTCCGATAGATGCAGGATAGTCTTCACCCGCTGTGCCTCTTCATCCTCCATGTTCAGGATAATCTTGGTCTTGCAGTTATTGATGATACCCTTGCCGTACTTCCCGTCATCCAGAGCAAAGAAGTCGTTTAAATCCTGTGTGGCAAAGATGCCGGCTCCGGAGTAAGCACGGATGATCTTGGCAATCTCCAGTACGAATTCCGCTGCAAGCCGGTTGCTGGATGCACCGATGAGCTGCCAGACCTCATCGACAAAGATGGCTTTCTCTTCGGTACGGTTTTCCTTCGCTTTATCCCAGACATAATCCAGGGCAACGAACATGCCGACCGTTAAAAGATCGCTGGAACCGGTCAGTTCGGAGATATCCAGTACCGTATATTTATTGGTCAGGTCCACATTGGTCTGCTGGTTAAAGGAAGAAGCAGAACCGTGAACCAGGCGGTTCAGGATATGAGCCAGACGTTTGGTATCCTCGCTTTCCAGCAGGACATTGTAGACATCCTCCAGAATGGGCATCTTTTTGTACTGCTCCGGATGCTGCGGATCTGTCAGGGATTCATTTTTTATGTGTAATCCCTTTTCTGGCATAGGTTTTGATTAGGGCTTCATCCAGAAGCTGCTTCTCCTCATGGGACATATCCGGGATCAGCAGACTGAAGAAGATGTGAAGCCTTTGGATCTTGCCTGCCAGTGCGGAGGCATCCAGTGTCGGTCCGTCCAGCAGTTCATTTACAGAATTGTCTACCTTCCGGATTTCCATGATGTTGATACAGTTCTTACTGGCAGGAGAGATCTGGATAAATTCTCCGCCGACATTCCTTGCAGCCCGGTAAAATTCGTGTCCCTTTAGCGGAGCGATGATGAACACCTGGATGCCTTTTCTTCGCATCCTTAGTGCCATGGTCTGCATGGTGAAGGTCTTTCCTGCTCCCGAACAGCCTAAGATACAGATGTTGCTGTTCTTGTACTGCCTGGAATCAAAGATATCCGCAATGACCAGGGAATTGTTATGCTTGTTTACCCCAAAGAGGATTCCGTTATCATCGCAGATACTGTAGCTGACGAAGGGATAGCAGCTTGCCGCCCCGGAAGTCAGTACGTTCCGCTTGGACAGCTTAAAAAGCTTCTTGTCCAGATTTGCCAGCGGCAGAGAGGATAAAAATCCCTGCTCCTGTAAAAAGTAGCAGGAGTGTAAGTTCATATCCTGCGAGATCAGGAGCTTTTTCATTTCCTGAATCCGCCACTGCAGTTCTTCCAACGTGGAAGCAGTAATGGTGATGAGAAGATTCATGTAATAGAAATCTTCGTTGTTGGCAAGTCCCTGCTTCAGAAAATATCCGGAGCGGATGGCAGAATCCAGATCGTCATAATCAGTGTTGGTATCGGACGCATCCTTTAATTTGGAACGGTTGATACGGATCTGCTGACCGAGACGCTGCTGAATCTTGTCCTTTGGCTGTTTCTGGAGAAAGAAATCAATATCAATCCCTTCCCCGGCATTGACAAGGAGTGACAGCCATCCGGGAGTTACCCGGTTTTTGTAGCCGTCAGACGGCACAAGCAGGTAGGAATGGTAAAGCCCATTGATCTGCACATAATGGGAGTGCTTGAAATCCACACTTTCCGGTGCGAGAAACTCGTTGATCCGGATGTGATCCAGTTCCTCCATGCGATTTTCCTTTGTATAGGCGGACAGTACAGTGCTGATCCGGTTCGAAAGCGGAACCTCCGTACAAAGGGTACGGTTTAAAAGGGTGTAGAGAACATCCGTAGTAAATTCATCCTCATTGTCATGGGAGACCACTTCATTCCCGCACTGGTATAGAAAGGTTTTGGCGGTCTGGGAGGCTGTCTCAAGAGCAGCAAGGATTTCCCGTTCCTCTTCCTTTCGGTTTGCGTTGAATGGTTCATATTCAAAGATCAGAAAGAACCGTCTGGATACTGCTTCTCTGGAACTTAAGTTCTGGACAAACTGGATGTAGTCACGCTGCAGTTCCTGACAGTGGGGATCGGTTTCCCGCTCCAGCTCCAGCTGGGACTGCTCCAGATGCTTATTGATGTCTGCTTTTTTGGAGATCATCTTGATCTGGAGTTTGACAGGCTGATCTTTAAGTAACTGATAAAGCTGTAGATAATGCCCTGCTGTTCCCTGGCACTTCGAAGCAGAAAGTTGATTGGTTCAATCTCCAGGATCTTCACGTACCGTCCGTCTGTGGTATAGACGATTCCGTTTGCGATTTTTTCCACCGGAAGATAATCCTCCAAGGTCTGGTCTTTCTTTCGCTTTTTCCGGGAAACGGGTTTTGACGTGGCAGATGAGGTGTCCTCCTTGGAAACCACCTTTTTTTTCTGCTCTTTTTTTGCAGCCCGCTTTTCGGAAACTGCCCGTTTTTCTTCCTCCTTTCGTCTCCGGGCTTCCGTTTTTTTCTGTATTTTTATCTGTTTCGCCGCCTCTTTTTTCTGTCGGCTGGCTTCTTTCTGCTCCCACTTCAGATAACGGATATCTTCCTTTGCCTGTTTTTTGATGCCCCGCTTGGTGGAGGTATCAAACTGCCGGTGTTCTTTTTTTTACTTTTTGGCGGAGCTGGTGCGTCCGGTTCAGACTGTGGGGG
>ENA-OQEQ01000004-OQEQ01000004.1-human-gut-metagenome-genome-assembly--contig:-NODE-4-length-32285-cov-1.344704_pt1 | contig 32285 bp, 40 predicted proteins | sample MGYA00242799_ERZ504643 | MGnify/ENA primary metagenome ERZ504643 (study PRJEB26092, sample SAMD00036340) | human gut metagenome | host: Homo sapiens | study: EMG produced TPA metagenomics assembly of the... | reverse complement strand
TAAATATTCCATGTGGCACCTCCGCATAATAATTTAATAGCAATACTTTGATTATATTATATGTCATTATGCGAAATATAACAACTGTGATTTCACATGGATTTCGCATAACAAGGTGAAAATTTCGCATAGATTTCGTCTATAGACGAAATGCTATGTTATTTATCAGGTGTTATCCTGTGTTTTCATTGGTTATCCTATTGCATATATAGGTTTACCTATATATAATGATGTACGTTGAGAAACAAATTGTTTCAAAAAGAACATCCCAGGAGAACACCATGCAAACATTAAAGAAATTCATCAAATACTACAAACCCTACAAAGCAGTCTTTTTCATAGACCTGCTTTGCGCAACAATAATCAGTGCCATAGATCTGGCGTTTCCGCAGCTGCTTCGCACGCTGACCAAAACCCTTTTTGCAGGAGCACCGGGAAAAATCATTTCTGCGCTGATTCCTATTACAATAGGCCTTTTTGGTGGCATATATCATACAGACTGCGTGCAGGTATTATGTGACATATGCGGGGCACATGATGGGAGCGAGGATGGAGCGCGACATGAGAAAGGAGCTTTTCGACCAATATGAAAGCTTTCTTTTTCGTATTATGATCAGAATAATTCAGGACAGATGATGAGCAAGCTCGTATCTGATTTGTTTGATATATCGGAGCTTGCACATCACGGACCGGAGAATCTTTTTATATCGCTTATAAAGATAATCGGTTCGTTCATTTTTCTGTTTATGATAAACCGTATGCTTGCGGTTCCTATGCTTATTCTTGTGGTGCTTATGCTTGTATTTTCATATGGACAGAATAAGAAAATGCAGGAAACCTTTATGGATAACAGGCGAAAAATCGGTGATATTAATTCGAGTCTTCAGGATACTCTGGCGGGCATAAGGGTGGTGCAGTCATTTGCCAATGAGCGTATCGAGCAGGAAAAATTTAACAGAAGTAATGAAAATTTCCTGATTTCAAAGGATGCAAATTACAGATGTATGGGAAGCTTTATGAGCGGAAATGCATTTTTCCAGGGGATGATGTATCTTGTCACACTGGTATTCGGTGGTTTTTTGATAGCGCATGGAAGGATGGAGGCATCCGATCTTGCCATGTATGCGCTGTATATAGGCATCTTTATCAGTCCTATCCAGATACTTGTAGAGCTGACTGAGATGATGCAGAAGGGACTTTCGGGCTTTAGAAGATTCTTAGAGGTGGTGGAAACTGAGCCGGAGATAGTTGATGCTGCTGATGCAAAACCGCTTAAAAATGTAAATGGAAATGTCTGTTACGAGGATGTTTCGTTCCACTATAGCGATGATGATACACCGGTGCTTTCGCATGTATCCTTTGAGATACCGGCAGGAAAATCAATTGCGCTTGTTGGACCGTCAGGAAGCGGAAAGACGACAATATGCTCATTGCTTCCTCGGTTTTATGATGTAACTGATGGCAGGGTCACAATAGATGGAAATGATGTGAGAAAGCTCACGCTTGAGAGCCTTCGCTCGCAGATTGGACTGGTTTCGCAGGATGTTTATCTGTTTGGCGGAAGTATAAAGGACAATATCGCCTATGGAAAACCGGATGCGACGATGGATGAGATTGTAGATGCGGCCAAAAAGGCGAATATACACGATTTTATCATGGAGCTGCCGGATAAATACGATACGTTTGTCGGTGAGAGAGGCACCCGATTGTCAGGAGGGCAGAAACAGAGGATTTCCATTGCGAGGGTGTTCCTTAAAAATCCGCCTGTGCTAATACTTGATGAGGCAACCAGTGCCCTTGACAATGAGAGCGAGCGCTTTATCCAGAAAAGTCTGGAGGAGCTGGCAAAGGACAGAACGACTATCACCATCGCCCACAGGCTTTCGACAATCAGAAATGCGGATGAAATTCTCGTGGTAGCTGACTGTGGCATTGCTGAAAGAGGCACACACGAGGAACTTTTGGCACAGGACGGAATATATGCGCGCTATTATGATATGAGCAGGTAGGATTAAGGAAAATCCCCCGGGATTTATGTTATTATAGCTGCATAAACTAACTATATAGGAGCAGACACTATGCAGGCAATGTTCATAGACGTAGACGGCACTTTAAGCAGTCCGTGCTACAAGGTAAACGGAAAATTTCAGATAGGAATGTCAGATGTGCAGTGGGCAGACTACTGCAGTAAGCATGGTGAGGATACATATGAGTGGTGCCGTCCTGTGATGCAGGTAAAGGAGTATGCCATGAAGGCAAAGGAAAAAGGCACGAAGTTGTATGTGCTTACCACATCAGGCACTAAAATCGAGACAGCTGCAAAGCGCAGATTTTTAGAAAGATACTATGCAGGTATGTTTGATGACATCTATGCGGTGGAGCATGATGATGACAAGGTCAGGTTCATTCTTAAAAAAGCAGCAGAGCTTGGGATTGAACCGTCGGACTGTGAGCTTGTGGAGGATACATACCGCATACTTTTGCAGACAGTGACAGAGGGGATTAAATCCACTCACATCACAACGATTCTCACAGGAGGATGCGATCGGTAACCAAAAATTTTCCACGGTCTATAAAGAAATAAAAAAAACATCCGATAAATATGTCAGGAAGCAAAATTTACATATTTCAAGGATGAAATATAAATAGAAAGGAGATCCTGTTATGCGTATAGATGCATATAATCAGATAGCCCAGTTGTATGGCGTATCAAGAACAACAAAGACAGCAAAGACACAAAGCGCGTCTAGGATGTCTGATCAGGTATCAATTTCGCAGGCCGGTAGAGATTACCAGATTGCGAAAAAAGCAGTATCAGAGGCTTCGGACATCAGGGAAGATAAAGTCGCTTTGCTTAAGAACATGGTAGACTCCGGACAGTATCAGGTCAGTGGAGATGATTTCGCCAGCAGCTGTTAGAGAGGTACAACTCTCTATAATATGATAATCATATCATATATCAAAGGTAAAAGAGGATTTTATAGTGGCTAGTTTAGTGGAAGAGCTTATAAATGTGCTCACAGAGGAAGAAAAAGTATACAGAACACTCGCTGCAAATGGGGAGAAGAAACGTCAGATAATCATAGATGCCGATATCCCTGCGCTTGAAGCAATAACTGATTTGGATCAGCAGGCAGGCGATGAGCTTCTTATTATGAGCAATAAGCAGGTTTCACTTCTCACAGATATTGCCAATGTATTGGGCAAATCAGATGAGAAGATGACAGTCACAAGGCTGATTGGATATCTCGGCACACAGCCGGATATTCAGGCGAAGCTTACGGCAGCGCGCGACAGTCTGATTGAAGCAGCTGCACAGATGAAAGAAATCAACGATTTAAACTCACAATTACTTGCTCAGGCAATAGAGCTTACAGAGTTTGACATCACCCTGTTCAAGAGCATGAAACAGGCGCCGGAGACCGCCAATTATGACAGAAATGCATATAACACAGGCGATATCTTAGGCAGCAGCGGTTTTGATGCAAAGCATAATCATTAACCGGGAGGACAGGGACATGGCAAATGGATTCGGAAGTTTTTACGTAGGCAGTTCCGGACTTAAAAACTCGCAGAATGCTCTTAATACAACAGCAAACAACATGGCCAATGTCAATACGACAGGCTATGTGCGCCAGCAGGTAAGATTTTCAGATAAACATTATATCACCAGAAATAACCCTACAGCGGGCACTAACATCCAGCAGAGCGGACTGGGTGTTTCCGTATCGGATGTGGCACATGTCAGGGATATATTCTTAGATAAATCGTATAGGCAGGAGAATGGTCGAAAGGGCTTTTACTCGACACTTTACAGCACCACATCATATGTGGAGGATATCATGCAGGAGATGAACGGTGCTGAGTTTAAGGAGAGTATATCAGAGCTATGGCAGGCTTTTCAGGAGTATGGCAAGGATCCGACGAATTCGACGAATCAGAACCTTATCATCCAAAAGAGCGAGCTTTTTCTGACCAGATGCAATACGGTTTATTCTGATCTTCAGAAATACCAGTCAAATATCAACTTACAAATTAAAGACCAGGTTGACAGAATCAACGAAATCGGTGACAAGATTTATGCGCTCAACCTTGAGATTCAAAAGACAGAGTCAGGCGGTGTAGAGACTGCCATGACAGCGCGCGATGCCAGGGACAGTCTGATTGATGAGCTCGCAGGTTACGCTAAGATAGAGGCTGAGGAGGATTCCACAGGCTACGTGCGTATCAAGCTCGAGGGACAGCAGTTTGTACAGGATAACAAGTGCAACCATATAGGCCTCACCGAGGAAAAGGGTACAGGCTTTTATACACCTTACTGGCCTCATATTACTACACAGGAGAGCTATATGCCGGTGTTTAGCGACGTTGCGCTGCCGTCAGCGCTGGCTGAAAGAGTCGGCTGCACGCAGACCACCAACATAGCAACCAGCCTGAATAATGATATAGGAAGCCTGAAGGCACTCCTTGTATCAAGAGGCTCAGAGTATGGCACCTATGATTTCATGAGCGAGGAGAATTACAGTAGGGTGGAGGACAATGTGGTCATGGAAACACAGGCCGAGATATCATATCTGGCGCGAAACATCATGATGGCCATGAACGATATATTTTGTCCGAATACCACATACACAGCGGCAGACGGTACCACATACACGGTTTTGGATACGCAAACTGCTCGGTAGGAGCTGATGGCAGCCTGCCACCGCATGAGCTCTTTGCAAGAGAAGGATATGACCGTTACACGCAGATGGAAATAGATGGCAAACAGTTTTATGTATACAATGATGAGACAAAGGCTAACAACTCATCATGGTACAAGCTTGGAAATGTTTCAGTAAATCCAAAGCTTGCGGCACAGGTGACACTGATGCCGTCATACAAGCAGGACGGAGCCGCAAACTATGGCCTTGCAGACCAGATTACAAAGGCGTGGTCAGCAGAGAATCTATACATCAACCCAAAGGATACGTCGAAGTGCAATTTTGAGGGATATTATGACAAGATAATCTCGCATCTCGGAACAAACGGCAGCATATATAAGGCGTCATCAGACACTATGACATCGACAGCAGCGGCCATAGACAACCAGAGAAACCAGATAATGGGTGTGTCGAGTGACGAGGAGCTGACGAACATGATCAAGTATCAGTCAGCATACAACGCATCAAGCCGTTTTATCACTGTAATCAGCCAGATGACGGAGCTCATAGTACAGCTCATATAGTTTTAGGATACGACAAGAGAGTATGAACAGGAGGAGTCGATATGGCTTCAACATTTTTTGGATTACATATAGGGTCAAGCGCTCTGAGCTCATTTCAGGTAGCGACCAATACAACAGCCAACAACATAGCCAATGTCAAGACGACCGGATACACCAGGCAGGAGGCTACCCTGCAGGCAAAGGATGCCATAAATGTCACAGCCCGCTACGGCAGCGTCGGCACAGGTGTTACAGTCACCTCAATCAAGCAGCAGCGCGACCTGTACTATGACAATAAATACTGGGAAAATAATTCATGCTATGGACGCTATGAGCAGAAGCTTTATTACATGAACCAGATTCAGAACTATTTTAAGGATAACGGTTCATCGGTAAAGGGATTTTCAAGTGTTTTTTCACAGATGTTTTCAGACCTTGATACACTGCGCAGCAAGCCGTCCGACAAGACAGTGAGAAATCAGTTTATCAGCAGTGCACAGAGTCTTTGTACATATTTCAACCAGATGAGTGACAATCTCTCAAAGCTGCAGGATGACTGCAACGAAGAAATCAGAAACAACGTAGACAAAATCAATTCAATCAGTGAGAAAATTTCACTGTTAAATAAGGAGATTAACCAGATAGAGACAGGAACCGGTGTCGAGGCCGGCTCACTTAGGGATGAGAGGGCGAATCTCATCGACAGCCTGTCCAAGATTGTTAATGTATCTTATAATGAGACAGAGGTGCAAAACACCAATGGAGACAACTTGGGCGGCACAAATTTCTCGCTCTATATAAATGGAGAGAAGGTTGTGGAGGGCAAGGATTACCGAAAGCTCATCTGTGAGTCGTCAAAGACGAAAAACAATCAGACAGACAACGACGATCTGTATAAAATATATTGGGAAGATACTAAGATGGAGTTTTCCGCGACAGCCGGAACCGCAGGGGGAAGCCTGAAAGCTCTCTTTGAGGTGAGAGACGGTGATAATCTGGAGAATTTCAAGGGTAAGGTCACAAAGGCTGATTCGTATTCGCTCACAGTGAGATATATCAATAGACAATATAAAATCACTCAATCTGCCGGACAAGGACGGCAAAATCACTGTAAATAATATCAGCTACAGCTATGACAGCTGGGAGGCACAGGTGGATGCGCAGGGCAATATCAAGTCTGTAACATTTAATCTGAGCAAGGACAAGGCCATAGCAGACCCTGAAAAGACTGTGGCAGAGGGATATCTTTTAAATGCGGGCTCTGCAATAAATGCGAGGGGAATCCCTTACTATATGACACAGCTCAACGAGTTTGTCAGAAATTTTTCAGAGATGTTCAATCAGATAGAGAGCAAAGGACAGAATCTGAATGGGGATACACCACCTACATTTTTGAAGCAATCACAAACACAGCCAAGGTATATGATTTCTCGGAATCAGAGGCTTACAGCAAGCTGCCTGATGGACAGACTGCCACAATAAACAGCAGCTCCAACACGTATTACAGGATGACAGCGGCCAATTTCTCCGTAAACAAGGATGTGATGAACGATGTATCGCTTTTTGCGACTTCCACAGACTATGTCAAGACAGATTCATGTGATATAGTTGATGAGTTAAAGAAGCTGCAGTCGGAGAAAACAGTATACAGAGGCGATAAAGCGGAATCATTCCTTGAGACAATCATCTCCAATGTGTCAGTGGATACGGAAAAGGCAGAGACCTACAACAAGCTCTATAGCAATCTGGAGCAGACTATTGCAAACCAAAGAACATCGGTATCAGGTGTGGATGAGGATGAGGAGGCATTAAACCTCGTGAAGTTCCAGTATTCATACAATATGGCATCTAAAATCATATCGGTTATGAACCAGATGCTTGATAAGCTCATAAACGATACGGGCGTGGCATAGAAGCGGGAGGCATAATATGAGAATCACAAACAATATGATAATGGGAAATACCAAGACAAATATCAATTCAACAAAGGTTTTGGTGGACAAATACAATACCCAGATGACTACTCAAAAGAAGATATCCAAGGCATCAGAGGATCCGGTTATCGCAATCAGATCGCTTCGCTTGTCGACCAGCCTGTCGCATCTTGACCAGTACAAGGACAACAATATCCCGGATGCTTCTTCGTGGATGGATGTCACACAGACAGCCCTTAGCAACATGAAATCACTCCTCACAGATATCCGTACACAGTGTGTAAACGGCTCTACAGATACGCTCACAGCTGATGTCAGAAACACTATATTACAGCAGCTTACAGCGCTGTCAGAGCAGGTGTATACAGAGGGCAATGCAGACTACGCAGGAAGAACGGTATTTACGGGCTACCGCACATCATCAAAGCTCACATTCCAGAAGGACACAAAGAGCACATATCAGATAACACAGGAGTTTTCTGCCGCTGATTTGTCAGAGAAGCGGTATTATACAAATGGCGTGACTGTTCCAAATAGTATAAATGCGGCAACACCTGACTGTACACAGATGTCACAGAGCACAGCTTCCAGAGAATCCGTCTGGGCTACGGTAATACGACAGATGATGTGAAGCTTTCTATCGATGGAAAAGAGCTGACACAGGGCACAGATTATACTGTATACAAGAGTGTGTCTGATTTTGACCCATCAAAGCTCTCTGCTGATGATACGGCATATATACAGGAAACCGGTGAATTTGTTTTTGGTAAAAATGTAGCTGCTTCAATTAAGAATAATGAAAAGAAGCTGTCTGTCACATATGTAAAGACAGGCTTTGACAGCAGTGATGCTAGACCTGAGTATTATTACAACTGCAAGGATATTACAAATGCTGTGACACTCGATGCAGGTGGCAATGTACCTCATGATGCAGCAGGAGATATCATATACTCCGATCCATCAAAGGTAGTGGATTTTAAGTTTTCAAGTCAGGAAATCAAATACACAGTGGCAAACAGCACCGATATCACTGTCAATACACAGGCGAAGGACGTCATGGATACAGGCATCAAGCGCGATGTGGATGAGTTGATTGATGTAGTGCAGAATGCTGTCAATGCTCACGACAAGGTCTCACAGATAAAGAAGATGATGCAGCAACAGCAGTACTCTGACAAGGATTCACAGGCAAAGCTTAAGACATATTTAGAGGCTGCAGAGCAGGAGGCTGACTATGCCGACAACAATTTGCAAAAGACCTACAGCCAGTACATCACACGCTTTGATGATCATTTGAATAAGGTAAATCTGGCACTCACCAATTCGGGAAGCACAAAGAGCCGCCTCACTCTCATCAAGAACAGAGTTGATGAGCAGCAGACGACCATAGAGGAGCTTAAATCGACCAATGAGGATAGGGATATTTCTGATATAATCATTGATTTTTACGCTATGTACAATGCATATCAGTCCAGTCTGACAGCGGCATCAAAGGCAAACTCACAGACATTGCTTGATTATCTGTAAGAATTTTAAAAACGGTACACAGCTACCGGGTTATATAACGCTCGCGGAGCGGGCGAAAAGGAGGAAGCCATGAGGGCAAAAACGAGAATATTTGGGGAAATTGATATCCCACAGGACAAAATCATCACAATGGAGAAGGGGATGATAGGCTTTTCGGAGCTGAAAAACTACACTCTGATATACAATTCGGAGAAGGAGAATGATAAGAAGTCTATCATGTGGCTTCAATCGATGGATGATGGAGACATTGCATTTCCTGTCATGACACCGGATATCATCATGCCGGACTACAAGCCGACGGTCAACGAGGAGCTTCTTGCACCTCTTGGAGATCTGAATGGGGAGAATATGTATGTGATCGTCACTGTAAATGTGCCTAGCGACATCACAAAGATTGCCTGCAATTTAAAGGCTCCTATTGTGGTCAATACCGACAGCAACAAAGCAGCACAGCTTATAGTTGAGGATGACTACAAGGTGCATTTCCCGATTTATGACATCATAAAAGGGAAAAAAGAAAGGGCGGGTGAATAGTATGCTGGCTCTTACAAGAAAAAAGGGTGAATCTCTGGTGATTAATAATGACATCGAGATTACTATTCTGGAAATCAGAGGCGACCAGATTAAGCTCGGTGTAAGTGCACCGAAGGAGGTGCCGATTTACCGCAAGGAGGTTTATACGCAGATACAGCAGGAGAACAGGAAATCTGCGGATGCACAGAATGCACAGGCTCTCAAGGAGCTGTTTGGATAGCTTAAGACAGAGAGTTATATGTCGAAAGTTGCGACCGAAACCAATTGAATGAGAGTTCTATCAAGGCTATAATTGAACCAGTACAGCGATATAACTTTTTTCGCAGTGCTGGTTCTTTTCGATGTGCCAAAAGCGTATAGCGAATAAAATATAATTTCAGACAGGAGGACTTCAATTTGGAGAAAGTACGTTACATGATTTCCGATGCGGCAGCTGCCGTGGATGTGGAGACTCATGTGTTGCGTTACTGGGAGGATGAGCTGGGACTTGATGTGCCTAGAAATGAACTTGGTCACAGATACTATACGAGAGATAATATAAAACAGTTTTTGAGGATAAAGGAGCTTAAGGAGAAGGGGTATCAGCTTCGCGCAATCCGTGATATGCTTCATTCGGATGCACCAGGTGAGCCATTAAATCCACCGAATCCTGCGGCTATGGAAAAATCCGTGCAGCCTGTAAATTACACGAATATCACAAATCAGACGGTGAAACAGGAGATGTCAGGGTATAATCCGGCATATCACGATGAACTGCCGGGATACAATCATACATATCGAAGCCGCACGGCAGATGAGCGTATGGATGAGTTTCGCGAGCTGATGAGCAATATCGTGGGGAGAGCCATAGCACTGAACAATGAGGAGCTGAGTCAGCAGATATCCACTGAGGTGCAGGAGCGGATATTAAAGGAAATGAACTATCTGATGCGCGAACAGGATATTGCGCAGGAGGAGAGATATAAAAAGCTGGATGCTGCCATACGCGGAAATCTGCGCAGAAAGGGGCTTTTTTCCAGGAAAAGGAACGCGGACATGCCCGCAGATAAAAAAATAAGCGCTGCAGACACCAAGGGAAAGAAGGGACGCGACAAGACGCATACGCATGAGCTTAATCCGGTGAGACTGTAGAGCATGCATGACAACGCTTACACTATAAAAATAGTTACTGCAAAAAACGCTTACAGCATAAAATTGATTACAATACAAAGACGATTACAACACAAAAAAAGACGACCCATAACAGGTCGTCTTTATTTCTTACAGTATGCTAAAAATTAGCCCTGGCTGATTGCTCCAGTTGGGCAAACACCAGCACATGTACCACAATCGAGACAAGAATCTGCATCGATTACGTACTGTGAATCACCAGCAGAGATAGCTCCTACTGGGCACTCACCAGCACATGTACCACAGCTAACGCATGAATCAGAAATTACGTATGCCATAATGAAATCCTCCTTATAAAATAATGATCATTATTCGCCGTTATTGGCTTATCTGCATTGTAGTACAAAACACAGAATAATGCAATGCCAAATAAAATTGTACTTACTTTTACACAATCTTATATAAAAATTACCAAATATTGAGTAAAACTTGAAATGCTATTGTTACTATTGTATAATAAATAGAAAACAATTCAGAACCTCCGAGAACAAAAGCTGATACGTCATGTTTACATGTAAGCAGCAGATTTTCCTGCTTTCGAGGTTGCTCTGAAGAGTTACAATAAAAACACATGATTATTTAGAAAAACTGGTGTTTGCACATGGTATATTACTGTAGTATGTGCGGTGAGGATATAAAATGGAAACAAAAATTATAAAAATAGATCAGGACAATTTAGACCATAAGCTCATGCAGGAGGCAGGTGATTTGATTGCAGCCGGTGAGCTTGTAGCGTTTCCGACAGAGACAGTGTATGGGCTTGGCGGTGATGCTTTAGATCCGGAGGCATCAAAGAAGATATACAGTGCAAAGGGACGTCCGTCGGACAATCCGCTTATCGTACACATATCAGATTTTTCGGATTTGGAGCGCATTGCAAAGACGGTGCCGGAGGATGCAAGGAAGCTTTCGGATGCTTTCTGGCCGGGACCTCTTACCATGATAGTGGAGAAGGGCGATGCAGTGCCTTATGCCACAACAGGCGGCATGGACACGGTGGCTGTGCGCATGCCGAATCATCCTATAGCGCTAGATCTTATAAGAAGAAGCGGTTGCCTTATCGCGGCGCCAAGCGCCAACACATCCGGCAGACCGAGCCCTACAGAGGCTGCACATGTGGCTGAGGATCTAAGCGGCAAAATAGCCATGATTATAGACGGAGGACCGGTTGGCATAGGAATAGAGTCCACCATCATTGACCTGACAGAGGATACACCTATGGTGCTGCGCCCGGGCTATATCACACCACAGATGCTTTCAAAGGTATTAGGCAAAGAGGTCGTCATAGATCCGGGAATCATAGCGGCAGATGATACTAGAAAGCCAAAGGCACCCGGCATGAAGTACAAGCACTATGCGCCAAAGGCTGACATGGTCATCGTGGACGGTACCAGAAAGCATGTGATTGCGAAGATAAATGAGCTTGTGGCTTCGCACAGGGATGATGGCAAAAAGATAGCAGTCATTGCGACAGAGGAGACAAAGCAGTTTTTACGATGCAGATGTTGTCCTGTCGATGGGAAGCAGGGCGGATGAGGATTCGATAGCCCATGAGCTTTACCGTATATTAAGGGATTGTGATGAGCTTGATGTGGATGTGATTTTCTCGGAGAGCTTCTCCACACCGCGTATAGGACAGGCCATCATGAACCGTATGCTAAAGGCGGCAGGCCATCAGGTGATAGACACACATGTGAAGTATGACAAAATCATTTTTGTCGCACAGACCGGCACATGCAGGGAGCAGATGGCAAAGGGCATCATGAACGACTTTGTACTCAAGGTGCCGATGGAGATTGAGGCGAGAGGACTTGTTGTCCAGTTTCCGGAGCCGGTCAATCAGAAGGCAGAGGCAGTGCTCATAAGCAATGGCATTTCCACGGAGGGCATGGTGTCAACGCAGCTTGAGGAATCGGATATCACGGAGAGTACTATGGTATTTACCATGGAGTCATCACAGCGCGAGCGCATTATAGAAAGCTTTGCCGATATCGACCCGGAGCAGGTCTTTGTGCTTTCACAGTATGTGGGCGATGAGCTTGAGATACTGGATCCTTATGGCGGCACACTTCAAAGTTACGGACTGTGCTATGAAAGCCTCAGGGCTACGCTTAAGAAGCTGGTAAAGCGCTTAAATGCAAATACATAAAAGACAAACAAATATAACACAATATAAGACAAAGGAGAACAAATATTATGGGTAAGGTAGTAGTTATGGATCATCCGCTGATTCAGCACAAGATTGGAATTATGAGAAGAACCGACACAGGTTCAAAGGATTTCAGAACACTCGTCAGCGAGGTTGCGATGCTTGAGTGCTACGAGGCAACAAGAGATCTGGAGCTTACAGATGTGGAGATTGAGACTCCTATCTGTAAGGCCACTGTAAAGGAATTAAAGGGCAAAAAGCTTGCAGTTGTTCCTATCTTAAGAGCCGGACTTGGTATGGTGGAGGGCATGCTTGAGCTCATCCCTGCCGCAAAGGTTGGACACATCGGCATGTATCGTGACCCGGAGACAGCAGAGCCTATCGAGTACTATTGCAAGCTTCCGGCAGACTGCGCAAACAGAGAGGTATTTGTGGTAGATCCGATGCTTGCAACAGGCGGTTCAGCAGTGGCAGCACTTGATATGCTCAAAAAGCGCGGTGTGAAAAACATCCACTTTATGTGCATAATTGCAGCTCCTGAGGGAGTAAAGAGACTCACAGAGGCACATCCTGATGTGGATGTATATATAGGAGCGCTCGATGATCATCTCAATGAGCACAAATATATTGTGCCGGGACTCGGAGATGCAGGAGACAGAATTTTCGGAACCAAGTAATAAAATATGTGATAGACAATATTGAATGGAGGCGTATATATGGGAGCTTCGGAAAAGAGAAAGGATTATATCTCATGGGATGAGTATTTTATGGGCATAGCGATGCTTTCAGGCATGCGCTCGAAGGATCCGAATACCCAGGTGGGTGCGTGCATAGTGGACCCGGAGCACAAGATACTCTCCATGGGTTATAACGGCTTTCCTCTTGGCTGCTCAGATGATGAGTTCACCTGGGCCAGAGAGGGAGAGGATAACAAGTATTTCTATTCTACACACAGCGAGCTCAATGCCATCTTAAACTACAGGGGCGGAAGCCTTGAGGGAGCGACCATATATGTCACATTGTTTCCGTGCAATGAGTGCGCTAAGGCAATCATACAGTCCGGCATCAGGGAAGTAGTCTACGACTGTGACAAGTATGAGGCACAGCCAGCGTGACAGCTTCAAAGAGGATGCTTAAGGCAGCGGGGGGTTACAATTCGCAGGTATGAGCACACAGGCCGTGAGGTGACGCTTGTGCTGTAGCACTTGTGGTGTACACAGAGGCTTTTGACATGGGAGCATTCGTTGTGGATAGTGATAATACTGCAATTATTGTGTCAAATTGACGTGATTTGACATGAAACGCATGTACTTTTTATGCATTTTACACATAAAAATGTAGACAAAAGCAATAAAAATGATATAATAATTTGTATATGAAAAGAGATAATAAGAAAGAGGTAATGAACGCACTTATCATGGTTTTCCAGTTTGGAATCAACATGATTGTGCCGATATTTCTCTGCACACTGGCCGGTGTGTGGATTGGGAAAAAGACCGGAGCGGACTGGGTAACTGTTCCATTGTTTTTCATTGGAGCGTTTGCGGGGGCAAACAATATATACCGCATGGTTCAAAAATTCCTGAAGTCAGAGGATGATGGCAGAGCCGTCAGACAGATACCGGGCAGGCAGAGTACTACGGAAACAGAGATATCAGACAGTATTAGCAGGGTAGAGAAGGATGTTAAAAAGAATAAATGACGCATTGCCGGGACTTGTATTTGGGATAGTTTTTTACGGGATTGTTGTGCAGCTTATCGGGGTATGGTTTGTCACAGACAAAATTTCATATTCTATCGGCTTATGGTATGGGATAGCGATAGCTGTTGGTATGGCTGTCAATATCGCCACAGTCATATATGACGCGACCGCCATATATGGACAAAAGGATGCCAATCGCAGGATCGTAGCAAAATCACTTTTAAGGTATATTGTTGTTGCGGTCCTGTTATTTATATTGGGGCTATTTAATTTTGGAAATCTGATAATGGCATTTGTCGGTATGCTGGGGCTCAAGATTTCAGCGTATTTACAGCCTTTATTTATGAAGGTGACAGACAGATTTTCCGGGAGAAGTGATGCATCTTCCGCCGGCGAAATGGAGACAGAGTAGCAAAACAGCAGGTAAACTTAATAAGGAGGAGGTGATAATGTGAATCAGGCGATTTTACTGGAAAGTAACGCAGACAATATCGACTTTATGATCCATGGTATTTTTTCGATAAAGGTATTCGGTCAGGAGGTCTGGATTACCACATCGCATGCCTGTATCCTCATAGTGATGGCTCTTATGGTCATATTCGCTATAGTGGCAAACAGGAAGCTTAAAAAAAGCAAAGGAAGTACCGGACGGCTTTCAGAATATCATCGAGCTCATCGTAGAGATGCTCGACAAGATGGTTGAGGGAACCATGGGTAAGTGGGCTCCGAGGTTTGTAAACTACATCAGCACGATTTTTATATTTATACTGATGAGTAATATCTCAGGCTTGTTTGGCTTAAGACCACCGACAGCCGACTACGGAACCACACTGGCGCTTGCACTTATTACATTTTTCATGATCAGATTCAATAAGGCTAAGCATCAAAGCGCAAAGGATATCTGGACCGGTATGTGTTCACCACTGCCGCCGTGGCTGCCTATATGGGCGCCAATCAACATTATCAGTGAGATTGCAATTCCTATCTCATTATCATTGCGTTTGTTCGCCAATGTGTTGTCAGGAACTGTTATCATGGCGCTGGTATATGGTCTGCTAAGGTTTATAGCCATAGCGTGGCCGTCAGTACTGCATGTATACTTTGATTTGTTCTCAGGAGCAATTCAGACATATGTATTCTGTATGCTGACAATGACATACGTTACACAGGCATGTGAGACGGATGAGTAAAACTATAAGATGTATTTTTAGGAGGATTCAATTATGGATATCAATGGACAGGATTTAATCAGAGCATGCTCAGCAATCGGTGCAGGTTTGGCAGTTATCGCCGGAATCGGACCTGGTGTTGGACAGGGTATCGCAGCAGGACATGGTGCAGCAGCCGTAGGACGTAATCCGGGGGCAAGAGGACAGATTATGTCAACCATGCTTTTAGGACAGGCGGTTGCAGAGACAACAGGTCTTTTATGGTCTCGTTGTTGCATTACTTTTACTTTTCGTTCATCCGCTCGGATAGTATATTACGGTTTGCCGCAGAGGATTACCGTGCGGCGATACAGCCAACGGAAAGGAGAGTAAAAGTTGTTAGCACAGGGATATACATTTTTGTTTAATCTGGATGCGCAGTTGCTCTTTGATACAGTACTTTTGGCAGTTGCAGTATTTTTCCTTTTCATGCTGATGTCGTATCTGCTTTTCAATCCTGCAAGGAAGCTGTTAAAGGACAGACAGGACAGGATAGAAAGCGATATAAACACAGCTGTTGCCGACAAGGAAAGTGCCGCAGCACTAAAGGCAGAGTACGAGGGAAAGCTTAAGGATATCGATAAAGAGGCCGAGGCTATTCTCACAGAGGCGAGACAGAAGGCGCTTAAAAACCAGAACAAGATTGTGGATGATGCAAAGGAAGAGGCTTCACGCATCATAAAGAGAGCCAGAGAAGAGGCAGAGCTTGAGAAGAAGCATGCCATGGATGATATGAAGCAGGAGATGATACAGATAGCATCGCTTATGGCACAAAAGGCTGTCGCAGCTTCGATCACCACAGACATTCAGGATACACTCGTTGAAGAGACACTTAAGGAAATGGGAGAATCAACATGGCTAAGCTAGTATCTAAGGTATACGGTGATGCATTGTTTGAGGCTGCCCTTGAGGACAACAGGCTTGATAGCCTGTCTGACGAGGTAACGGCAGTAAAGGAAATCATTGCTGCAAATGATGACCTCTCAAAGCTGATGGATCATCCGCAGATTGATAAAGAAGAAAAGGTCAGAATCATCGAAGAAATATTTGGGGGAAGAGTTTCAGCGGAGCTGGTAGGGCTTATGAGGATGATTATAGAAAAGAATCATTACAAAGAGCTTACCTTAGTCTTCGACTACTTTCTTGACAGAGTCAAGGAGTACCAAAATATCGGAACAGCATACGTCACATCTGCATTTGAGCTGTCAAAGGAGCAGAAGCTTGCTGTGGAGAAACGACTTCTTGACACGACAAAATACGTGAAATTTGAGATGCATTTTGAGGTGGATACCGCGCTCATAGGCGGTATGAAAATCAGAATCGGGGACAGAGTGGTGGATTCATCTGTCAGCAGCAGATTAGAAAGACTCACCCGCGATTTGACAAAAATACAATTGAAAGTAGGTGAATGCGCTCCATGAATCTAAAACCGGAAGAAATCAGCTCAGTAATAAAGGAGCAGATTAAAAGATACGCTTCCCAGCTCGAAGTCGCTGATGTAGGAACAGTCATTCAGGTGGCAGACGGAATCGCACGTATTCATGGTCTTGAGAATGCGATGCAGGGAGAGCTTTTGGAATTTCCAGGGGAAGTATATGGAATGGTATTAAACCTCGAGGAGGACAATGTCGGTGCTGTTTTACTTGGACAGCAGCGCAATATCAACGAGGGAGATACAGTTAAGACCACAGGACGAGTGGTAGAGGTGCCGGTAGGCGATGCAATGCTCGGCCGAGTAGTAAATGCGCTCGGACAGCCAATCGACGGAAAGGGACCTATCCAGTCGGACAAATATCGTCAGATAGAGAGAGTAGCATCGGGAGTTATCTCGAGAAAGTCAGTAGATACACCGCTTCAGACCGGTATAAAGGCTATTGACTCAATGGTTCCTATCGGACGAGGACAAAGAGAGCTTATTATCGGAGACAGACAGACCGGAAAGACGGCTATCGCGATAGATACCATAATCAACCAGAAGGGACAGGGTGTGAAATGTATCTATGTAGCTATCGGTCAGAAGGCTTCTACGGTTGCATCCATAGTAAATGAGCTCGAGGAGTTCGGAGCCATGAGCTACACGACAGTAGTGGCTGCGACAGCATCAGAGCTTGCACCGTTACAGTATATAGCGCCATACTCAGGCTGCGCTATAGGTGAGGAATGGATGGAAAACGGACAGGATGTGCTCATAGTTTACGATGATCTCAGTAAGCATGCAGCAGCATACCGTACACTTTCACTCCTTTTAAAGAGAGCGCCTGGACGAGAGGCTTATCCGGGAGATGTTTTCTATCTCCATTCAAGGCTTCTGGAGAGAGCAGCGAGACTGTCAGACAAGCTGGGTGGAGGCTCACTCACAGCCCTTCCTATCATTGAGACACAGGCGGGTGATGTATCGGCATATATCCCGACCAATGTTATCTCAATCACAGACGGTCAGATATATCTCGAGACAGAGATGTTCAACGCGGGCTTCAGACCTGCCATAAATGCAGGACTATCAGTTTCACGAGTTGGAGGCTCGGCGCAGATAAAGGCAATGAAAAAGATTGCAGCACCTATCCGAGTAGAGCTGGCTCAGTACAGAGAGCTTGCAGCGTTCTCACAGTTTGGATCAGAGCTTGATGCAAGCACAGCAGAGCAGCTCGCACAGGGAGCACGAATCAAGGAGATTTAAAGCAGCCGCAGTACAAGCCGATGCCTGTAGAGAAGCAGGTTATCATAATCTATGCTGCGACAAAGAAGTATCTTATCGATATCAAAATCGAGGATATTTTAAGATTTGAGGCAGAGCTGTTTGATTTCATTGATACCAGATATCCTGAGATTCCTGAAGCAATCAGGGAGAAAAAGGTGATGGACGATGATACGGAGCAGGCACTTATAAAGGCAATCGAGGAATGCAAAAAGCAGTTCCGTTAGACGGTTGGATATTAGTAGAAGGCAGGTGGTAAAATGGCTTCGATGCGAGACATAAAGCGCAGAAAAAAGCAGTATTACAAGTACTCAGCAGATCACAAAGGCCATGAAGCTCGTTTCTACCGTCAAGCTGCAAAAGGCGAGAGCACATGCGGAGGCAACAGATCCGTATTTCAACTATATGTACAGGACAGTCAGCTCGATGCTTGCAAAGAGCGGCAATCTGGAGCACCCATACTTAAAGGCCGGTGATTCGCCAAGGAAGGCGGTAGTCGTTTTGACATCAAACCGTGGACTGGCAGGCGGATACAACAGCAATATAGTAAAGCTCATCACACACGGAGACTTCAAAAAAGAAGAGCTCGACATATACGCTGTGGGAGCAAAGGGCGAGGAGCTGCTTACGTCAAAGGGCTATCATATAGTTGAGAGTGCACCGGAGATGATGGAGGACCCGACCTACGAGGATGCTGCGGCACTTTGCAAAAGAGTGTTAAAGGCATTTACAGACGGTCAGGTGGGGGAGATTTACCTCGCATATACCCATTTCAAAAACACAGTTACACAGGAGGCGAAGCTCATAAAGCTTTTGCCGGTGGAGCTGGATGAGAATGGGGCAGATGAGAAAGAGGACTCCAATATTCTCATGAATTTTGAACCGAATCCGGAGGAGGCTTTGGAGCTTATTATTCCAAAATATGTGACAAGCCTGTTTTACGGAGCACTGGTGGAGTCATATGCCAGTGAAAACGGAGCCAGAATGCAGGCGATGGATTCTGCTACGAGCAATGCAGAGGATATGATCAGTGATCTGACATTGAAATATAACAGAGCGCGTCAGGGCTCAATCACGCAGGAGCTTACTGAGATAATTGCAGGAGCTAATGCTATAGAGTGATACATGCATATCCGGTCATGGGAAGGCAGGCATGTGTGTCTGTGAATGGCCAAAAAGGCAAGTGTATCATATGAATTAAAAAAGAAGGAGAAACTATAAATGGCAGATAAAAATGTAGGTAAAATCATACAGGTTATCAGTGCCGTTCTGGATATCAAGTTTTCAGAGGGTAATCTGCCTGAGATAAACGATGCAGTCGAGGTGCCGCTGAAAAACGGCGGAAAGCTGGTCGTTGAGGTTGCACAGCATCTGGGCGACGATACAGTCAGATGTATCGCCATGGGACCTACTGATGGTCTCGTCCGCGGCATGGATGCTATCGCAACAGGAGCACCTATTTCTGTGCCGGTGGGGGAGAATACACTTGGAAGAATGTTCAATGTGCTCGGAGAGCCTATCGATGAGGTTGAGCCTCCACAGACAGAGGAGAAATGGGCAATCCACAGACCTGCGCCTAGCTTTGAGGAGCAGGCTACATCGCAGGAGATGCTTGAGACAGGAATAAAGGTTGTAGATTTGCTCTGCCCATACCAGAAGGGTGGAAAAATCGGACTCTTCGGAGGTGCCGGAGTAGGAAAGACGGTGCTCATCCAGGAGCTTATTCACAACATCGCTACACAGCATGGTGGATACTCAGTATTTACCGGTGTAGGAGAGCGTACACGAGAGGGAAATGACCTGTACTATGAGATGAAGGAGTCAGGTGTTATCGACAAGACCACCATGGTGTTCGGACAGATGAACGAGCCACCTGGAGCACGTATGAGAGTTGCCCTGGCAGGACTTACGATGGCAGAGTATTTCCGTGACAGAGGCGGCAAGGATGTACTTCTCTTTGTGGACAATATCTTCCGTTTCACCCAGGCAGGTTCAGAGGTATCAGCGCTTTTAGGACGTATGCCTTCAGCCGTTGGTTACCAGCCGACACTGCAGACAGAGATGGGAGCTCTTCAGGAGCGTATCACATCAACAAAGAACGGTTCAATCACATCGGTTCAGGCCGTATATGTGCCTGCAGATGACCTTACAGACCCGGCACCGGCGACTACCTTCGCACACCTCGATGCCACGACAGTACTTGAGCGTTCTATCGCAGAGCTTGGTATTTATCCGGCTGTAGACCCACTGGCATCCACATCGCGTATACTTGATCCGCGTATCGTGGGACAGGAGCATTTTGAGGTGGCACACGCTGTCCAGGAGATACTCCAGAAGTACAAGGAGCTGCAGGATATCATCGCAATCCTCGGTATGGATGAGCTCTCAGAGGAGGATAAGCTTGTAGTAAGCCGTGCACGTAAGGTGCAGCGTTTCCTGTCACAGCCGTTCTTCGTAGCAGGACAGTTTACAGGACTCGAGGGCAAATATGTGCCTATCGCCGAGACCATCAGAGGCTTTAAGGAGATACTCGAAGGAAAGCATGATGATGTACCGGAGAGCTATTTCTTAAACGTTGGAAGCATAGATGAAGTCCGTGCCAAGATGCAGTAATGTGAGGTGATTTCATGGCAGATAACATTTTTGACATAGAAATAATCACACCGGACAGGGTGTTCTACAAGGGAGAGACAGATTTCCTCGAGTTCAATACCCAAAACGGAGAGATTGGTGTATACAAAAACCATATACCGCTCACGACAGTGCTTGCACCGGGAATCGTGACTATCCATAACGGCGACGAGGAGAAAATAGCCGCAATCCATTCAGGCTTTGCGGAAATACTTGGAGACAAGGTCACATTTCTAGCAGAGCTTGCAGAGTGGCCTGATGAGATAGACATAGACCGCGCACAGGCCGCAAAGGAGCGGGCAGAGCAGCGCCTTTCAAACCACACAGCAGAGATTGATGTAAAGAGAGCAGAGTTTGCACTCAGGAAGGCACTTATCAGAATAGATGTGGCACATCATATGTAATTATAAAAATCCCGGAGTCTGCAGGTAAGCGGATTTCCGGGATTTTTGCAGTTTATAAAAATTGCGGATATCATGAGCATATTCTATGGAAAATTCCGCTGAAATATGCTTTAATAGAGATATATGGCAGTAAAGGAGATGGACGCAATGGGAAGATTTGTAAATCCCGGAAACAGTGCATTCAAGGTAGCATTAGCTCCGAGATATATATAGACAAAACAGGCTTGCTCGATTTTACCAATAGTGTGCTTGGAACAAAGCAGGCATATATATGTAATAGCCGTCCGAGAAGGTTTGGAAAGTCTATTACAGCCGACATGCTCACAGCATATTACAGCAAGGGCTGTGATTCCAGAGAATTATTTATGAACTATAACATTGCACAGACAGAATACTTTGAGAAATATCTCAACAAGTATGATGTTATTCATCTCGATATGCAGTGGATACTAATGGATGCCGGTGCGCCGGAAAGAATATCAGGATATATAAATAAAAATGTTATATCAGAGTTGGCAGATCTGTACAAGGATATTGATTTAAGAGATCAGAAAACATTGTATGGTGCTCTATCGGTTATTAACAGCATGACGAACAATAAATTTGTAATTATAATCGATGAGTGGGATGTTTTGATACGTGATGAAGCAGCAAATTCCTCAGTTCAGGAGGAATATATCAATTTCCTGCGAGGAATGTTTAAGGGAAGTGAACCAACAAAGTATATAGAGCTTGCATTTCTAACAGGAATTTTACCGATAAAAAAGCTAAAGACGCAGTCGGCACTTAATAATTTTGATGAATATACCATGTTATATGCGGGACGTTTGTCACCATATATTGGCTTTACTGAGGATGAGGTCAGAGACATATGTGATCGCTATGGCAGGGATTTTAGCCAGGTAGAGCGATGGTATGATGGATATATGCTGGGAGATTGCCATGTATACAATCCGCGTGCAGTAGTAAATTACATGCTTCAGGGAGACTTAAAGAGTTATTGGTCAGAGACCGGGTCTTATGATGTCATAGTTCCACTTATAAATTTGGATTTTGATGGATTAAAGACCGCAATAATTCAGATGCTGTCCGGTGGAGAAATAAAGGTGAACACCGGCAGTTTTTATGAATGATACGGTTAGCTTTAAAAATAAAGATGATGTTTTAACATATCTTGTTCATTTAGGGTATCTGGGATTTGATCAGAAAAAGAGTTGTGCGTTTATTCCAAATGAGGAGATACGGCAGGAGCTGACAACCGCTGTTGAGAGTACAAGCTGGCAGGAGCTTATTACATTTGAAAATGAATCGCTTTTCCTTTTGGATGCGACACTTGACATGGAAAATGATATTGTGGCTGAAATGATAGGACGAATTCATGATGAGTATGCATCAGGAATTCAGTATAACAATGAGAATTCTCTAAGCAGCGTCCTTACTATAGCGTATCTGGGTGCAATGAACTATTATTTTAAGCCGGTGAGGGAATTGCCTACAGGCAGAGGTTTTGCGGATTTTGTTTATATCCCTAAGCCGGAATTTGCGATAGATTATCCGGCAATGGTTGTTGAACTGAAATGGAATAAGACAGCAAAAACAGCGATTAATCAAATAAGGGAAAAACAATACATGAAGTCGATAGAGCAATATACAGGTAATATTTTGCTTGTCGGCATAAGCTATGATAAGAAGACAAAGAAGCATCAGTGTATTATAGAAGAGTACATGAAAAAATAATCAGATAACATTTGGGTAGCAGGATAATGACTGAAGAGGAAAAGAAAATGTCTAGAAGAAAGAGGCAGAAAAGCGGAATGATAAATAAAGAAAAGGAAAATAACAGCATGACGCAGGAGACTCAAACACCGCAGCAGATGGTTATACCGCAGGAGAGCGAGCGCATCCAGCGGGCTGAGTGGATTCACGAGCAGGTGAAGCTACAGCGTGAGGCAGAGGATGAGGCCTGGGAGAAGATCATGGAGGAACAGAAGCTGCTTACAGAGCGCAGGCGCTCCATAGATGCTGATATAAACAGCAACAGGGAGCTGAAGCGGTACCATGAGGGCTGTATGGAGGATATCACAGACCAGGTATATTCACTGCATGGCATATCGGTAGACAAGCTGGAGGGCATAAAAGAGTACAGGAATGCCCTGTTCCGCGGAGAAGCATTCATAGTGTTTTGCATATCTGTAATAATGGCTGCGATTGTGGCATATGCCTATGGACCGACTTCGCAGCTGTGTCTGTATATACTCATGTGTGTAGGCGCGGAGGGAGCGTTATTGTCCCAAAAGCGAAAGAATATCCTGTTTTTCATCCCACTTATCCTGATAGCAGTGGAGATGGCAGGCTACAAGCTGTATCCACAGTATCTGGAGTATGTCACGATGGCGGGAGAGGCACTGGCACTGCTTCTTATGATGATAGGCACTGTGGGATATTTCGTGCACAATCCATACCGCAAGGACAGAAAGAATATAAAGGCTGCAAAGTCAGACCTCAAGGAACTACATAAGGTAGCCAAAAAGAGTGTAAAGAAAAACAAAAAGAGCCGCATAAAGAGTGAGGCAAAAGAAGCAAAGCTTGCGGCAAAGCAGGCTAAGAGAGAGACAAAGGCTGCCATAAAGGAGCAGAAGAGGCAGAATAAGCTCGCAAAGAAACAGGCCAAGTACGAGCTTAAGGAGAAAAAGCGTAAACAGAAGAGTGAGCGTGTTGAGCTTAAGCATGAGCTGAAGAAGACTCAGCTCATGGATAAGGTGAGAAGATTTACACCGAAGGAGCAGGAGAGTGAAAGCACCTCTTCGGCAGAGAGCATAGATAACAGCATTACAGAAAACAACATCATAGAGAACAACATCATTGATATAGAGCGCAAGGTCAATTAATCATATATGAGCATTAGGTACTAAGAACTAAGCATTAAGAACTAGGCACTAAGCCGATACTTCTCCATCCAGTAATTAATCTGGATGAAATATGCGATAAGCTGCGGACCTGCCATGAGCTGGCCAAACCACGGACTGCCGTATTCTGCCGGTGCCTTTAAAAATTCGCGCGTTTTGTCAGCGTCAATGAGAGTGCGCACGGGGCGTTAGGGGAGTCTAATATCTCCTCCATACCCTTTTATAAGGAGAGCTTCATATCCGGGATGATAAGTCTTTGGATATGGCTCTTTTTTTCTGTGCAAAAGCTCAGGCGGCAGGACATCTGAAAATGCATCGCGAAGCAGAGTCTTTTCCACGCCGTTTTGATATTTCATATGCCATGGCACATTAAAGACATACTCAATGATACGATGGTCGGCAAAAGGCACGCGGGCCTCAAGCTCGGAGTACATGCTGGTGCGATCCATGCGGTCAAGAAGTGTCTGCATGAACCATTTGATATTGAGATAACCGATTATGCGGCGGCTTTCGTCCTCACCGGTTTCGCCGTAAAGGAGGGGTGCTTTTGACCTGGATTCTTCATATCGTAAAGCCTGATAACCGGATAAATCAAGCTCCAAACCCACATCATCGCGCAAAAGAGCAAGGCGTGGAGCGACATCCGATGACCATGGGAAGCCATATCTTTCAAGCAGCTCTTTGCGGTAAAACCACGGATATCCGCCAAAGATTTCATCCGCACACTCACCGGTAAGAGCTACCTTGTTTTTTCGGCTGACGAGGCTGCAGAAATACAAAAGTGACGAGTCCACATCGGTCATGCCGGGCATATCCTTTGCATCGACTGCGGCAAAGAGCGCCTTGAAGAGAGAGTTCTCATCACACTCGAGATAGGAGTGGGCTGTCTCATACTCCTCAAGCATACGATTGACATAGGGCAGATCCCTCTCCGGCTGGAAGGCGTTTGCCTTAAAATACCTGTCATTGTCCTTAAAGTCGAAGGAAAAAGTGTTGAGCGTTTTACCGCGTGTGTTCATATAGTTTGCGGCGATGGCGGTCACGATGCTTGAATCGATGCCGCCTGACAGAAAAGTACATACCGGCACATCGGAAACCATCTGCCTTTTTACAGCATCCTCCACCAGAAAACGTGTGTGAGCAACGGTATCCCGATAGCTTTCGGTGTGTTCCCGGCTTGTAAGCTCCCAGTAGGTTTCATCATGCAGCCCATCCCGTGAGTAAATCATGAAGTGTCCCGGTAAAACCTCAAACAAATCCTTAAACAGGGAAAGTCCGCTCGTGTGCGCAGGCCCGATAGCAAGAAGCTCCTGTAAGCCCTGTTTGTCAAGCTCAGGCTTTACTGCAGGGTGAGCAAAGCAGGCCTTTGGCTCGGAGCCAAACACCAGAGAATCCCCTCGGATGGCATAAAAAAGCGGTTTGACACCTACGCGGTCGCGATATAATAGCAGCCGGTTTTTAGCCGCATCCCATATGGCAAATGCAAAAATGCCGTTTAAACGATTGACAAAATCAGCGCCCCAATGGATGTAGGCGTATAGAATAACCTCTGTGTCTGAGGTTGTGGAGCATACAAAGCCGTTTTCGGACAGCTCGGGAATCAGCTCATCAGTGTTGTAAATTTCTCCGTTATAGCAGATAGTGTAATCATAGCCATTGTGGGTGCGCGTCATGGGCTGGTCGCCACACAGGATATCACGGATGGCAAGACGGCTGTGCGACAGACCAATATGCTTTTTAAGGTAGCGTCCTCTGGCATCGTTGCCGCGGTGGGCGAGCACAGCACGCATCTTCTCAAGACGAAAGTTCCAGTAATCGGTGTTCTCTTCAAAGTCTTCTTTAAAGTTACAGAATCCGGCGATACCACACATAAAATTTCATATCTCCGTAAAAACAGGTTTAATTTATATTATGCATACGCCTTGTAGCTGTTAATCCGGTCAGAAAATAAAAAGAGATTTTACCAAACTAATCAAAAATTTTTATTGACAAGAAAGGCAAAAAAAGCAGTACTCTTATTGCATAAAGTTAGATAACACTAACGTGAATAAACAACAGGTAACCATGGTAAGTGAAGTCTGACCAACAATTGCTTTTAAAGGTACAACCTTACATAAGGTAGATGTAATATGAAATGTTGAAAGAGAGGATATCATATGTCAGAAGAAGAGAGAAAGTTCTTAGAAATAGTGGATTTGAAAAAGGGCTTCGGAAGCGATGAGACGCGCCAGGAGGTGCTGCGCGGCATGAATTTTTCCGTGGCAAAGGGAGAGTTCTGTGTGCTGCTTGGGCCGTCAGGCTCCGGAAAGTCCACACTGCTCAATATCATCGGAGGTATCGACAGCGCCGATTCGGGATATATCAGCATAAATGGCGACAAGCTGAAGGATATGAGTGAGAAAAAGCTCACACAGTACCGAAGAAAGCATCTGGGATATGTATTTCAGATGTACAATCTGATTGCCAACCTGAATGTAAAGGAAAATATTGAGGTGGGCGCATACCTGTCAGACAACGCACTGGATATCGATGAGCTGCTTCACACGCTGGGGCTTTACGAGCACCGCTATAAGCTTCCAAATCAGCTATCCGGCGGACAGCAGCAGCGTGTGTCAATAGGGCGTGCAATCGTGAAAAATCCGGATATACTGCTCTGCGACGAGCCGACAGGAGCACTTGATTACAACACCTCAAAGGAGATTTTGAAGCTCATAGAAGATGTCAATAAAAAGTACGGCAACACAATCATCATGGTCACACACAATGAGGCCATCAAAAACATGGCAGACCACGTGATAAAGCTACGAGACGGAGCCGTGCGCCACAACGATATCAATACAAATAAGGTTTCGGCCGAAGAGCTTGAGTGGTAAGGAGGATTTGACCTATGAGCAGGAAAAAGATAAAAAATCCTCTGATAAAGCGTATACCAAAGGAAATTATCGGTGACTGGAAGAAATATCTCGTTGTATTTCTTTTCCTCGTGCTGACAATCGGCTTTGTATCGGGAATGTATGTGGCAAACGACAGTATGCTCACCTCTGCGGATGAGGGGGTAAGTAAGTATAAGCAGGAGGATGGACATTTTGAGCTGAAGGATAAGGCCGACAGCAAGCTTGTTAAGGCTATCGAATCAGGCGAGGTAAAAACAGCCAGGATGAAAAAGAAAGCGATAGCAGCAAAACTCCTGTCACGCTCTACGAGAATTTCTATCGCAATGAGACTGAGGACTACGACGCAGACGGCAAAAAGGATGGAACCATCCGTGTATACACAAAGACCGAGGATATCAACCTCGCATGTCTCATCGAGGGCTCTTTTCCACAAAATGAGAACGAAATCGCTGTGGACAGAATGCATGCAGACAACGTGGGCATGAAGGTCGGTGACACAATAAAGGTCAGCGGAAAAGAATTCAAGGTATCGGGCCTTATCGCATATGTCAATTACTCCACACTGCATGAAAAGAAGACCGATATGATGTTTGATGCGATAAAGTTTGATGTGGCAATGGTGACAAAGGAGGGCTTTGAGCGCCTGGACAAGAGCATTCACTATACATATGCATGGAAATACGAGGATGAGCCAAAGGACGACATAGAGCAGAAGGAAAAATCAGATAATTTTCTTGAGGCGATGGTCTCACAGGTGATGGCAGCGGGCAATGAGGTGGAGGACTATACACCGCGCTACTCAAATCCGGCAATCAATTTTGCCACGGACGATATGGGCTCAGACAAGGCCATGGGAGGAGTGCTTTTAGACATTCTTATCGTGATAATCGCATTCATTTTTGCAGTGACCATAAGCAATACGATAGCAAATGAATCATCAGCGATAGGCACGCTTCGCGCGTCGGGCTACACAAAGGGCGAGCTTATCAGGCATTACCTTTCAATGCCTGTCATTGTGACATTTCTGGCAGCAGTAGTAGGAAATATACTGGGCTATACGGTATTCAAGGATGTGGTTGTGGGCATGTATTACAACAGCTACAGCCTGCCGACATATCACACAATCTGGAATCCGGGCGCATTCATAAAAACAACGCTTGCTCCGGTGATTATCATGCTGGTTGTAAATCTTATCGTAATAATCCGCATGATGCAGCACACACCGCTTCAGTTTCTGCGTCATGACCTTAAGAAAACAAAGCGCAAAAAAGCAATGCGGCTTCCGCGCTGGAGCTTCATGAGCCGTTTCAGACTGCGAATCATGTTCCAGAATGTGGCAAACTATCTGATACTTTTTGTGGGAATATTTTTCATCATGGTAATGCTCGCGATGGCAGTCGGCATGCCGGATACACTTGATTATTACAAGAAAAATACCGACAGTATGATGTTTGCAAAATATCAGTACGTACTCAAATCCTATGTCGATGCAGATGGAAACGTGCTTGAAACCGACAACAGTGATGCAGAGAAATTTGACATGACATCGCTCTTAAGGAGAACAGATGAGTTTGACGAGGAGGTGTCTGTCTACGGAGTGGAAACAGATAGTGCATATGTAGAGCTTAAGGACATGGATTCGCTTAAGGATAATGAGGTATACATATCAGATTCATTTGCAGACAAATATAGTATAAAACCCGGCGATACAATAAAGCTCGATGCACAGTACGAGAAAAAAACATACAAATTCAAGGTGAAGGGAATCTACAATAAATCCCAGAGCATTGCGGTATTTATGCCGATAGAGCATTTTGCGGATACCTTTGATTTTGCTGATGGCAGATTCAGCGGATTTTTGTCAGACACAAGGATAAAGGATATCGATGAGAGCAATATCGCGACAACAATCACGATACGCGACATCACCAAAATGGCAGACCAGCTCGATCATTCCATGGGCTCATACATGCAGTACTTCCAGGTGCTTTGCATACTGCTCTCAGCCGTCATGATATATCTGCTCACGAAGCTCATCATCGAGAAAAATGAGACAGCCATATCGATGACCAAGATTTTAGGCTACGACAACAGAGAAATTGCAAGTCTTTATCTGTTCTCAACATCCATCGTGGTGGTTATATCAGATATCATCAGCGTAGTGCTTGGTGCAAAAGTGATGGACATTGTATGGCGCATAATGCTGCAAACCTTCAGTGGCTGGTTTTCATTCCATATGACACCTGTCGGCTATGCAAAAATGTTTGCATTTGTGCTCATTGGATATATTATAGTGACAGTATTTGATTTCAGGAGAATAAAGAAAATCCCTATGGACGTGGCACTAAAGAATGTGGAATAGGTAAAGGTATACAAAAATAATTAATTATTGGCAAACTGTTGTATAATTGCACTAAAATGGTAGTATTGTCTCATAAGTTAAAAACCAAAGTAATAACGTAACTATAATTTATGAGAGGTGATTAAATATGAAGCAGGGGGCAAATAAAAAAAGAGGTACATTTGCAACCAAAATCATAGTAATGGTGATTTTAGCTGTTATAGTTTCAAATGTAATTTGTATGGTATTTATTCTTGAAAGCTCCAAAAAACAAATTACAGACAGTGTCAAGCATACAATGGTAGATGTTATTAATACAACGTCAAAAATCATGGAAAATGAGATTAGTAATTCAGGTGTTGATGATCTGGATTATGATGGTTATGCCAATAATCTTTCAGATGTAAAGCTTGAAGGCATGGACAGTGCATACATGTATGTGGTTCAAAATGATGGCACAATGCTTTATCATCCTACAAAGGAAAAGGTTGGACAGCCTGTTGAGAATGCTGTAATTAAAGGCGTTGTACAACAGCTTCAGGATGGCAAAAAACCGGGCACGGCTGTTGTAGAATATGATTTCAATGGAACAACAAAGTATTCGGCATATACGATTTTGAACAATGAAAATATACTTGTGCTTACAGCAGACGAGTCTGAGGCACTTGCAGGAATCACTACTGTAACAGGAGTTGCCGTTGGAATCAGTGCTATTGTTGTGCTGCTTGCTATTATTATATGCTTCATACTGGGGACGCAGGCTTATGAGACCGCTCGTAAAGGTCAGCACAATAATTGAAGAAATTGCCAATGGTGATATCAACGCAGATTTTGGCATGGTCAAGGAGACAAATGATGAGATAGGCCTGATTATAGAAAAGATGAAGGAGCTCACGCAGTCACTTGGAAATATAGTCGGAAAGATAAGAAATTCCAGTGACACAATGTCAGCAAACAGCTATGAGCTCAATGACACAAGCAGTCAGACACTTGCTGCAAATAACGAGATATCCAAGGCAGTCGAGGATGTTGCAGAGGGCTCTACAGGCATGGCAGCATCTATTTCCAAGATTAATGAAAATCTTCTGGAGATGAGCAATGAGACAAAGGATATAAACGAATCTGTCAATGAAATCAGAAATCAGACGACAGCAGTGCAGGATAGCAGTAAAATCATGAATGATAAGATTAAATCCATGCAGGATAGCAGTCACAAGATGGATGAGGGTATCTCAGCAATTTCAAAACGCATAGAAACTGTAAATACTACGGTTGACAAGGTGAGCAATATTGTCTCTGTCATTGAGGAAATATCCAGTGAAACCAATCTTTTGTCACTCAATGCATCTATAGAGGCAGCCAGAGCCGGTGATGCAGGAAAAGGCTTCGCAGTGGTGGCACAGGAGATTCGAGTGCTTTCAGACAATACCAATACGGAGCTTGAGAATATCAAGCAGATAATATCATCACTGGTTGAAGAGTGCAGGTATTGTGTTCAGGCATCCGGTACCATCGTCGAGGATAATGCCAAGCAGAAGGAAGAGATTAAGGCAGTACTTGATGAATTTGGCTCACTTGATGAGCAGATTCAAAAGACAGCAGAAAAAGCTGATGAAATCGAAGAGCTAGTCACTGCGATGATTGAGCTGAACGATGACATCACTAAGAGCAGCAACAGCCTGACAGATGTCACGCAGCAAATGCCGCAGCAACCGAAGAGATGAATGCCAACATCGAGGAGCTCAATGCCATGATGAACGGAGTCTCAGAAATGGCAGGAAATATGAATGATGAGTCTGATGGATTGAAGGAAGCATTATCATTCTTTCATAATTAATGGCAGGTAATCATAATTGAATTTGCAACGTAAATCAGTCATAAAAGCAGTAAAATGCTTTTGTGGCTGATTTTGGTATTTACAGGATTATTGATTATATCGGAAAAAACACGTATTATATGATAAAAAGAAGAATGAGGTATTAAAAAATGACAGACAATTTTGAGTTTAGAAGTATAAACCCAGACGAGGTAGAACAGGCAATAGCAATTGAGCAGATATGTTTCCCACCGAATGAGGCATGTTCTCCAAAGGCAATGACAGAGAGAATTGCAAAGGTACCACAGCTATTTCTCGTGGCAATTGACAAATCAACCGGTAAGCTGGCCGGCTTTTTAAATGGTGTGGCAACAGACGAGGAAAAGTTCAGGGATGAGTTCTTCACGGACATTGATTTATGCGATGAAAACGGTAAAAATGTGATGCTTCTGGGCCTTGACGTGCTGCCGGAGTACCGTGGACAGGGCCTTGCCAGAGAGCTCGTGCACCGCTACAGCCTGCGCGAAAGGGCAAACGGACGAAAAAATCTGTTTCTGACATGCTTAGAGCAGAAGGTAGAGATGTATAAGAAGTTTGGATTGCAGGATCTGGGGATTGCTGACTCTACCTGGGGCGGAGAAGAGTGGCATGAGATGGTGCTAAAGGGATGAATGTGATAACATGGAAAATAAAAGTATCAGATAACGTTATAGAAAAAATTATAGGGAGTGCCTTAAATTCAATGAAATCAACGAAAGCAAGGTCGATAATTTTGACCTGGCTACAGCAAAGGCAGCCCTTGAAAATCTGTATGAGCTTTACAAAAAAGGCATATTAACAGGTCGTTTCACAAAGGATAAGGACTATGTAGTAAGGTGTGCTGACTTGGTGATATTGGCAGAGGAGAACAAGGACTGCTTGTTTTATGAGGCATGGCGCATATGGTTTAGATACTTTGTATCGATGGGATATGCAGGATGGAATGAGCTGTGGGAGGCAGTATGAACCAAATTTGCAGGGATATTTTCAGAGCCATACATGAGGGTAAATGGCTGAAAATAGAATATCGAAACAAGGCAGATCAGGTGACGAAATATTGGATAGGGATAAGAGACCTTGATCCGAGAAGCCGAACTATGAAGGTTGATGGACTTCATCTGGACAGCTT
>ENA-OQEQ01000003-OQEQ01000003.1-human-gut-metagenome-genome-assembly--contig:-NODE-3-length-34274-cov-2.209330_pt1 | contig 34274 bp, 36 predicted proteins | sample MGYA00242799_ERZ504643 | MGnify/ENA primary metagenome ERZ504643 (study PRJEB26092, sample SAMD00036340) | human gut metagenome | host: Homo sapiens | study: EMG produced TPA metagenomics assembly of the... | reverse complement strand
TTCATTTCCAATTCTAAGCAATTCCATTCTTCTCCAATTACAGTATACTTTTCTATTTCATCTTGAGATACATCCTCAAAACCTATTGCCTTATAGCAATAATAAGCTGATTCATTATTCTCAAAAACTCCTAATGAAACTTTATTAGCACCAAATATTTCTTTAGCATATTTTAAGCCTAATTTCAGCATATTTTTTCCATATCCCTGCCCACGTTTTTTCGAATCAACAATTACAAAGCCAAACCGTAATTCCTCATAAAATTCATTCGGTCTTCTCATGGTAAAAAATCCCACTATCTCATTATCATCAATAGCAGTAAATGCCATAAGATTACTTACCATATTGAACTGCTCCGCAGAAATTGGATATTCACCTAAAAACTCCTGCTGTCCATTTATAAAAAGCATTCTCTCCCTTTATCCACGACATAATTATTTCTGCATCATTTTTATTGTATGGTCTTAATCTTAGCATATTTACATTACCTCACATTTTATTATTTTCCTTTTCATATCCACTCTAGCCATAGCACCATACTGCAAAACGCATCTTGGAGTTGCATGTTCAAAATTCACATTGTAAACAATCGGTAAATCCGGATCATTTACTACCTTCACAAGAATATCCTTATATTCTTCGTAATATTCCTCATCCTGTGGCTTTCCAACCAGAACTCCGCTGACAACATCAAATACCCCCTTCTTTTTAATCATAGCAACTTCTTTTTTCAAACTGCTCTGGCACCGGTTTTTCTTCACAGGTTTCAATAAAAAGAATCTTCTCTTTCCATTCCGCTATATCAGGAAACAGTCCATATTTTTCACATACTGCTTTTTCGTTTTCATATCTCGTTGTTGTCAAAATATCATATAAACTCTCTAAACACCCACCTAACAATCTACCCTCAAAGTAGTCTTTTCCTTGTAAAAGCTCAAATCCATGCTCTTCTTTATGTGAGATTCTCTCTGTCCCAACTGCCTCTTTTGAAAAATCAGTTCTTTCCTGATACCATATTTCACTTGATGTATCTCACGATATTCATTTCCTTCTATATAGCTTTCAAATGCCTTCTTACTATATGGCAGCATTTCATCAGAGATTTCTGCTAAGTCGCATATAAAATTAGGTCCATAATATGTAGATAGTCCCAGCTTATAAAATATCAAATGATTAATCGTAGTATCTGAAAAACCCGTGAACAATTTTGGACTCTTGTGAACTGCATCAATAAATTCCTCATCCTCTAGCAAATATGGCAAAAGTCTGTAAGTATCATCGCCGCCTATTGCACGTATAATGCCAGCAATTGAATCATCCATAAAAGCATCTTTTAAATCTTTTGCCCTTGCTTTGGGATTAGCCTTCAAATATTCAATTCCTTTTAGCGAATTTGGCATAAACGATGGTTCTAAACCATATTCCCTTAATCTCTTAACACCGATTTCAATATTATGACTACAAAATGCTTCACCTAGCATTCCACTCGATAAACTCACTATTGCAACTTTATCACCTTTTCTTAATTTCTTTGCATATTTCATAACTGGTCTCCTATAAAAAATTCAAAATATCAGATAGATTATTAACTTCAATATCAGCTTTTTCACTCTCATCTGTTATATTCCACAAACTTCCAAATCCCTGTTTTACCCATATAGTTTTCATACCCAACTGTTTTGCAGGTACAATATCATTATCAATACGGTCACCAATCATAACTGCATTCTCTGGTCTGCAACGGCTTCTTTCCAATGCAATTTCAAATATTCGCCTATCTGGTTTTGAAACACCTTCTTCTGCTGATGCGATGATCAAATCAAGATATTTTCGTACTCCAAGATTTTCTAATCTCTCAGAAGTTCCTAATGATTGGTTTGCAATTACACCAATTTTATAAATTCTACTTAACTTTTTCAAACAATCTTTAGTATCTGTATACAGCCTCTCGTATTGCGATTCCCATTTAGGTAATTTCACCCCCAATTGCCTTGCTACCTCTAAATCTCCTTTTTTGTTTTCTTTATAAAACGACATGGCATATTTATTAATTTGCTCGTAAGTTAAACCTGATAAATCCGCTATCCTTTTCATCCTGTCTTCATAAACTTTGCTTTCATCAACCAACGTCGAGCCAACATCAAAAAACAGCCATTTTATTTCTTCCTTCTTGGGCAGAAATCCTCTTTTCCTTGCTTCTTCCAGCAGTTTGGGTTGAATTTCCGGATAAGTCCAATTAATCGGTAGTTCATCCATAATTGCTATTTTTTCAATTTCACTGTGAAGCTCTTTTTCAAATGTATATATATCTGAGAAGAATAATTTTCCAAAAGTCTCCATTCCATCGAAATTATCTGGTGCAGTCACAGAATATATACAAATTGGAGTAATATCAAAAGTTATTGCTCCTGTTTCTTCATATAGTTCTCGTTTGGCTGTTTCAGAATATCCTCACCATCTTCTCTATGCCCTCCCGGCACTTCATATGTATCTCTTTCTTTATGCTTGCAAAATACCCACTTGCCGTTACTCTGTGAGATAATCACTGCAAATTTCAATAGTTCATCATTAACCGTATCATAAAATTTTACTTCCACCATATTTCCTCTCCATGTACATATCTATAATATTTCATTTTCAATAAAACCCGCAATACCATCTTCATCATTTGAACCAATTACAATATCAGCTCTCTCTTTTACCTCATCAATCGCATTCCCCATTGCAACACCTGTTCCACATAATTCAAGCATTCCGATATCTGCATAATCATCTCCAAATGCAATAATTGAATCTGTACTAAATCCACATACTTCCGTAATCTTCATAATTGCGTTTTCTTTCGTCACATTCTTTTTTGTAAACTTGTACCAAAATCCATCAGAGAAACGAATACAATCACAATCAGAGAGACTTCGAGTCAGCTTATCTGCCTTATCTTGATTAAATATCTCAACACACATTTTTAATGAACATTCGTTAAAATCTGAAAAATCTGTATAAATACTATCTCCCCAACTCTTATCTAACTTCTTAGGATCTATTTTATAATTCCAATAATGTGCATCTATTGTGTCTATCGTAATTTCGCAATCATTTCCACAAATATTTCTTGCCATGTCAATCATCACATTCGTTTCTTCTTCGGAAAATTCTGCCCTATAAATATATTCTGTTTTGTATTTTACTAATGCACCTCCACTCGATATTAAAATATCGGGCATCAATTCATTTAAAAATACCAAAGAGTTTTGCTCACTTCTGGAGGTGGAAACACCTATCAATATATCATTTCCCCTGCATTTTTTTAGAGCTGATAATGTTCTGGTTGATATTGTTTTGTCACTCTGTAATAAAAGTTCCGTCTAAATCAAATAAAAGAAGTTTGCATTTCTTCATATCATTTTTTCCTTTTCATTCTTCTGAATAATTACATTTGCATCAATTATTCTCCCCACAAATAGAGCCAAACTAGAGCCATTTGATAAAACAAATGCCGGAAGCCCGCATAAATACAGGCTTTCGGCATTCTAATCCGTTATTCGAACTCTACAAAGACTAACGCTTTTTGTTTAGGAATTATTCTCTGTAATGTTTCTCGTTCTTTTGATTATTTGATATATCCATATTATCCTGCCTATACGAGCTAATGTTATCATTTTGTTATCGGCATTGATAACACCTACTCGATAACTGTGGATAATAACTATATGTAGCATGTCAAATTATAAGCTATTTTGCTTAGAGATTCAACACAAAACTGAAATTTTACTTTTCCTTATATTCATCTGGTATTGCTATTTGAAATGTTTCACACAACAGCATCACATCATGCACATCATTTTTATCGTGTTCATATCCCAAATGAAGCATTACCTGACTCAATGGTTCAATACAAGAAACAGTTATATCTCCAACTTTTCCAATACCGGAAAAAGTTTTTGATGGAAATATATCTCCCTCATAAACAATTCCGTCATCTGTAAATTCAAAACAATGTAAATCAATGATTCTTTGTTTATCATCTTTCCAGACAGTATGACCATCCGTTGTATAATCAGTATTTACTTCCTCAAATCCATGCTGCTTAATCACATAAATATAATCATGATAATGTTTCAGTTCAACAAACAAATCAATATCATTGTGTATTCTTGATTCTCTTTTAAGAAGTGCATCAACACCCCATCCGCCATCTAAATATACTTTAATTTCGTTTTGCAAAGCATATTTTATAATTTCACATGCATCTTCTGTACGTACCATAATCTATCCTCCAAATTCAAATCTTTGTATGCTTTCCAACTCACTAAAAGCCTGAAATTTGTCAGTCTTTCATCCTTTTTGTTATCAATCACCAATTAGCTGTAATCCATTAGGATTTAGCTGATATATTTTATCGCACACCTCTTCAATATACTTTCTATCGTGAGAAATGCTAATGACAGCCCCCGGAAATTCTCGGAGCATTTTTCTTATTACCGGACCGGACAATGGTGAAAAATTTCTTGTCGGTTCATCCAGAATAAGAACATTTGCACCACTTAAGCTCATCCTCAAGAGAAGCACTTTCGCCTTTTGTCCGCCTGATAACTCCCGAATCGGATGCTCCATTTCATCTGGTGTGTATTTAAGTGAACCAAGGTATGTTCTAATTCTTGTACGCTCTTCTTTATCTCCTGTTTTATCAAGGTAATCAACCGGTGTAACATCCAAATCCAGCAGGTCTTCATAAGTTTGAGGCATATATTCTGCTTTAATGTCATTCCGATTTAGGAGTTCTTCCGCTATCTTTTTTAGAAGAGTCGTTTTTCCTGCCCCGTTGGCTCCTATCATACAGATTTTTTCTGAACCTTTTATTTTTAAATGAATTCCTTCTGCTAAAATTCTTTTGCCATCCGGAGTCACAAGCTTTGAAAGTTCATATTCTATGACCGTTTTTCCTGCGGGAATGTGTGAGTTTTCATCCCCTAATTTGACAAAGATTGCTTCTTCCTGTTCCGGCATCTGAGTCATATTTTCATCTTCTTTTTCAAATCTTCGTTCCATTGCCTTAACCGTATGCATTTTGTCCTTTAAGTTTTTGGCAACAGACGGTGCTTGTCTGGTACAACTTCTTAATGCACCTTGTACACTCTGCATAACTCTTTGATATTTTTCATCGCGAATCTTTTTCTCCCTACGGTCACTCAGTGCCCGCTGTTTTTGGATTTCAAATTTATGAAGCCGTTCTTCCACATAGCGTCTATAGGGAAGCTTTGCCACGGTATATCTCGCCTTTGTTTTTCGTATAATCTGCTCGATATGTATCACCATGTTGGCAGTACGCTCTATCAGCGTTTCATCGTGTGAAATAAAAAGCACAATGTGCTTCCAGTCATTTATGATTTTTTCCAGTAATGTAAGCGTCGCAATGTCGATGTCATTGGAAGGTTCGTCCAACAACAGCACAGAAACATCGCGAATGAAAAGCCTCATAAGTTGTGTCTTGACTTTTTCGCCTCCTGAAAGACTACCCATTGTCTGGTTACTGTAGAAAAAATCATTTTTCATTCCAAATTTTCCCGCAATAACAGACAATTCTTTAGGCGTTTTCTCCCAGAATATTTCCTCTTCAGAAAAATATTCGTATATTGTTTTTTCCTTATCTTCATCGAGCATCTCCTGCGGAAGATAACCAAGACGTTCGTGTCCCATTATCCTTTCCCCATCTGCTTCTATATAGTTTTCTACAAGCGACGGATTGTATATCCACTTCATTAATGTCGATTTCCCATTTCCCTCTTCTCCAATAATAACTGCCTTATCTCCATCATTTAGCACAAGGTTGAAATCATTAAGAATTATTCTCAGGTCTTTTTTATGTGTTAAATTTAATTTTTTTATCTGCAACATTAAAGTTTCTCCTTTTCGAAGTCTGAGCCAATTATTATTTTGAACACACAAAAACGAGTCTTTTTTGCATACGCAAAAATAGACTCGCTAAATAGACCCTTATTTCTTTTCCAAAAGGAAAACAAAGGAAATGCCTCTTGCGATAATCCAACTTAAGCGTACACAAAACAAACCTATTCTCTACAGGCTCAATAACTATATGTGTCTTACTTAAATCAAATTATCTATTAATCATTTCCTCACCTTACACAAAATGTGCCTTTCTTTCTTCTAATGGCAATACTATCATACTGTATTTTTTGTGTCAATACATTTCACCTTATGGAAGTGCAAATTAAAATTTTCACTTCCTAATTATACATCCAACCATTACGAAATTCAATCTTTCACAACCTCTTTACAACCACAACCACAGCACTCCAGCAAACGCAGGAGCACCATACCGTAAAACGCTTATGTGTAAATCAACTCCGTTCCTACAACTTCCCTCACACAAGCCTGAATATTATTCATTCTTCCAATCCATTCGTAGGGATTATCTTTCTTTAATTGTTCCGTCACATCTTGTCTGTCGGCATATTCCTTTACCAGTCGAAGAAACATATCCTCTGCTTGCTTATCGACTTCTGCAAGATAACTATGCAGCTTTCCGCTTGTCAGCAGGTTCATATATAACACTTTATAGTGTTCCTTTAAATGCCTTGCATGTCGTTTCCCCCATAAACCAATCGGCTCTATTTCTTCTTCGGCTGGTACTGTGATGTTCGGCAATAAATAATCACCCACCTGTCTATAAGTTCCGCCCATTTCTTCAAAAATTGTCTTTGTCATTTTCCTTTTCCTCCTGTGATTTTTGTCTATCGTGATCGTGTATTATCACGCTTGCGACCTTTAACTGTTCTTGCCTGCTCCAACAAATCATCTATCTGTTTGCGACCAAAAACCTTACGGAGCAGGCTGTAATCTTTATTTTCTGCTTTTAGGATTTTGTTTTCTTCGGTCAATCTTTCATTGACTTTCTCCAAACGCTGATTGGTGCGGTATAACTGTGCATTCGCTGTATTCAGCCTATGATAGTTGTCCCACCCCTCAAAGCAGCGGGCAAGCACCGTTTTGACAAGTTGCTTCAATTTCCTTACAACCGGCTCTGCCATTTTGGTTTTATATGCCTTTGCAGTCATAAATTTCTCTGGTTCTGGCAACTGATATTTCGGTGCAGTATCAAGCTCTATTTCAAGATTTGACAGCTCGTCTTTTGCCTTATCATAGTTCAATACTCGTTCCGACAACACATCAAATTCAATCTGTTTCTGCTCGATTTTCGCACCTAATGCCGCCACTTCTTTTTCTCTTTCCTGCTTTTTATAATCCAAAACAGAAAGATGTTTTTCGTGTGTGCCTAAATGTTCCCACTCAATCCCATAACGTTCCATCACCGCCGCAAGCTGTTCTTTTTCGGACTGTATCCATTGCGACCACTCCGTATCGCCACGACTGCCGCCCTTAAAACCTTGCGTTGCAAGAGCCTGCTTTAGTGACACTCTTGTATCAAGTCCACGCTTGCTGCCTGTGGTAAAAGGTACAAAATCTATGTGCAGATGTGGTGTAGCTTCATCCATATGCAGATGAGCCGAGAACACCCGAAGCTGTGGATTTCGCTCCTGAAAACCCTGATAGTATTCATCTAAAATCTGCTTTGCCAGTTCTCCGTTTTCCGTATCGGCGTTCATATTTCCCTTACCGCCCACCTGTAAAATGATTTCGTGGAACGGTTTTTCCTGCTTGGAACTTCGGATTTTTTCATAATAATCTTTTATCTTTCGGTCTGACCTTATCTGCTTGGCATTGTATCTTTCCAATGCTTCATCAAACAATTCGTGATAAACTGTCTTTATATTTTCATTGCAGTAGTCGATATTGAGATGAGTACGAGTTCCGTCTACATTTTCTGCTCGGAACTTTCGGCTATTGTGATTGACCGAGCCTTTACCGACCATTGCACTTATCGTTCTCTGCATTTTTTCATCTCCCATCTGTAAATTTCAACATTCTCAGGTTTTGTTACTTTTGTCAAAAGTAACGCAAAAGCACTTTTGACGGGTACACCCATCAAAAATGCGACCTGTAAACAGGTTTTGCGTTCTCCGAAGGCTCTCCGAGGGGTGAGCGTGTGCCGGTGGCACACACGCCTGCGAACCGACCGAGCCAGCAGGCGAGACCAAAGAGCCGCCTTTGAAAAGGCACTCTCTGCACACTCCCCTAAACTTTATCCGGTGTCAAAGTGTGACGATGGTGACAATGTTTTTCACAGCGTGCTGCTCTCAAAAACATTGACACCTTTGACACCGTTTGTCACGCCGTCTGCTCGGTTTCTTTCCAAAGTGAAACCTTTCTTCCGTCGTGTGTGCGGCTGTTCTGATAACGGATACCGTAATCACGAAACAGCCTGCTTGCGTTGATACTGAGCCTTAAAGAAAGTACATTCGGCTTTATATCCACCGCAAGCCTTTCGCAAAGTTCCGAAGCAGTTCCTTCCCATCTGTCACTTTCCGAAAAGAGCGTATCCGCTATCTTCTCAAGCAGAGGTTCGGGCGGTTCTTTCCACATCTCCGTTTCCGATTTTGCAAAGTTCCACACCAATCGCTCGCTGTCCCTTACAAGATGGATTTTCATATCCTGCTGGTCTCTGCCAGCAACATCAAGTGTGGCATTGTTGGAAGTACGCTTGTCCTTACTGAGAACAAATGCACCGTCTGCCGCACCCATCAGACCATTCGTGCCTGAAATCATATCGAATATATCTTCCGATTTTTGTTTGCGTGTATGATGAACAATAAGCATTGAAACCTTGTAACTGTCTGCCAACGCTTTCAGCCTTGCCACAACATCATAATCACTTGCGTAGCTGTAATCTGCTCCGCCTGCTTCACGCACACGCTTTAAGGTGTCTATGATAATCAAGCCTGTGTCTGGGTGTTCCCTCATAAACCCTCTTATCTGTTCTTCCAGTCCGCCATTGACCGTTTTACATTCCGTTGCGAAATACAGATTGCCTGTCTCCTTTGCACCGAACATCTGAAACAATCGCTTCTGCAAACGTGGGTAATCATCTTCAAGGGCAAAATAAAGCACCGTTGCCTTACGCACCTTATACTCCCAAAGCGGTGTGCCTGTGCTGATATGATAGGCAAGCTGTGCCATCATAAAGCTCTTTCCCACTTTCGGGGAACCTACGAAAAGGTAAGTTCCCCTTTGGAGCAGACCGTCGATAAGTGGTGTCTGAACCTCAAACACCGTATCATACAGCGTTGTCATTGATACTGTTTTCAGATAGGAAGGGTCTAACTGTCTGAGTATTTCCCTTTGCATTTCTTCAAAAGATTGCTCGTACCCCTTGAAATCCGTATCCTGATTGACTATACTATTGTCAGTACATTTGGAAAGTGACTGTTCCGCATCTGTTGCCGCAGATACATTTGGAATAGTCATTTCTTTTTTATTCTCCATTCGCATCCTCTCCTTTCAAACCGCCGAGAATAATGGAAATCAGTTCTATTACACTCAGCAGTTCATCATCCACACCTTTTCCTGCTTCAATCCTTTTCAGTTCCGCAAGGCTGTGGCAAATTCCGTTTTCAACGCCTTATACACTCTCGGATTGCCCTGTACCACCACATCCTGATTTAAGCAACGGCGGTAACAATACTCCTGTTTTGGCAATCCTGATAGAGCTACAGCTCTGTTAATGAGTTCGTTTTCTTCGGGCGATACTCGAAACCCTACTGTGATATTCCTCCAACGATTTTTGTTATCTCTGTTCTTAGCTGACATTTTCAAAATCTCCTTTCCCTAAATCATCTAATTTTTCTGCCATCTCAATCTGCTTTGACGGAAAGAGGTGTGCGTACTGATAAGTAATATCAATACTTTCGTGACCAACTCGGTCAGCAATCGCCACCGCAGAAAAGCCCATATCAATCAAGAGTGAAATGTGGCTGTGACGGAGATCGTGAATGCGGATACGCTTCACGCCTGCCGCCTTTGCCCCTCTGTCCATCTCGTGATGAAGATAGCTTTTCGTCACCGTAAAGATACGGTCTTTCTTCTTCAATCCGTAAAGCATACCGAGATATTCTTTCATTTCCTCACACAGAAACTTCGGCATTTTAATCGTGCGGTTGCTCTTTTTCGTTTTCGGAGAAGTAATCACATCCTGCCCTTTCAAACGCTGATAGGATTTATTGATTGTGACTGTTTCCTTATCAAAGTTGAAATCTGCCGGAGTCAAAGCTAACAGCTCGCCCTCTCGGATACCGCACCAGTAAAGCATTTCAAACGCATAAAAGGAAACAGGCTTGTCCATCATCTCAAAAGAGAATTTCTTGTATTCTTCCTTTGTCCAGAACAGCATTTCCTTGTGTTCCTCACGTCCCATATTTCCCACCTTTGCCGCAGGATTGGAACGCAGTTCATAGTAGCGGACAGCGTGATTGAAAATGGCGGACAACTGATTGTGCAGCGTTTTCAGATACGTCTGTGAATAAGGCTTTTTCTTCTCATCACGATAGGCAAGCATTTCATTCTGCCAAGTAATAATCTCCTTTGTGGAAATCTCGCTGATTTTCAGTTTCCCGAAATACGGAAGTATCTTTGTGCGTATGATATGCTCTTTGGTAAGCCACGTGTTTTCCTTCAAACGGTTCTTCACATCATTGATATAAAGCTCCGTAAAGGCTTCAAAACTCATATCAAGGTCTGAAGAAGTCTGCAATTTGAACATTCTTTCCCATTCCTGTGCTTCTCGTTTGGTAGCAAAGCCACGCTTGCATTTCTGCTTGCGTTCCCCTTTCCAGTTCACATACCTTGCCATCACATACCAAGTACCGTTATCTTCATTCTTAAATACCGGCATTTACATTTCCCCCTTTCCTGCTCCGTAGAGCCTTTCGTAAAAATACTGGCGATTTACACGCCCTGCAATCGTAATAAAGCCCTTTGCTTTCAATTCCTCATTTAATTGTCTGATGAGTTTATATGCATAAGGTTTTGATACGTTTAGTTCCTGAGCCACATCTTCGGCTCGGATAAATCTGTTTTCCATATCCTTTTTCTTCCTTTCTTAAAATAATTTTTTGCTTGCCGCTTTCTCCGTGTTAAAGTTCCAACAGGCACTCCTGCTTGTCGGCAGGCGCTGTGCTGTCCCAATGCACCGCAGTACATCAGGCGCTCGCTCGTATAGGGGTTCCCGAAAAGTCGGAGACTTTTGGGGAAGAGGAGGAGCAGTGCAGCGAATGAGCTTTTGTGCTTGCACACAAGCGAACGATACGGAACTTGCTCCGACGAGGTCTTGGCGGTTTGGCTTTTCGGACGGTCATTCAGTTGTCGCATTAAGCATATTTGTTTAATTCGTAATTTATTTTACTAAACATATTTGCTATTGTCAAGTGGTTGCAAAGAAAATATTAAACATTTTTGTTTCGGTTTTTCTTGACTTCCACTAAACATTTCTGCTATACTTATTTCACTAAATATAAAAGGAGCGTATCATTATGGCTATCAGCGAAAGAATACATTTTTTCAGACTAATGCGTGGTATGACACAAAAGTATCTCGGTACAGCAATCGGTTTTCCAGAAAAGAGTGCTGATGTGCGTTTGGCACAGTACGAAACTGGTACACGCAAACCGAAAGCAGACCTTACAAATGCATTGGCACAGGTGCTTGATGTTTCTCCACAGGCTCTTGATGTTCCTGACATAGACAGCTATATCGGTCTTATGCACACTCTGTTTACCCTTGAAGATATTTACGGTCTTACTGTCAGTGAAGCAGACGGAGAGGTATGCTTAAAGGTCAACAAGGACAAAGGCAGAGAAGCATATGAACTCCTCAAAATGCTGTATGCTTGGAAAGAACAGGCAGACAAGCTATCTTCCGAAGAAATCAACAGAGAAGAATACGATAACTGGCGTTACCATTATCCAGAGTTCGACACCACACAGCGTTGGGCAAAAGTTCCATCACAGGAATTAAGTGACGCTCTCGTGGAAGCATTCAAAGACCACTTGAAAGATAAATAAGCACCTACAGGACCTGCCACTGGCAGCTCCCTACAGATGCTTTGGCAACGACAAAAAAGCCCTTAACTATGGTTATTAACCACAGCTAAGGGCTTAGTTTATAATATGGAATTTGTTCAGAGCCAAGCTCCGAACTTTAGTCTGCAAGCCACCTGTTAATTGTTCCGTTACCCATAAACCACTGGATAACAAGAATAATGGCACTTGCTATGACTGTTATCAATTTGTTATCAAAAGACTAATCGAAATCGCTGAAACCCGCATAAACACTGGCTTTTTTAAGCAACTCGATTTATTCGAATTCCAGACAGACAGTACGGAGTATTAACGCATATAGACGATTTTAAAGGCTTTTTAACCAGTTAAGAGCAACATAGCCACATAATCTAAATTTTAAAAATGCAATAAAAATGCAATGAGTGACACGACTACTTGCTATACTTCCATCGGCTTCTTCTTGATACCAACACTATGAAAAGTCCGATTACAATTAAATATACTTTGAAAGGAAGATCACCATGAATTACAAATTAGAACTCAAACAAATCGTGGAATTTCCACGCTGTCGCATTTACCGTGACTTCATACAAACTTTAATCACTACCAAGAGCATCCGAACTACCGGGGGCTCTTTTCTTTTTTATTATCTGGTATTATGCTCCTATGCAAATTACCGCACATCCTACCGCCGGATGGAACACATTACCTATACCATTGGTCCAGGAGAGTGGATCTGCACAGTCACAGATCTTCAGGAATGGTTTCGCTGCCGTTTCCAACATCAAGCGTTGTCCATCCTTCGATTTTTTGAAGAGCAGAATTACATTACCTACTCTCTTCTCGGCAAAAACCGCCTGGTCAAATTCAAAATATCAGACTGGCCCAAAGACAATACCGTATTGGAATACAACTATCCCTGTAAAAAAGATACAGGGTTTTTCTTTTTCCCGATTGCCAAAGTTCACGAACTAATTGGCATTGGAAAATGCTCGGAAATGGATGTTATTCTGGATCTGTGGATTCATGCAGTTTACAACGATTCCTCTGTCCTGGGATCTGATTCCGGTCCCATTGTCTATTACCGGGATAATACCGGAAATCCCCTTACCAGCTTTAATGAACTGGGTGAAAGGTGGAGTCTGTCAAAGGCATCGGTATCACGACTCTTGAAGAAACTGGAGGAAAAAGAATACATTACACTTATCTCATTTACAGGAAAACACGGAAGCGTAATTTATCTCAACAATTACCTGTCCGTGATGTTTAATATCAGCGACGTTATGATTGACAAGGAGGAGATCGCTATGAAGATGCAATTACCAATCCATGTACCTGAAGAAATCACTATTGAGGATTCTGCTTCTGTTAGCGTTTCAGAAACTGTCACAGACTCACAAATCACCGTTACAAAAAATGATTCCTGCGTTCCAGATTCACACATGAAATTTATCGTGCAAAAAGTCGCAGAACTATTGGATTCACAAGGGATTCCATGTTGCCACTGCTCCAAAACCCGCTATATATTATCTCCATTATCAGCCTGCAAAGATATATTTAATACATTTACTCTAAATATTATCTGTCCCTACGGAAATGCCGCTTATCGGTTTGAGTTGTCCGTAAGTCCAGGGGATGAGTCTGCCCAAAAGATGCCTGCCGTGGCAGAGCCTTCTGCACTGAAAGGGGGGGGAATAGACATGGCAAACCGCAATACACAGGGATTTCCTTCACCCGAAGAAGATCCACGTTTTCACGACACCTATCAGTTTTTACGCAGATACCGGGATGCAACCTACAGCCTGAAGGTAGTCGTACACCAGATGGAGCACCAGTTTAAGCTCCAATACGACAATGACATCGACAAATTTCTGGACTCCATCTATGCTGCCGGGGCTGATCTTACCGGAAGCGACATCGAACAACGGGCAAAAAGTATTGCCAGAAGCAACCAGATGCTGAAGCTTTTGGAATCATCCATCGATCTCCTCCGGAACAATCACAAGCATGGGGAACAGTATTACTGGATTCTCTACTACGCTTTTCTCTCTCCACAGGAAATGAAAAATACAGATGAGATATTGGATAAGCTGGCTCACCACATCACCAATATTTCCTACCGCACCTATTACCGGAAACGCAGGGCTGCGATTGAAGCACTCAGTACCATCCTTTGGGGATTTACTGCAAAAGAGACATTGGATACGCTCAACAAGTTCTTTCCAGAGTAATACATATCGCCTATCTCCTCGGCTTTTCGTAATATCATAAAAATGTTATACTAAAAAATGCAAAATATATATTGACTCTCACGGAACGTCATAGCGTACAGTTATCTTATCAGGAACAGGAGGTCAGCAACTATGAGGACAGTCAAAGAAATATCAGAACTTACAGGTATCAGCGTTCGCACGCTTCACTATTACGATGAAATCGGGCTTTTAAAACCAACACAAAAAAGTGATGCGGGATACCGGCTTTATGACGATAGGGCATTGGAAATATTACAGCAGATTCTGTTTTTCCGTGAGTTTGACATTCCTCTGAAAGAAATCAAAGCTGTTCTGGAGAATCCTGCTCTTGAAAGGAACCAGATCTTGCAAATGCAGAGAAAAATGTTGGTAGCAAAGAAAGAACGTATGGAACATCTGATTGCCAGCATTGATGATATCCTGAAAGGAGAGAATAAAATGGATTTTGCGATTTTTAGTAAAACGGAAGTTGAAGAAATGTTCCAAACTATGTTTGAACATATGCCTGACAATATGAAAGAACTTGCTGTAAAAGAGTTTGGAAGCATTGAAGAATGGAAAAAGCATTATATTAAGACAGTTTCATCAGAAGAAATGCAGAAAGGCTATGCTAAAGTTGTTGAGTGGTATGGAGGAAAAGAGCAATTCCTGTCTGTTGCCAACAATCCTATTAGCAAAGAGGCTGCAGAAAGTTACAACCAACAATTTGACAATCTTTTATACAAATTAGCAGCTAAAAAAGTATGTTCACCAGATTCTTCTGAAGTAAGAGAACTTGTTTCCGAATACGGTTTTCTTATGAAACAACTTTCACAGATAAAGAAAGAACACGGTCTGATGGTTGCACAGGCTCAATATTACCGTAATGAAAAAATCAAACCTATGATAGATGAAAAATACGGCAATGGTACAGCCGAATTCTTCGCACAAGCTTTCGAAGCATTTTATAAAGACAAGTAATCATTAGAACTACACAAAAGCACAACAATACACCATGCAGGGAATCAAAATGGTTTCCTGCTTTTTTTATGCCAACCAGTGAAAATGGCACAGAAATGACCTGCTTCTGCGATTGAAGCGTAAAATTACCCATGCTACAATAGGTATTGCTTATAGTTTTCCTTATTTCCAGCACCCATAGATGGTGCTTTTTTTGTACCTGTAAATTCAATCGCTGACAGCAGGTTCTATGTACTTTGTACGTACACTATACTTACAATACCAAACGTATCCTGTACGTACAGCCATATGTATAAAGTTTCCTATTATATATAGAAGGGAGTCAATCATGAAAACAAGGAACGAAATCTATCAAGGAGAGGGAGCCAAGCTCTTACGGTTCATTACCACTTACCATACTCTGAGGTATGACCAGGTTTTACAACTTTTCTCCCGACATGAGCAGTCTATCAAGTCATTGATTACCAGCCTCATCAAACAAGGGCGCATCATTTACGATAAAGAGCATGACCTTCTTTGTGACAGCCAGCAGTCTGCTGAGAATCCTGACTATGCTATAATTACATGCTTCTGGGTACTGCTGGATTTTAAGAAAGGTGTTGTATACCACACCAGTGGCGAATTTCCAATCAAGCTCAATTTCTTTTCGCAAGATGAACAATACGAAATCATCTATATCGGTGAAGAACAGGAGGCTCTGATCAATCATGTGATGGAAAGTATCCCATCACATGGTTCCAAACGCCTGATTGTCTTAGAATCCGAAAGCCAGGCTGCCAAAATCACCATTGATGATGTAGCCGCTTACTGCCTTGTAAATGAATCCGGTGCTGTCAGTTACTACATGAGAAAGTAGGTTATTATGACGCAAAATACACCAACCATTTACCAGCGGCTTGAAAAACTGGAAGGGGAGCTGCAAAAACTGACGAATACCGTTTACGCTCTGAAGGTCACTGATATCCAGAATTATGATAAAAATTTTGAGGAACTGAGCGTCAGTGCTGCTCTTCGGGCGGAGCGGATTGCCTGCCAGATGCGTAACCTTGTCTGTCCGGCTCTCTCCCCAAATCAAGCAGCTTATCTTCCCAAAGCGGCAGATGCACAGGGAATGCGGATTGCAGAACAGCAGGGGATTCTCACCATTACGCTTCCCGGACTGCTTCCGAAACGAAGAGTCCACACAAACACTGCATTTCTCCATGAACCGCTTAATTATATGCTTCGGGAGTATGTAAAACAAAATGCCCTGCCCCTCTATCGTGACTGCGTGATATGTTTCAGTCAAATATATGACAGGGAACTTCCTCAAAGACGTATCCGGGATTATGACAATCTGGAGTTTAAACAGATTCTGGATACACTTTGTACTTATGTTCTGACAGATGACAGCGGCTTTTTCTGTGATTCCTACTACACGACACAGCTTGGCTTAAAGGACTGTACACTGGTATCGGTTATGGAAAAAGCTGACTTTCCGAAATGGCTGCAGAACCAGAAAAATCATCACGAAAGCATGTCGGAAAATCTCCTGACTTCTCAGGCAGAAATCCGACATCGGTAAGAACCACCGCAGGGAACTTTGTTTTCTTGCTTTTTTTATCTCCAAACCACCGGAGATTTACCCAAGTATAGGCTTGCATGGGTAAGAACTGAATTGAGGTGATGCTTATTTGATAAGACCTGACACTACGAAATACCGCTTACTGGAAATGATAGGGATGTGCGGGGAATTTCCCGCAGACCAGCTAAACAGACTCATCCCAAGTGCCTCCTATGCGGAAAAACTCATTACGGATTTGAAGGCGGAACACCTCATCCGTACCCACTACCGGGATGCTCTCAGAGGCTACCGTCTTACAAAAGCTGCGAAAGAGATGCTGTTATCTGTCTCGCCGCTACGCTTCCAGTGCTATCTGACCGGCAATACCGAGACGAACCTCATCCGAAGTGAAGTATCCCGACGTATCCGCTTACATCAGAAAGCCGAAACGTATCTGACACTCCTTCATGCCGGGATTCCCTTTTATCCGGATGTAAAACCTGACATCTTCTGTAATCACCGCGAAGCTGGTTCCATCGGTATGCGAAGCCTTCCTCTTTTTTACGCTTCCAGAGAAATTAAGGAATTGGGCCCGGAGACCACGAAGATTAGGAACTCCCGCAGCATGGGCATCCTGATGGCACCGCAATGTGTCTATGTCCTTTATAACACGGGAAACGGAGTCCTGAAATGGGAATATCGAACGGAAGTCCGCTTAAACGCCTTCCTGCAGCATTACCTGCAAGGCTACCCTTACAACGGACATCCACAGATCCGGGCAATCATGACCGGAACCGACATGGAAATGGCTTTCCGGCTGTTTACCAGTACCGGAGGCTACAAAAAGAGCCTGTTTATGCTGGACACCTCCTTCGAGCATTTCCATTACCTTCCCAATACTCCGGAAGGGGAAGTGCTTTTAAAACTGCTGGTTCACCCTGAGATCATGGAAAAGCTGGACAACCTCCTGCTGTCCGATCTGGGCTGCCGCAGCGATTCAATTCCACTGGAACATGATGCCACGGATGCTTCCGGGAACCCCATCCTTCTTGCTTATGATTTTGACATGCAGCGAATCAACCGGTTCAATACCGGCTTAAATGTATACGGCAGATCCGGGAACCTGATCTGTTTCGATTTTCAGATTCCGGTCCTGAAAAAATACTTAACTGCCACAATCCATTTCTCCAGTATTGACCTTTGCAAATTCAAAAGGGGGTTTTTACATGAACCGTAAATGGTGGAAGCTCATTTATATGCTTCCGATCACCTTCTGCACCCTCTATGCAGGAGGCTATGTTGCTCAATTTATCCGCAACTATCAGACCTGGGAATCTGCCGGCAATTTTGCCGGAAACGGAACTGCCCCGCAGATCCCCTCCCCGCACCCGCTCGCCTGTCTGGATGCCCTGACTGCTTTCCCGTACAATCTGTATGGGATTTTTCTATGTCTGGCAGCTTTTGGACTCCTGACCTTCCTTCTCATGCGTATGGGATTTGACCGAAACGGGGAAATAACAGACCGGGGCCGGAACCTGAATTATTCCACAAAGGGAACCTATGGGACTTCCGGTTTTATGACTTTGGAGGAAATGCATCAGGTACTGGAGCTTACGAATGATGTCAAGAAACACAAGGGAACCATTCTTGGAAAACTGAACGGAAAAGCCGTTTGTCTCCCGAAGGATACCCGCATGAACCGGAATATTGCCGTTTACGGTGCCAGCGGTTCCATGAAAAGCCGGGCCTTTGCACGCAACATGATCTTCCAGTGTGTTGCCCGCGGGGAAAGCCTCATCATCACCGATCCAAAATCGGAATTGTACGAAAGTACAGCCACTTACCTTGAGAATGCCGGATATATCGTGAAATCCTTTAATCTTGTAAACCCGGAAAACTCGGATAGTTGGAATTGTCTGGGTGAAATTGGCGGACAGGAAACCATGGCACAGGTATTTGCTGATGTCATCATCCAGAATACCGGTTCTGCCAAAGGCGATCACTTCTGGGACAATGCCGAGATGAACTTATTAAAAGCTCTGATTCTCTATGTGGATCAGGGATTCCCACCGGAGGCAAAGAATATCGGACAGGTATACAAACTCCTGACCATGAGTTCGGAAAAAGAACTGAACAGCCTCTTTGACCTGCTTCCGGTCTCCCATCCGGCAAAAGTCCCCTACTGCATCTATAAGCAGGCAAGTGACACGGTACGTTCCGGCGTCATCATCGGACTCGGTTCCAGACTTCAGGTATTCCAGAACAAGCTGATCCGCCAGATCACTTCCTATGATGAGATCAACCTGACGCTGCCGGGAAAAGAAAAATGTGCATACTTCTGCATCACTTCGGATCAAGACAGCACTTTTGATTTTCTTTCTTCCCTGTTTATGACCTTCGTATTTATCAAACTGGTCCGTTATGCAGACACCTATGGGGAAGATGGAAAACTGCCGGTTCCGGTACATATCCTGGCTGATGAGCTGGCGAATACGGGAGCAATCCTATCGCTCAACAAAAAGATTTCCGTGATCCGAAGTCGAAACCTCAGTATTTCCTGCATTTTCCAAAACCTGCCTCAGATGCAGAACCGGTATCCCTTAAACCAATGGCAGGAAATCATCGGGAACTGCGACACTCAGCTATTTTTAGGCTGTACGGATGAGGTAACTGCTACATTTATCTCTAACCGCTCCGGTGATGTGACCGTTGGTGTCAGCAGCGAAGCCAAACAATTAAATAGCTGGAGGGTATCCGATTATACACCGGAATACCGCCAGACCAGATCCATCGGGAAACGAAAGCTCTTAACTCCGGATGAGATCCTGCGGCTCCCGCTGGATACTGCACTGATTATCCTGCGTGGTCAGAAGGTACTGCAGGTAGAAAAATACGATTACACCCTGCACCCGGATGCCCAAAAACTCATTCCCCGGAAGGCTTCCGAACATATTCCGGAATGGAGAAAAGGAGCATGTAGTGAAGAATATACGTACACTCCAACTATTCCTGCTTCCCACCCGAAAAAAACCGCTTCTTATGGAAAGCAGAAAAAGAAAAAAGCTGAACCGCACTTTGACCAGCAAAGCGTTTATCAGGAACCTGGCTATCACGATTTCCCGGATGACTTCTCAGCAGATAACTATTCGGATCACACAGACATGGTTCCTTTAGATAAAGATTCTATCATGTCATAATTTGAAAGGAGACACTATGATGCCAAACGAAACAACCAACACACCTATTTTAACTCTGGATTCCGATGCGAAGCTGGAAACAGCCCAGTCCATTTCAGACCTTACCTGGCATGAGATCCAGAATGCCTACCGTACCCGCCGGATCTTAACCGGAATGCTTGGCGGTATCGAGAAAACAGAAAACGGCAGCCTCATTGCCGTGGTTTACTACAAGGATTTCCGTACTGTCATCCCAGTAACTGAGATGATGATCCATCTCATGCAGGATGAAGCACACGATTATGGGGAGCTTGCTCTGCGGCAGAACAAAATCCTCAACAATATGCTTGGATGTGAGATTGATTTTCTGATTAAGGGATTAGATCCGAAGACACGCAGCATTGTCGCCAGCCGGAAAGAAGCGATGCTGAAGAAACGCCAGATCTTCTATCTGGATAAAGATGCTTCCGGAATGCCGAAAGTTTATGAAGACCGTATCGTGCAGGCAAGAGTCATTGCTGTTGCGGAAAAGGTAGTCCGGGCAGAAATTTTCGGTGTGGAAACCTCCATTCTTGCCAGAGACCTGTCCTTCGACTGGATGGGTGATGCCAGAGAACGCTTCCAGGTAGGCGATCACATCCTGGTACGCATCCTGGATGTGCGGGCAGACTCACCGGAGCAGGTCATTGTCCACGCAGATGTCAAAAGTGTGGAAGGCAACACCAGCAAGGAAAACATGAAAAAATGTAAGATTCAGGGAAAATACGCCGGAACTGTGGAAGACATCCATAAAGGCACCGTCTTTGTCCGGCTCTCCATCGGTGTCAATGCCATTGCCCACTCCTGCTATGACAGCCGGACAGTCGGGAAAAAGGATCAGGTATCCTTTGTGGTGACGCATATTGATGAAGAGCGTAATGTTGCCCTCGGCATCATCACCCGCATCATCAAGCAGACCATATAAGGCTTCCACCTTATTTTTAAATAGCTTTTTTTCATATACAGCACCAATTAGTCCAGCAAATACTCACGATACAGCTACATAAGGTGACAGAATAAAGTATTTTTCAGACCATTACCTTATTGTACTGAAAACGGTAACGTGTTATACTGATTCGGTATTACTGAACCGGAAAGACGGATGCATTTCGATTTTGCCCTCTAGTATCCAAGGAGGGTGATGCCCATGAATACAATGGAAGTATTGACTTTACTATTGGTAATTTTTGCGGCTTTGACTTATATAGATCGACATAATAAGAAATAGCATCCACGACCCTAGGAAAGTTTTGGATGCTATGACTTATACATAGAATATAAAATTTAACTGAGGGCATCAGATTTTGCATCTGAATACCTTTCTTGAGTTCATTATACACTGGGGGATTTGAGAAATCAAGTCCCCCTTTTTATTATGACATTGATTAGTATCTGCATTAAACATCAGAAATTTATATTCTTACTCACTGAAACGAATTCTCTCTATCAATGAATCTTTCCTTACTGACTTTGCAATGAATATTGCCAATAACATCTGTATCACAAACAATGTTAAAATTATAATAATAGCTGCTGTTACCGGATAATGGTATGTGCTGATATCAAACATTCCTGTACGCTTTGCATATAAAAACAACGGATATCCTGCAAGACTTCCCACTCCGATACTGATAATAAGAGTGCCTACTGTATAGAATATACCTTCCAACTGGAGCATCTTCATCAACTGACGGTCCGACATTCCGATTGCCTGCATCATGCCAAGCTCCTTTTTTCGCACATGGACACTATTGATCATTGTGTTAATCAAGTTCATAATGCTGATTGCTGCCAGAATGATGATAAATGCATAACATGCACCTCTAGTCATCTGTATGGCATTTTCCCATGTATCGTACTCATTCTTCCAGGTACGCATCTGCAGTCTGCCTGATCCATCCACAATAGCCTGTAGAGATGCTTCCAGTGCCTCATCATAATCCTTATCTGCAATCACCTGAAAATAGCTGGAAGAATTATTTATGGTAAGTTTCTCTGCCCCTTCTTTTGCCATGATAAGACAGTTATAGTTTGTCAGACCTGTTCCATATTCACCAATTGCTGCCACTTCAATCTCTTTTTTGAAAGGTATTATCTCCATCATGAATATTGAGTTTCAGCTTATCTCCCACTTTAATATCTGGATACCAGTGAAGTAGCGCGCGGTCCAGAATCACTTTATCCCCGGATTTCAATTCCTCGTATGTGACATTGCCTTCAGTGATTCCTTTTTTCAGCTCTTCTGCGTATTCTTCCGGCACTCCATTGATAAATTCGGTTCCAATTTTTTCTTCAAAAGGTCCTCCTGATACCTTCAACGCGGTAAACACATCTACCGCTCAACACCGTCAAGCTCCTCTATCTGCTGCTTTAGTCCTTCATTTAATGGATTATTCTTTTGAACCTCCGCCCATTCATATTCAGGATGCTCTTTATTCCCGGATTCCACAATTGGAGAAATCTCATATTGCCCCACAATCGAACTCTTTGCACTTTCCATCGGATTTGCACAAGACAGCACCGTTGCTACCATCATGACAAATATTCCGGTAACGGCCATAGATACAATCGTGATAGTACTCTTCTTTTTATTCTCTGCAAGATTTCTCTTGGTCAGTCGTCCGATATTCAGAAATTGATATCCCTTCCTGCTGCTTTTCTGTCGCTTACTGCCTCCCTGGTAACGCATAGCTTCTATTTCTGATACCTTCGCCGCCATACGCATAGGCTTCATCAGTGACAGATACACTGTACACAGAGTCACTGCAATTGCCAACAGATAAATCCACCAATAATAAAGTTGGACTTCTCCTTTAGCTACAACCTTGTATGCCTCTGTTATAAGTACGTTTGAATCCTTTGCATGTTCTACAAACTGGAGAAGTACAACTTTCACAGCAACTGTTCCGATCAAAAGTCCTATCGGAATGGCAAACAACGCCACTCCCATTCCCTCTCTTAGTACGATTTGTCTAAGCTGCCGTTTCGTAGCCCCGATTGCCTTTAACTTTCCAAATTCCCGAACCCTCTGGTTCATAGATACATAATAAACACTATAAATTGTGATAATGCCCGCCAATACAACAATAAGCATGATTCCTACAATCACCGGAATTGTAGCCGGATCCACATAATTTGCTGCAAGATACTCTTTATTAATATTCATGTCATCCTCGGAAATCCCGAACTGTCTGGCAATATTCTGTATCGTCTCTGTATAATCTGCAGTCGTATTTCCTTTCTGTCCATTCACCTGAAGTAAAAACCGATATTTCACCTGTTCTACCGGTATCTCCGCTTTCAGAAAGGCCTCTGAAACCAATGATGTATATTGTTTTTGTTCTTTGCTGCTCTCATTATCTGCTAAAAAACCACAGATTCGAAAGTCTTTCTCCTTCGTATAATCCAGTCCGTCATCTTTCAGAATCTGATAAGGTACTGTGATAGTGTCACCGATTTTCCCATTCTGTCCTAATGCTTCCAGTATTCCTTTTGAAACCACAATATCATTTTCTTTCTGCGGAAGTTGCCCCTCTTTCAGCTTCACTTTATAAAGTTCCATCCCTGTTCTGTCCATATACATCATGGAAACCGTCGCATCTTCCAGATTCATGTACCCCGCATCGCTGCGGAGTCCGTAAGTTTTCACATCATGATGTGCCGCCAGTTTCATAACTGTACTCTCGTCCACGTTCCGATAAAGGGCATGCCATGTTGGATAAATCTTATTGATTACCGCAAAGTTCACTTCCACCATATCTTTTCCGATTGATGGGATTACGAACAGCAGTAATGTTGTCAGGATAATGGCAATTCCAATCAGTATGTTTTTGCTCTTATAATGCCGCATATTGCAATATGCAACTCTGGTCGTCATCTTCATTATCTTCTCACCGCCTTGCCATCTTCAATGATAATCATTTCATCCGCCATCTGGGCAATCGTTTCATCATGGGTAATCATGATAAGCGTCTGCCCGAAATCCGACACGCAGCTTTTCAATAGGCTCATAACCTCTAGCTCAGTCTGGGAATCAAGGTTTCCCGTCGCTCATCCGCCAAAATTATCGCCGGTCTTGTCACCAATGCCCTGGCTATCGCAGTTCTCTGTTTCTGTCCACCAGACAAAGCAGACGGCATCGCATCTTTCTTATCCTGCAGTCCGATTTTTTTGAGAATATCTTCCACTTCCCGCGGCTTTACCTTGCGATTATCAAGTCCCAGCGGAAGAACGATATTCTCCCACACATTCAGCGATGGAATCAGATTAAAATCCTGAAAGATAAATCCTATCTTCTTTCTTCGAAACTGTGCCAGTTTATCATCTTTTCGAGAATAGATATCGGTTCCATCAATCCATACTTTGCCGGAATCCGGTCTGTCAAGCCCTCCAATCAGATGCAGAAGTGTAGATTTTCCGGAGCCGGAACGTCCTACGATAGCTGTAAACTTGCCTCTCTCTATCTGTAAACTTGTATGATCCACGGCTCTCACCTGATTCTCGCCTTCTCCATAATACTTTACTAGATCTTCTACTTTTAAAATACTACTCATATCTTCAAGTCCCCTTTCCATTTCATACCCCTACTATAACATTCCTGCATTACAAAACCCTTACAACAACCATAACAGTTTTGTAAGGGTTCCGACTATTCTCCTATTATGAGCGGCAGTGTCACTTTAAATATCATACCTTTCTCAGCCTTTCTTTTGGCTGCTATTGTCCCCCCCTGTTCTTCTATGATCTTTCTGGCAAGATACAGACCGACACCCGCTCCGTCTTTTACCTGTTCCTTTGCTTTCCTTCCCCGGTAAAATCTCTGATAGATCTTATGCAGTTCCTCCGCAGGAATGCCCATTCCTTCATCTTCTACTTCAATAAGCACATTGCTTGCTAGCTCCTGCGTCCTCACTGTAATCGTTGTATGTTCCGGTGAATATTTGACTGCATTCTCAAGGATATTCGTTAATGCTTCTACCGTCCATTTTGAATCATGGTTCACAACTATATCATCATCCATCTCCACCTGAATGGAAATATCTTTTCCTCTTGCCTTCATATAAATCTGACTGACAGCCTCTGTTAGCGTTTTCTTCAGGCTTTCATGAAGCGAATGTATCTGGATCATATGTGTTTCCAGCCTTGAAAGATTTACCAGTTCATTCAAGAGCTGTTCCAGTTTGGTAAGTTCCTGTGATTCCTGCTCCAGAAACTCCCTCTGTTCTTCTCCTGTAACCCGATTTTCTGCCACCAGCTCATGACTCATCCGGAGTGATGCAAGCGGAGTCTTCAACTGATGGGAAATATCTGTAATCAGACTCTTCGTACCATTTTCTTCCTGCTCCAGACGTTCCTTCAAATCTTCGAAATATTGCCCCAGCTCCTTTACAGATTCCCACACCTTTAACCATTGTTCCGATTCTGATGTTTCTTCAGGATATGTTTGGAATTTTCCTTTTCTGAATTCCTGCAGACATTCATATAATTGCTGTAATTGTTCCTCATCACCGTATCTGCTCCAGTTTTTTCTTCGGTCCAGGTACAAGAACAGGCTACATACTATGACTCCCACTAGTAATCCAATTCCCCAGATAATCCTTATAACCACATCTGAAGATCCACTCCCTGAGTGATAACCATAAGTTTCTTCCAGCATCTGTACGACTCTTTCTATCTTCTGATCGTCCCGGTCTCTTATAAAATCTACTGTTCCTGACTTTTCCCAGATTGCAACTATTTCCCCTTCCAGTTCAGGATGTTCTGCAAGGAGCAGTGCTATCTGCGTTGCTTTCGCATTTTCCTCATACTTTGTTATCAGATACATTCCTACTGTAAAAAATACTGCAAAGATTACATATACGATAAAATACCGTTTTAATTTTTGTTTACCTTTCCGGTCCATATATATCCCAGTCCTCTCACATTCGCTATCTCTTCTGTTCCAAGTTTATTCTTCAGTCTGCTTATATTGACAGTAACCGTATTATCATCGACAAATTGACCGTCTATATCCCATACATGCTCCAGGATACTTTCTTTTGAAACAATCTGTCCTGCATTCTCCCAGAGATACAGCAACAGAGAGAATTCTTTCTTACTTAAAGTAACTGGTTCATCCCCTTTATACACCTGCATCGTTTTCATATGCACCGTAATCTCTCCGGAAGACATAATCTGTGCCTGTACCTTAGAAAGCCGTCTCATCAATGCGTTCACCTTCGACACCAAAGCCATCAGTAGAAATGGTTTGGTAATATAATCATCTGCCCCTGTATCATAACCATTTACAATATCTATTTCCTGATCCAAAGCCGTAAGATAGATAAGATATGTATCTCCACCTGCACGTACCATCCTTCCAAAATCCAGTCCTGTACCATCCGGCAATGTAATATCGCTGATAACAAGAGCATAATCTCCTTTTTGAAATGCTTCTTTTGCTTCCTTTATTGTATAAACCTGACGAACCTCATACCCTTCCCGTGAAAGTAACAGGGCAATTCCCCGATTTAGATTCAAGTCATCCTCCAGTAATAATATTTTCTGCATCAAATACTCCACCTCTATTTGTAATAACCTGTTCTTTTATCATATCAGTCCTATCTTTTGTCTACAATAAAAATAAAATTAACATACATACTTTTCCTTCATATGTTCAAGGATTTCACCGGATACTGCTTCAGAAATCGATCAATCCATTTCTGATTGCTTCTCTGTAACATCCGAAGTCTGGATAAAAGCTGTAGACAACTGCAGCTCTATGTTACTAAAGTCCTATCCATCAATACAGGAGTTATAGAATGCCGTGAAGATACCGTCAAATTCCATTTCAATAATATGTAGGCTGTCCATTGTGTGCTCCAGATAAGTCAGTGTTCCTCTATCCAAATCTATACTCGGCTTTCCTAGTGAGTTTGCTATTACATCTGGATTTGTAATTCCAAACATCTCCTTTATATCCGGCATAAGATAATCCACGATATCCGGCAGCCTTTTCTCATACGCCTGTGCCAGTTCAACTGCATGCTTCTCATAATCGGAATGTATACTGTCACAGACAAATTCAATCCCGTTTATTTCCATCTTATAGTAATCATTATTCTCATCATAGACAAACGCTGTACCCTTACTTTTTTTATTTTTTTCCAAAATCCCCATGATATATCTACACTTTCCCGGTTCTTCCGCCATACACAGTCTAAAAAACTGTAACTTAATGCTTACGTTTGTAAAAAATAACTCCTGCCAAAATCAATAAAATAATTCCAACTACAATCATAAAAATAAAATTATCACCATTTAACTTCCCTGCTATGAAAATAGAAGTCGGGCCATCCGCACCACCAATAACAGAAACGGCTGTGTTTTCTTTCTGCTTCAGTACAATGCCAATGACTGCCAATACAATTCCTAAAATTCCGGCTATGATTCCCAATCGCTTTTTCATTGCTACCACCTCAAATCATTTTTATCTGCTCAATCAAATGTAAATTGTTATGCAAGTATTTCTATGCAAATGAAGCATAGATAACCCATATTTCTGCAAACATTACCAATAAAAGTACACCATCTATCATCCAATTAAACTGAATGTCCGTTAAGAAAGTTTTTGAATGTGTCAGGCAATATTTTACTTTTTCTCGTCCAGTCAAAAAAAGTGATAAGCACTTGTAATATAGGAAATAAAAATATTTGTATTTTTCTTCCATAATCATCCGCAATCCCATTTGCAAAATGTACTGGAATAATACTCGGTAAGAAAAATATACTTACAAGAGCAAGCAAAAATCCTATTATACAAATTATCCATGTGAATTTTCTAGTATTGATAAATTTCATAACAATCCTTCTTTCTGCTAAATTCAAGTTTTTCCAATACATAACACGTACTTACATTATACTCCTCACCAATGCAAACCTCAATTTATTCTCCATCCTTTTTCCCGTTATTAAGCTTCGGGCAGTAAAATGCCTTTACTTCCACCCCATCTTCCTCCGACTCAATTTCCACATAATAATCCCGGATAAAGTATCCCGCATTATGCTCCTGAATGGCGTACAGCTCCAATGTCTGAAAATCCACCAGTACCAGATCACGGGGCTTGGGTTTTTGCGTTTCCTCACAGAATACCTCCATGCTTTCCACCAGCTTATCCAGGCATTCCTGACACAGATGGTTCTGTACTTTTTTCACATCGAAGATACTATCTTCCCCGTAATCCACCGATACTTCGGAAATCCCGTAATCCGACATCTGCTCCGTATGGAAAAAGCAGCCGCCTTCTCCTGTCCCGGTATAACCCATATGCCCGTTTCCCTGCGGGCCGGTAAGATTCCCGTCCTCATCATGATTCCGGATATGCATATCCATCACATACCAGTGATTGGTACAGATCACTCCCAGATCGTCAAACTTCCGGAAATAATCCATCATACTCCGTTCATCGCTTCCACACAGCCAGCACTGTTTTGGATCTTTCAGCTTGCTTTCTACTGATTCAGGCACCTTTCTTTCTACCGGGTGATATTCCTGCTCCTGTGTTTTTTCAAGATAACCTGTCAGATCCAGCCGGCTGATTCCCAGTCCGATCAGAATTCCTGACGCACATGCCAATAATCCCACATATCCCTTTTTCATATTATAGTCATCCTTTAAGAATTAGTTTTATAATGCTTTTAGGATTACTATATCAAATCTTGCAATCACTTTCATCATAAATCGCATATTTTTATGTGTTTTATTGCATATACAGCTTTCAAAAAAACTGCCTGCGGCAATTTCGCAGACAGCTTCTATTTCATCATCTCTTCAATTATCACATCCAGCATCCGAAGCACGCTTTCCTGCTTCTTCGGTGTGAGCCTTTCCAGCTTTCCTTCCACTACAGAAGTATGTTCCATTCTGGTAAGAGGAATCACTTCCTTCAGCACTTCATTCGGTTCCGCACCTAATACATTCAACAGCTTTACAAATGTTTCCATCGTAGGTGTTTTCACTTCCCGCTCAATCGCACCCAGATGGTTGGTACTGATATCCACCAGTTCAGCCAGTCTCTCCTGCGTAATTCCTGCCTCTTCCCTGTACCTGCGGATTGCCTTTCCCATTCCTTTCACACGCACACCTCCTCCTTCCAGTATTCACTAACGCTTAAAGCATTAGTCATGTAAATCCAGTATAATTGGTTGCAAATCACGCTTACAGTATCCATAAGGATTGCATTTATAACGCTTTTAGCGTTGGTCACATTTTTGGCACTCCATCGTCTGTAACTGGCACAGTCCTGCGATTGTAGCGGTAATTTACCCATGTTAAAATTGATATTGTCAAAATTATATGCAGAACGAAACGCAGCACTGCCGTATGGGAAGCCTCTCCTGCGGCAAATAAGCTGCGTTTTTTCTGTAAGATAGGAGGATCTTTACAATTTCATACTTTGATTTAGGACGCAGCCTGCATTGACCGGGCTGCGTCCTTTCTTGAGGCAGGAAAACCATAAGCAAAGGCAGGGGAGGTAATTCTCCTGCCGCTCTTATAAAAAGGAGGTACTTTTACGTGAAACACAAACTGAAAAACGCTCCGCCGGACACAAAACGGCATGTCAATTATGGCAGATGCCTGTATGCTGCATTTCTGGCTGTCACAGTCCTCTGCGGATACACACAGCCGGTTTTTGCCGCTACCATCTGGACCAAAGCCAATGAGATCATGAAGGATGTCTATAACCAGATTATCCTCATTTCCACCATTGCTGCAGTCGTAACGGCATCGGTTGCCCTTCTGATGATGAATTTTTCCAAAAGCGGAAAAACCGTGGACGAATCACGTGCATGGCTCAAGCGTATCGTCATTACCTGGGCGATCTTAAACGGGCTTGGCTTTATCATGGCTTACATCACCCCGTTCTTTGCAGGCGGAAAATGGAACGGATAGACGAAAGGAGATGCCACTATGGGAATACTTGACGGAATCGTGGAATGGATTGCCGAACAGGTCATGAACATTCTGGATCTGATCACCACTTCAGTCCTCGGTGCTCTGGGCTGTTCCATGGATACGTTTCTTCGCTACTTTCCTGCTGCCGAGACCATGTATCAGGTCTTTCTGGCACTGGGCATCGGGCTGATCCTCTTAAACTGGGTATGGCAGCTCTTTAAAAATTACTTTATGGGAGCCGGTATCGAAGCGGAAGATCCCATTAAGCTGTCCATCCGTTCCTTCCTCTTTATCTTTCTCACCTTCTATGCGAAAGATATTGTGGATCTGCTCCTGAAGATTTCAGGAACACCGTACAACTGGATTCTGACGGAAGACCTGCCGCCTTTAAAATTTGCGGATTTTAACTCCGTAGTCACAGTCATCCTGGGAGTCTGTGCAAATGGGGCGGTAGCCATCATTGCACTGATTCTGGTACTGATTCTGGCGTGGAACTACATCAAACTGCTCTTTGAAGCGGCAGAACGCTATATTCTTCTGGGGGTACTGGTCTACACAGCCCCGGCAGCTTTTTCCATGGGTGCCAGCCAGTCAACCGGAAATATCTTCAAAAGCTGGTGCCGGATGCTTGGCGGCCAGTTCTTTTTGCTTCTGATGAATGCGTGGTGCCTGCGGCTGTTTACTTCTATGGTCGGCACCTTCCTTGCCAATCCGTTATCCCTATAAGAAAGGAGGACCAAAATGAAACTTAGAAAGAAACTCATACCATTCCTGGTACTAACTGCCTGTCTGGTACTGTTTTGCTCCATGCCGGTCTTTGCAGCGGAGCTTACGGAAGCAGACGTGGAAGCGGCAGTTGCCAGTCAGGGAAAGGAAGCGGTAACCGGAAATGTCTTCGTCTGGTTCCTGTGTGCCATTGCCTTTTTAAAGGTATCCCAGAAAATTGATTCTTTTCTGGCATCGCTTGGCATCAATGTCGGCAATACCGGAGGAAACATGATGGCTGAACTTCTGATTGCAGGACGGAGCCTGACCGGTTCCATGCGTTCCCATGGTGGTGGCGGCTACCACAAAGCCTCTTCTCCCGGAAGTGCGGCTGTCGCAGGAAGCTTCCTATCCGGCGGGCTTGCCGGGGCAGTGGGAAGACAGGTACAAAGAGAAGCGGTCAATTCCGCAACCGGTTATACCGAACACAGCAGTATCGGAAACATGCTCTACCAGTCATCCCTGAACAAAGGCGGAGACTTTGCCAATCAGGTCATCAGCAACATTGCACAGGGAAATTACGGTCAGGTAGGTTCCATCAAGGGAGCAGACGCACAGAAAGCCTTTACTTCCTATATGGGCATCAATCCGGGCGGCGGTTCTTCCTATGATAATGTAGAAATCGGTGGCGGAAGGATCACCGGTACCGAAACCGGAAGCTCCGGAAACCGGGATTTTGCCCTGTACCATGCCGACCAGTATGCAGCTCCTACTCAGGGCTCCTACTCTACGGTACAGTCCGTGGATGGTTCCACCTGGTACAAGCAGTATGCACAGGATACGGTCGAAAAAACACCATATACTTCCGGCAGCGGCAAAGTAGCCTACAATGAATCCATTGTCCAGAAACTGCCGCCAGCCCCACAGCGAAAGGAGCGTATGTAACATGCCAAAAACAGCCTTGATGGGCAGTCCTCTTGCTGTCATCGGTACAGTATTCCGGCACAGGCGCACCCTTGCGAAAACTGGAGCAGCCGTCGGCGGTGTACTGATGCTTCCCATTCTGTTCCTTGTCATGCTTCCGGGACTCGTCTTCGGAGACCTCTCTGAAAATACCGGAGCACTGACCAGCAACACGGTAATCAGTGAAAATATCCGGGCTTCCAATCAGGCAATCGTGGAGGTGCTTCAGGAAAGCCATGATGCACTGCTTGCTAAGATCAATGCGGAAATTGCCAGACTCCCGGAAGGAGATACTGCCTCTATCAGCGATCCTTACGCTTCCAGTATCATCGTAAATGCGAACCAGCTCATCGCACAGTTTTGTGCCAGCCAGGATGACTATAAAAATATAAATATCAGCAAACTCAAAAGCCTGATCCGGGAAAACGAGGACGGGCTTTTTTCTTATGACGTTACTTCAGAAACGGCCACGGTGGAAGTTCCGGCGGAAGAGGAAAATGCACCACCCAGAAAGGTTACTTTTACCCGCCATACCTACACGGTCAGCTATGCCGGAGATGCCTACTTTGCAGATCACGTCTTTCATCTGACCGATAAGCAGAAAAAAACGGCAGACAGTTATGTGGAAAACCTGACCATGTTCTTTGGCGGCTCCGCTTCCGGTCTTGCCATGGCGGTAGGTGTCAGCGATGAGGTGCTGGCTTACCGGGCTACCATCCAGCAGGTCGCACAGAAATACGGCATGGAAGCTTATGTGGAACTCCTCATGGCAGTCATGATGCAGGAAAGCGGCGGGCGTGGAAGCGATCCCATGCAGGCGGCAGAAGGCGGCTTTAATAAGAAATACCCCCATGTCCCCAACGGCATCACCGATCCTGCTTATTCCATCGAATGTGGGATTCAGGAATTAAAGTATGCACTGGATAAAGCAGGATGTACCGGACCTACCGACCTGGACCGCATCAAGCTGGCGCTTCAGGGTTACAATTACGGCTCCGGCTATATCGACTGGGCAATGGAACGTGACGGCGGTTATACCAAAGAAAACGCCATTGCTTATTCGGATATGATGTGTGCCCGTCCGAACTGGCATTATGACCGGTATGGGGACAAGGAATATGTGGAGCATGTTCTCCGGTATTATCAGATTACCAATACCGGCGGAAGCTATCCGGCAAACGGAATGCAGATTCCGCACTATCTCCAGACCGATTACGGGAACATTCCTTATGGCGGCGGCTCCATCGCATCTTCCGGCTGCGGGCCTACCAGCTTTGCCATGATCGCCAGCTACCTGACCGGGAATACCATTACCCCTCCGGATGCGGTGGCATGGTGCGGGAATTCCTATTACAAGCCGGGAGTTGGAACCTACTGGAGCTACTTTCAGGCTGCAGCCAGTCATTTCGGCTGTGGCAGCGTCACACAGACCAGCAATGCCAATACGGTACTTCAGGCACTCTCCGAGGCTGTCCGGTCATCTCCTCTCAGCGGGCAGGACTTTTCACCAGCGGCGGACACTTCATCGTACTCCGAGGTGTTACGGCAAACGGCAAGGTACTGGTCAATGATCCCAATGACAGTGACGCAAAGAACTATATTAACCGTGAATTTGATATGATGTCGGAAATCCATGCTACGGCAAATGCTACTGGATCTTCGACAAAAAATAAAGGAGCCATTATGAACAGAACAAAAGTGATTCTTTCCATTTTTCTGATGCTGTTTCTGCTGCTTGCCGGACTGGTTCTCCCCAGTTTCTGGAAAAGCCAGAAAAAAGAAGCTTCCGGAAACAAAGGCAGGGAACCGGCAAAGGAAACAACAGAAACAAATTCTGATACCCCCATGCCGGAATATCTGGATTTTGATGCTTTAAAAGCATTTTTCTCCGACAGCCAGATTGCTTCTCTCAAAGGGCAGTTTCCTGTCTACCTAAAAGAGTATGTCAAAAAAGAACAGACAAGCATCACCTTCCTGCCGGAAAAAACCAGCTACCCTACCGAAACAACCGTCTGCCTGATGTTTTCACTTTCCGATCAGGATACGCTTCCGGTTACCTATCACACCCCGACGGGTGTGTTTTTATTTGGAGAAGACGGGGTACAGGTCTCTGCAGATACGACTGTTTACGAAAAGCAAACCGATGATTCCCTGCCGTCCCTGACTTCGCAGGACATTGAACACCTGCAGGAAGGCGGGTATCCGGATACTTCTGACAGCCCGGAAGCTCCGGACACAGAATCCGGCAGTGCCTCTGTGCCTTCCGAAGATGCGAAAGATACGAAAAAGGAGGTGCAGCCATGACACAGCCAGAAGAAACACCGGTTTCCTTTATCCCTTCCAACTTCATTGAGAAAGGCAAGATCCTAAACGGAACTTTTGACATCCGCAATGCCATAGAAAGCATTGTTCTTTCCCTGGCAATCGGTATCCCTGTTTTCCACCTGCCGCTGTCCCTGACTGCCCGCATCATCATTCTCTGCATGACCGCACTTCCAGCGGCAATGGTAGCCCTGATTGGAATCGGCGGGGAGAGCATCACTGCCTTTTTGATGAATGCCCTGCGTTTTGTAGTGAACCGCAGGGTAATCTGGAGGTCCGACAGTCTTCCGGAAGGAAAGCCACGCAGGAAACCACGTTTCAAAGAGCCAAAGACAAAGAAACACCGGAAAGCAGAAAAAATGGCAGAGCTTCCAAAGTAATGGCATCGGCTCCCCCACAGTCTGAACC